>Ga0222419_101223_pt1 | contig 10308 bp, 8 predicted proteins | sample 1B20Ametagenome_FD_182474 | JGI IMG/M metagenome (GOLD analysis project Ga0222419, IMG submission 182474) | Enriched microbial communities from leaf-cutter ant dump, University of Wisconsin, Madison, United States - 1B20A (version 2) | ecosystem: Environmental > Terrestrial > Nest > Insects nest >... | reverse complement strand
AGACAAGCCGGCGAATTTAAACTGCTATGGGTATTGGATTTTCCGTTGTTTGAATATGCAGAGGAAGAAAACAGGTGGGTAGCCCGCCATCATCCTTTCACCTCACCCAGGCCGGATGATATTTCCACAATGATAAATAATTCTCCGGTGATTGAAGATGCTGCAAAGTACCTGGAGCATGCCTACGCCCGTATTAAAGCGAATGCATATGATATGGTGCTGAACGGAAATGAGATCGGCGGTGGGTCTATCAGGATCTTCCAACGCAACCTGCAGGAAAAAATGTTTGCTGCGCTGGGAATGAGTCCCGAAGAGGCAGATCATAAATTCGGCTTCCTGCTGGGTGCTTTTGAATATGGAGCCCCGCCACATGGTGGTATCGCATTCGGTTTCGACAGGTTGTGCGCTATTTTAGGCGGCAGCGAAAGCATCAGGGATTTTATCGCCTTCCCCAAAAACAACAGCGGAAGGGATGTGATGCTGGATGCACCTGCCTCCATCGATCAAAAGCAACTGGATGAGCTGGGACTGGTGATAACGGATTTGTAGTTAAAACAACGAAAATGAAAACAGAAATTAAGATATCAGCCATACTATCGTGGATCAACCTGATCATTGGTGGCATGTGGGTTTTCGCAGGCCTGATGGCCGTGCTGATGATGGGTAATATGATGATGTTATTACCGGTATTGCTGATCGCCTCTATTGTACTGCATAGTTATGCCAGCCTGCAGTTGATCAGGAGCATGAAAGATCCCTCTGTTCCTTTAAGCTCCCAAACACCCATGGGCATCAGGATGGTGGGTTTCCTGGCATTGTTCTTTGCTGTTTCCAATATCATCAGTGCTGTTACTGTATGGCAGAACGCCGGTGAGTTTGCGGAAAAGACGAAAGAATCGCTTCCGGAGCAACTGAAAGATTTTGATGTCATGCCCTATCTTAAAGGGATGGTTGTGTTTCTGCTTGCATTTAACCTGGGACTGGCAATCAATGTACTGATAAGTATGCGGTTATTGCGGCGGTACCAGCGTCAGCAGGCGGAAAGGCAGTAATCTGAAAATGTGAGGATCGATACGGATATCTCTGACTCCGTATTTCGTATGTTCTTTTGGGACTTCTGTCCCGAGAAGCACAAAAGGCTTGCGCCTGCAATATAGTTGAACGTCCTTTCCAGGGAAGAATACCCGAAGTAATCTCATTGTTCAGCCGGCATACGGTCCCGGACACAGTCCGTAGGGATGGTATGGGCACAAGTCTGGCTGCGCACGGCGCTCTTGCTACAAGACTTGCGCCAGCGATTAAAGGATGCTATACGGATTCTCCGACTCCGTATTTCGTATGTTCTTTTGGGACTTCTGTCCCGAGACGCACAAAAGGCTTGCGCCTGCAATATAGTTGAACGTCCTTTCCAGGGAAGAATACCCAAAGCAATCTCATTGTTCAGCCGGCATCCGGTTCCGGACACAGTCCGTAGGGATGGTATGGGCACAAGTCTGGCTGCGCACGGCGCTCTTGCTACAAGACTTGCGCCGGCGTGGAGACACGCAACCGGACGGGTCCTGCTTCATTTTGATTATATCAAAATAGTACCTATATTTCAATAACATTAATCCTCTTCTTAAGTTAATCCTGCGCAACAGCTTTTAGTGTAATGATCCCAATGGGGTTACGGCTTTGATCACCTCATCCTTTCAGGCATTGGTTTATAACCATCTAAAACACATTTTATGAGGTTACTATGTACATTGCTTTGTATGGCTTTTTTGAGCAGCACGGTAAGTGCTCAAAAAAAGATGTTTGTAAGGGTATTTGATTTGAGTGGAAAAAAAGTTAGCCGGGGGCATATAGTCAATATAACGGATAGTTCCTTACACCTCAATGTAAAAAAGAAAGGCATTGTTGATCTGATGGCAACTGATATCGGAAAGATAAAAACAAAACGCTCCGCAGGAAGAAATATAGGGATAGGCGCTCTGGCGGGTATCGGCGCAGGTGCAGTGATTGGGGAGATATCGGGTAATGGAAGTTCGGAAGATGATATCAGCGGGTTAGCCACTCCGGCAGGTATATTGGTTGGCGCATTATTTGTTGGTCCGCCCATCGGTGTTGCCGTAGGCGGTATTACGGCACTTTTTAAAAATTCAAAAACGTTTATTGTAAACGGCAGCATGCAGAACTGGAAAGATTTTCAATCACATGCTAAGGAAAAATTAGCAGTTGATCCCTGATGTATTACTATTTATTTTTCTGGGAGTGTCGTTTGTTTGTGTGCTGCAGTGCCTTGCCCGGATATCTTCATTATGCGGATATCTCTGATTCCGTATATCCTATGTTTTCAGTCGAACAGGAATAACTCGGAAGGGGATACACCAAGCGCCCTTGCAATGGCGGCTACATGACTTATGGAAGCCTTTGCTATATGTAGTCTCCGGACTACGTATTTTCTATGTTCTTCCCGGACTCCGGTCCCGAGAAAAACAACGATGTAAAAAGCACGGATATAATCCTTCGTAAATTGTAAAGCACAACCTGTCCTGCTTGTGGGAAGTCTGGATGCATACAGCGCCATGCTATAAGGACTGCATCAGCATAGGTAAGTAGTTTCCGGTCTGTCTGCGTTCTGTGACTTGCAACCTGCAAGTCGTGCGCCCGGAATTACAACAATTCCTTCAGTGCTTCCACCACCGCATCCACTTCCTCTTTCGTATTGTACTTACAGAAAGAGAAGCGAACGGATATCCTGTCGGGGTTGTCATTAAATGCCCGGATAACATGAGAGCCGATATCAGCCCCGCTGGTACAGGCGCTGCCGCCGGATACGCAAATATTTTTTATATCGAGATTGAAAAGCAGCATCTCCGATTTCTCGGTTTTGGGAAAGCTGGTATTCAGTACCGTATACAGACTTCTCCCTTCGGGGTCGCCATTGAACTGCACATCGGGAATATGTTCGGTAAGCTGACTGTGCATGTATTTCTTTAACCCTCCTATATACCGGCTTTCTTTTTCAAAATTGTCGTTTGCGAGCTCCAGCGCTTTTGCAAAACCAACGATCCCGTATAAGTTTTCGGTGCCGGCTCTCATATTCCTTTCTTGTGCACCTCCATGTATAAAGGGGTTGATCTTTACATTTTCATTGATATACAACAAGCCAACTCCTTTGGGGCCATGGAATTTATGACCGGCCCCGGTAATAAAATCTACCGGGATGTTGCGGAGGTCGAATGGAAAATGCCCCACTGTTTGTACGGTATCCGAATGAAAGATGGCACCATGTGTTTTACATACGGAGCCTACTTCCTGCAGGTCTATCATATTACCTATCTCGTTGTTGGCATGCATCAGGCTGACCAGGGTTTTCCTGGAGTCGTTTGCCAGCAGTAACTTCAGGTGGTGGATATCAATATGTCCGTTGGGAAGTATATTTACGAAACGCAGCTCTACCTTACCTTTTCTTAACTGGTGCTCGGCTGCATGCAGCACTGCATGATGCTCTATCGGAGAAGTAATGATCCGCTCACAACCCAGGTCCTCAATGGCAGCCGAAATGGCTGTATTATTACTTTCGGTGCCGCCGCTGGTAAAAAATATTTCTGCAGGATGGGCATGCAGGATACGGGCAACCGTTTTTCTGGCATTTTCAATCGCCAGCCGGGTTTCCCTGCCATAAGAATAAATGGAAGAGGGGTTACCGAACTTTTCAGTTAAGTAAGGCATCATCGCCTCCAGGACAACAGGGTCCAGGACGGTGGTAGCAGCATTATCAAAATATATCCGGTTTCCCACAAGCTGATAGGTTTATTTTTTAAAACAGCAGGAGGCAAGCTATGTTACATACTTATTGCAGCTCTTTGATGTCCATCATCAGCCGCATGGCAATATTGTTGGCGGTAGACTCAAAGTTGCTTTCAGCATAAATACGGATGATCGGTTCGGTATTGCTGGTGCGCAAGTGAACCCAGTCATTGTCAAATTCTATTTTTAAGCCGTCTTCGGTATTCACCGGCTGGCTTTTATACTTGTTCCTAATTCTTTCAAAGATATTGCCGGTATCGACTCCCTTTTCCAGCTCCAGCTTGTTTTTACTGATAAAATAATCCGGATACTGCCGCCTCAATTGTTTGATGCTTTTCTGGGAGTTGGCGAGATGGGTTAAAAACAAGGCGATGCCCGCCAGCGCATCTCTTCCGTAATGAAGCTCGGGAAGAATGATGCCCCCGTTACCTTCCCCTCCGATAACAGCGTTTACTTCTTTCATCCTGTTCACTACATTTACCTCGCCTACTGCACTTGGAAAATATTCTCCGCCATTTTTCAGGGTTACATCCTTCAATGCCCTGGTAGAGGACATATTGCTGACGGTGTTTCCCGGCTTTTTGCTCAATACATAATCTGCTACCGCCACCAGGGTGTATTCTTCTCCAAACATGCTTCCATCCTCGCAAACAAAACAAAGCCTGTCTACATCAGGATCTACCGCAATACCCAGGTCGGCGCCGGTTTTTTTGACAACGGCGCTTAACTCTACCAGGTTTTCCGGGAGGGGTTCGGGATTATGGGCAAACCTGCCGGTGACCTCGCTGTTAATGACTGTTATATTCTCAAGAGCAACACCCAGCGCTTTCAGCAGGGCCGGAACAAATGCTGCTCCCGTACTATTAATAGCATCCACTACAATTTTGAAATTGCGGCCGGCAATTGCTTCCCTGTCAACCAGGGAGAGGGAGCAAATAGCCTGGATATGCTTTTCCATATAAGTATCATCTGCCCTTACGGTCCCCATCTTATCTACCCCTGCAAATGTAAAGTCTTCTGCTGCCGCAATTTCCAGTATCTCTTTTCCATCCTGGCCGGAGATGAACTCCCCTTTGCTGTTCAGCAGCTTTAAGGCATTCCATTCCCTGGGGTTATGGCTGGCAGTGAGGATGATGCCTCCGCCGGCGCCTTCCATGGGTACGGCCACTTCCACAGTAGGTGTAGTGCTCAGTCCCAGGTTCACCACATCAATTCCCAAGGAGATTAATGTGCTGACAACGATGTTTTCGATCATGGATCCGCTGATCCTTCCGTCCCTCCCGACAACAACTTTGTTGTTCCCGGTTTTTTCTACCAGCCATTTTCCATAGGCCGCTGTAAATTTAACTACATCCAGGGGAGACAATGTATCACCAGGCTTTCCACCTATGGTTCCCCGGATTCCAGAAATACTCTTGATCAGTGCCACAAATACAAATTTTGAGGGGCAAATTTAGTCTAATTTTTCAAAACCCGTCACACAACCTATTGTTATAATGATTAATGTTTCTAACGAATACAAAAAATAGTACCTTTGTTATAATCATCAATCATTCTCAATGCCTGGAGTCCAGCGGTTCCAACATCCTCATTTCCCATTATTTGCAGTTTTATTTCGCAGGCCCGTTCAAATTGGTATTGGCAGCAGATTTGTGTATATTAAAGAATTAAATGCATGAACAGTCTGATCCAATACGATATAGCGTTGTTTTCCAGGATCAACGGGCAATGGCATACCCCCTTTTTGGATTGGCTGTTTCCTTTGTTGCGCAACCAGTTTTTCTGGTCACCTCTTTACCTGTTCTTTGTGGTTTTTATGCTTATGAACTTTGGTAAAAAGGGGCTTTACTGGATAGCTTTCTTTTTGGTAACCTTTGCGATCGGGGATATATTAAGCAGTCATATTATTAAACCGGCCGTTGGCAGGCTGCGCCCCTGTAACGATCCTTTACTTGCGGATACGGTAAGGAGTGTGATCCGGTGCGGGTCGGGAAAGAGCTTTACTTCTTCCCACGCTACCAATCATTTTGCCATGGCTGTATTTTGCTTTCAAACATTTCTGTTCAGCTCATTGGTATGGCGGTGGCTTTTTATTTTTTGGGCGCTTGTTGTTGTATATGCCCAGGTATATGTAGGGGTGCATTACCCGCTGGATATAATTGGCGGTGGCTTGTTGGGAACAGCCATCGGGCTTGTAACTTCCAGGATATTTAATGCCAAGGTGCAACTGGTATCACTGAATTAATTCTGAATTGTTATCATGATAGAGATATTGATCATACTGGGACTGATTTTACTGAATGGATTGTTTTCCATGGCAGAAATTGCGCTGGTATCTTCAAGAAAAGCCCGCCTGGAGGCACAGTCCCAGAAAGGAGATAACAGGGCCAAAGAGGCGTTGAAGCTGGCTGATAAACCTGATACTTTTTTCTCCACCGTTCAGATCGGCATTACGCTTATCGGCATCCTGACCGGTATCTATTCGGGCGAGTCGCTGAAATCGGACCTGATTACCTGGCTGAGCCGGTTTCCCTGGATCAACCCGTTGTACCTGAGCGGGATAGCTACCACTATCATCGTAATTGCCGTTACTTATTTTACACTGATATTGGGTGAGCTGGTACCTAAAAGGATCGGTTTATCGAAACCTGAGACCATTGCCAAACTAATTGCCACGCCGATGCGTATATTGAGTAAGATCGCTTACCCTTTTGTGTGGTTACTCAGCAAATCAACGCATTATATTGTGAGGCTGATGAATATAAAGAATGCAGATAACTATGTGACGGAGGAAGAAATAAAGGCGATTATCAATGAAGGCACGGAGCAGGGAACAATTGAGGAAGCAGAGCAGGAGATCATTGAACGGGTTTTTCACCTGGGCGACAGGAATATCACTTCGCTAATGACACACCGGAATGATATTATCTGGTTTGATCTGCAAAGTGTGGACGGCATCAATATAAAGGAGAAAATTGTGGAGGATCCACATTCGGTGTATCCTGTGTGCGACGGGAACATAGACCAGATCAAGGGTATCGTGTCGATAAAAGATCTTTTCATTTATGAGAACAGCAAACCATTGCCGGATATAATGCAGCCGGCATTGTTTGTGCCGGAAAATAATACCGCTTACCAGGTGCTGGAGCGTTTCAAGGAAACGAAGATGCATTACTCATTTGTGGTAGACGAGTACGGAAGCCTCCTGGGACTGATCACGCTGAACGATATCCTGGAAGCCATTGTAGGAGATATACCACAGATAGATGATGACGAATATGAGATAGTGGCGAGGGGAGATGGTTCCTACCTGGTAGACGGACAATATCCGTTTTATGATTTCCTGAGTACCTTCCATAAAACCGACTGGATGAACGAAGGGGAACAGGAATTTGATACCCTGGCGGGATTTATTTTGCATAGGCTGGAACGTATTCCGAAAACAGGGGATAAGATGGAATGGAGGGGGTTCACATTTGAAATAGTGGATATGGATAGCCATCGTATTGATAAAGTGCTGGTTACCATATCGGATAAAATAAGGGAAGAAATGGAAGATTAATTTTTACCTATTGTTAATAGTTTTAATGTTTTTTTAATTTTACTTCGCAGAAATATTTTTGAATGAGAAATAGTGTTTTGTTTATTTGCCTTTCATTTCTTGTGCTGAGTGTAGCTTGTGAAAAGAACAATAAAGGAGAGGAACCGGATTTTGTTGAAACAAAGCTCCATACACATAGACCGGTAATAGAAGATATCAATGCTAATTGTGCCGGCTACTATATAGGATTACCCGGTAGTTATGAAGAAACAAAGTTGAAATATCCGCTGATTATTTCGCTGCATGGCTGGGGCGCGCTGGGTGGCGCCGACGGATTGGGTGAGGTGGTTACTTACTCTATTGGCAGCCTGCTCCAGGATGATAAATTTCCCAAAATGGTTGCTGCCGGAGGAAAAAATTACTCCTTTATTGTGGTTACACCCCGCTTTAAAGAATGGCCGGTTTCCACAGATGTTAAGGAGGTGATCGATCATATTACTGCTAAGTACCGGATAGATGCTTCCAGGATATATATATGTGGCGCGAGCATGGGTGGAGCAGTTGCATTTAATTTTGGTGGCGACTTTCCGAATATAGCCGCTGCGATCGTTCCTTTTGCCGCCGCGAGAAAGATAGATAATACCCAGGCTGATAATATTGCCAGGGCCGGCTTGCCGTTCTGGGCATTTCACAACACAAAAGACCAGGTTGCCCCGGTTGAAAACACAACAACTAACATTAATGTCATCAAGGCGCATAATGCCAATCCGGAACCTAAAATGACGATCTGGGAAGAAAGCTCATTTGGTGGCGATCATCATGATTGCTGGACCCGGGCCTGTAATCCGGAATACAAAGAGAATGACATGAACATCTATGAGTGGATGCTTCAGTATCACCGTTAACCCGGGATATGGCGGCTGTAATACAAGAGCCTATTTTTTCTTCCTGTAATTATAGAATTTCTTTCCCCGTTGGGGTGGTGAGGAGGACCTTTTGCGCCCGGGAGCATATTCCGGTGTTTTGCCCAGCATTTCAGGTACCGGCATCTTTTCCACTTCCTTTTTGATCAGGTTCTCGATAGCCCGGAAACGGTTTTGCTCTTTTTCTCCAATAAAAGTAACAGCAATACCCTCGGCCTCCGCTCTTGCGGTACGCCCGATCCGGTGAACATAGTCTTCCCCATCCCTAGGAACATCGTAGTTGATGACCAGGTCAATGGTATCGATGTCTATACCCCTGCTGAGTATATCCGTAGCTACAATTACGGGAATGCGCCCGCTGGTAAATCCGTTCAGTACATCTTCCCTTTGCGACTGAAGCAGGTCGCTGTGAATTTCTTCCACTTTCAGCCCTTCCTGTTTCAGGTTCCTGGTAAGGATCTTTACATTTTTCTTGCTGGAGCAAAATATGAGGGCGCTTTTAAAGACGGTATTAGCCAGCACATGTTTCAGTACGGGGAGCTTCTGCAGCTCATATACCACATACGCTTTCTGTGCTATTTTATCGGGTGGCCTGGAAATTGAAATATTGATCTCCTCCGGATTCTTTAATATATTTTTTGCCAGCAGTCTTATTTTCGGTGGCATGGTAGCCGAAAAGAGAAGGTTTTGCCTGTTGGCGGGAAGTTTGGCAATGATCCGGTTGATATCGTCAAGAAATCCCATGTCCAGCATCCGGTCGGCCTCATCCAGGATCAGGAATTCCAGTCCTTCAAGAGATACATAACCAAGGTTGAGATGCGAAATGAAGCGCCCCGGCGTACAAATAATAATATCCGCCCCCATTTGCAGCGCTTTCTTCTCCCCTACAAAATTTTGTGCCTCACTTCCGCCGTATACTGCCAGCGAACTGATGCTGGTAAAGTACGCCAGTCCCTCAAGATGCTGTGAGATCTGGATGGCAAGCTCACGCGTGGGTACAATGATCAGGGCCCGTATACTTTTCTGCGTGCCTTCCCGGGAAAGCAACCTGTGTATAACAGGCAGCAGAAACGCGGCTGTTTTACCGGTTCCGGTCTGGGCAGACGCTATAATGTCTTTGCCGGCAAGAATAGGTGGAATGACAGCCTCCTGAACGGCCGTTGCAGTTTCATAGTTGGAAGCCTCAATGCCTGAAAATAGATCAGGGTGAAAATTAAAGTTGCTAAAGTTCAATGACGTAATTTGTTATTTTCTCCGTTCTGGTAATCAGAAACAAATATATAGAAAAACTACTTAGGAAAAATACCTTATTTCTTTATTATTAATTATTTATAACCATATTGAATGTAACAGTCATATGGTGCATTTACCTTGGTGGCATAGATCGAGTTTTTGTTCTATAATTTTCCGGTCGCTGTCTCACCACTCACCTGTAAAACGTAAACTTTTATTGCGGTATTTTGTTTATCGCTGATTTTGCCGCAATGAGAATCGTTATCACCGGGGGTAAATACACCCCAATAATATGGTTTTTCCGTGGATTTCTTAAAAGGTCGTACATTTAAATTATATGAACAGTTTTACACGCAGGCGGTTTTTGCAGACAATAGCTGTAGCCCCCCTGGTATCTCCGGTAGCAGGATCCCTGAAGAAAGGAACGGCTTTATGCTTTTCCACCCTAGGGTGCCCCGACTGGGACCTGGAAAAAATACTTCGTTTTGCAGCGGATAATAAATATAAAGGTATTGAGATCAGGGGGCTGCTCCGGCAGGTAGATATTACCCGGTGTCCCGAATTTTCCGGTCCGGCGGCTATAAAAGCTACCCGCAAAAAAGCACAGGATCACAATATAAAGATCGTTAACTTGGGCTCTTCCGCCGCTTTACACCATACAGCCAGGGCGGAAAGGGAAAAAAATATAGATGAAGCAAAACGGTATATCGAGATCGCAAGTGAGCTGAAATGCCCGTTTGTCCGGGTGTTTCCCAATAATTTGCCTAAAGATGATACCCGGGCTGCGGTCATTGAGCTGATCATCCAGGGGTTGCA
>Ga0222419_101221_pt1 | contig 10358 bp, 7 predicted proteins | sample 1B20Ametagenome_FD_182474 | JGI IMG/M metagenome (GOLD analysis project Ga0222419, IMG submission 182474) | Enriched microbial communities from leaf-cutter ant dump, University of Wisconsin, Madison, United States - 1B20A (version 2) | ecosystem: Environmental > Terrestrial > Nest > Insects nest >... | reverse complement strand
CGACGCGCACGGGCGCTGGACGAGCTTCTCGGTGGCCAAGTCCTTCACCTCCACGCTCGTGGGCGCGGCGCTCAAGGACGGGCTCATCAGGAGTATGGACGACAAGGTGAGCGACTACCTCACCGACATGAAGGGCTCGGCCTACGACGACGTGACCGTCCAGCAACTGCTCACCATGACCTCGGGCGTGCAATGGAACGAGGACTACGGCGACCCGAACTCCGACGTCGCGCGCTTCAACAACCACGTGCCCGAGCCGGGCGTGGATGCGCTCGTGAGCTACATGAGGAAGCTCCCGCGCGCGGCGCCACCCGGCACGCGCTGGCACTACAGCACGGGCGAGACCAACCTCGTCGGCGTGATGCTCATGGCCGCGATCAAGAAGCCGCTCGCGCAGTACCTGCAGGAGAAGATCTGGCAGCCCGCGGGCATGGAGCAGCAGGCGACCTGGCTGCTGTCCAAGACCGGCAAGGAGATCAGCGGCTGCTGCCTGCAGGCGGCCTCGCGCGACTTCGCGCGCATGGGGCAGTTCATCCTCGAAGGCGCGATGGTCAAGGGCCAGAGCATCGTGCCCGACGGCTGGCTGCGCGCCGCCACCACGAAGCAGGCCGACATCGGCGACCCGGGATACGGCTACGGCTACCAGTGGTGGACGTACGACGACGGCACCTTCGCCGCACGCGGCATCTTCGGCCAGGGCATCTTCATCGACCCGGCGCGCCAGCTCGTGATCGAGACCAACGCCGACTGGCCCACCGCCAGCGGCGCCGAATACAAGGCCGAGCGCGAGACCTTCTACAAGGCCGTGCAGAAGGCGGTGGACGACGAAGCGGCCGGGCGCTGAGCGGGAGCGCCGGCGCCTACAATCGGAGCCACCATGCGCGCCCCTCTTCTCCTCGCCCTCGGGATGTTCGCCAGCACGGCCGTGCTGGCACAAAGTCCCAGTCAAAATGCCGTTCAGCCCTTGCCAGACAAGGGCGATCAGCTCTCGCAACAAGAGCAGGTGGATGACAGCCGCGGCCAGCGCATCGAGCGCATCGTCGTGGAAGACGCGGGCAGCCGCGTCGACGAGTTGCGCGTGGGCGGGGAAACGAAATCCATCACCGTGCAGCCCAAGGTGGGGGGCGACCTGCCCGCCTACCAGGTGCGCCCGGGCGACGGCGCGCGCGTGTGGAACCTGGGCCGTTTCTGAACCGGCGCTGATCCGGCCGGTTGCGCCACGCCCGATTCATGGCCGTTTTCACGCCCGTTTCCGAAACCGAGGCCAGCCGCCTGCTCGAAGCGCTGCGCCTGGGCACGCTCGTGGAGCTGCGTGGCATCCAGGGCGGCATCGAGAACACCAACTACTTCCTCACGAGCACCGAGGGGCCGTACGTGCTCACGCTGTTCGAGCGCCTCACGGCTGAACAACTGCCGTTCTACCTGTACCTGATGAAGCACCTGGCGCAGGCCGGCATCCCCGTGCCCGACCCGCAGGGCGACGCGCAGGGCGACATCCTCTTCACCGTGGCGGGCAAGCCTGCCGCGCTGGCCACGCGCCTGGCGGGCCGCAGCCAGCTCGCGCCCACCGAGCGCCATTGCGCGGCGCTGGGCAGCATGCTCGCGCGCATGCACCTGGCGGGGCGGGATTACGAACGCATGCAGCCCAACCTGCGCGGCCTGGCGTGGTGGAACGAGACGGCGCCGCAGGTGCTGCCACACCTGGACGAGGCACAGGCCCGGTTGCTGCAGGCCGAACTCGCGTACCAGAACCACATCGCGCAAGGCTCGGGCTACGCCGCGCTGCCGCGCGGGCCGGTGCACGCCGACCTGTTCCGCGACAACGTGATGTTCGATGGCGAGGTGCTCACGGGCATCTTCGACTTCTATTTCGCGGGCGTGGACACCTGGCTCTTCGACCTGGCCGTGGCGCTCAACGACTGGTGCATCGACCTGCCCACGGGCGCGCACGACGCCGCGCGCTTCGACGCCCTGCTCGCCGCCTACCAGGGCGTGCGCCCGCTCACCGCGCACGAGCGGCCCATGCTCGCCGCCATGCTGCGCGCGGGCGCGCTGCGCTTCTGGATCTCGCGCCTGTGGGACTTCCACCTGCCGCGCGACGCGCACATGCTGCAGCCGCACGACCCCACGCACTTCGAGCGCGTGCTGCGCGAGCGCACGATGCACCCGATACGGCTGTAATGCCGGCAGGCAGGGGCGCGCACTCGGTTACAGTCCCCGCGCCCCGCGCTGATTTCCCCGCATGAAACTCCAACTCGTTCCCGCACGCACCGGCCTCCTCTGGGTCCGCCTGGGCGTGCGCGTGTTCTGGCGCCAGCCCATGGCGCTGACCGCGCTGTTCTTCCTGTGCATGGGCTGCATGTCGATCGTGACACTGCTGCCCCTCGTCGGCACGGTGCTGGCGCTGGCGATGATTCCCGCCGTCACACTCGTGATGATGGTGGCGGCCGCGCAGACCCATCTCGGCAAGCGGCCGGCCCCGTCGCTGCTCATGGCGGCGCTGCGCAGCGGCCGCGAGCGCGCGCGCGACCTGGCGGTGCTGGGGCTGCTCTACGCCGTCTGCTTCCTGCTGGTGCTGGCCCTCTCGGCGCTGGTCGACGGCGGTGAGTTCGCCCGCGTGTACGTGGGCATGGCGCCGCTCACGAAGGAACTGGCCGAGTCGCCCGCCTTCGAGGCGGCGATGTGGCTGGCGGTGCTGCTGTACGTGCCGCTGTCGCTGCTGTTCTGGCACGCGCCGGCGCTGGTGCACTGGTGGGGCGTGCCCCCCGTCAAGGCGATGTTCTTCAGCACCATCGCCTGCCTGCGCAACCTGGGCGCGTTCACCGTCTACGGCCTGGGCTGGGCGGGCCTGTTCATGGCGACGGGCATCGCGGTGAGCCTGGTGCTCACCGTGGCCAGCGAGCTGGGCATGGGCACGGGGATGGCCACGAGCCTGCTGGTGACCACCGCCATCGTGCTCGCCACGATGTTCTTCAGCTCGGTGGTGTTCAGCTTCCGCGACTGTTTCGAGCCCACCGAAAACCGCCCGGCCGAGGCCGACGGGCCCGGTGCGCCCTCCTGACGCCGCCCCATCGCCTTCAGGTGCCGAGCGTGACGGCGTAGATGCAATTGCGCCCCGCGTGCTTGGCCGCGTAGAGCGCCTCGTCGGCGCTCTGCAGCAATTGCGCCGCGCTGGCACCGCCGCCCACCTGCGTGGCCACGCCCACGCTGAGCGTGAGCACCGGATGGGGCGCGGTGGCGTTGGGCAACTGCAGCGCCGCCATGTACTCGCGGACGCGCTCGGCCACGCGCACCGCGTCGTGCGAGGCCGTGTCGGGCAGGAGGCAGGCAAACTCCTCCCCACCGTAGCGCGCCGCCAGATCGGCCGAGCGCGCCGCACTGGTCTTCAGTGCCCGGGCCACGGCGCGCAGGTAGTCGTCGCCCATCGCGTGGCCATAGTGGTCGTTGACGCATTTGAAGTGGTCGATGTCGATCATCAGCACACTCAGCGGCGCGCCCGTCCGCCGCCTGCGCTTGTGCTCGCGCGCCAGCATGTGGTCCAGTTCGCGCCGGTTAGCCAGGCCGGTCAGGCCGTCGGTCTGGCTCAGCCGCTGCAGCTTGCGATGGCTGGTCACCAGCGCCCGCTGCTGGCGCAGGACACGCTCGCTGCGCTCGGCCAATTGGTGCGTGAGGCGGCGATACCGGCGCAATGCTACGAAGAACACCGCGGCCAGCACCCCTGCCGCCACGGTGCCCGCCTGCCAATAGATGCGCTGGCTGCGCTGCGCGACGTAGCGCTCGATGAACTGGCGTTCGCCATCCTCGTGCGCTACCACCGAGCGCGAAAAATCCATCGCGTCCAGATAGCGGTCGAACACCGCCACCAGGCGCTCGTGCGCAGGCGACTTGCTGAAATAGAACCCGTAGGCGCGCGGCATGTCACGCAGCGTGTCCACGACCTCCAGGTCGAAGTATTCGTGCTGATAGCGTTTCTCGGCAAAGATGCCCTTGGAATACACCGCCGCGTCGATCGTGCCGTCGCGCAGCGCCTCGAACAACCCATCGCTGCGGGTCTGATCGAACGTGACCAGCCGCCCCTCGTCGACGCTCCGGCGCAGGATCGGCTCGAACGCCACGCCCTTGATCACGCCCACGCGGTGCCCGGCCAGACCGGCCAGTCCCTGGACCTGCAGGCGGGCGCCCTTGCGCGCGATGACGGCGTAATAGCTCTCGTAGTAGGGGCGCGTGAAGAGCCCGTGCTCGGCGCGTTCAGGCAGCGCGCTCAGCGAAAGAAACACGTCGGCGCGGCCGGCCTGCACCCGGGCGATCTTGGCCGCGACGGTCTGGTCGCGTCCCGGTTCGATGACGTAGCGCAGCCCGGTCTGCGCCGCGATGAAGCACAGCACGTCCACCGCCACGCCACTGTAGTTGCGCCCCGAGGGGTTCCAGCGCGACATCGGCGGTGCGTCGACCGCGAGCACCGTGAGCGGCGCCATCGCGGCGACGGCGGCACGCTCGGCCGCACTCAGCGTGACGGCCCGATGGAGCCGGATGTCCCCATCGCATGCCAGCGCCTGCGCGCACGCCACGGCGCACAGCACGGCGGCAACGGCCGCGCGCAGGCGGCGCATCAGCGGAAATGAGCCAGAAAATGTGGCTTTCACGGTCGTTTCGAGCGCCCATCATGCCAGCGCCGCAACTGGCGCAGCCGGTCGCTCCACCAGCGCAGCAGCCCCCAGGAGAGCTGCACCTTCTCCTGCCCCACCGTCAGGTCCGGATGGACGACGAGCCATGCCGACTTGGCGTAGGCCAGTTGCTGCGCCGGGTACACGCTGCGGTGCCCGATCACGAGGTAGGCCGCCGCGCACGCCCCGGCCACGTACCAGATGGAGCCCGCGCCGAACAGCTCCACGCCCATGATGAGCGCGGCCACCGGCGTGTTCGACGCCGCGGCCACCACCGCCACCAGCCCCACCGCCGCGCCCTGCGCGGGAGCGAGGCCCAGCAGCGGCGCGCAGGCCCCGCCCGTGACCGCGCCGATGACGAACTGCGGCGTGACGATGCCGCCGTAGAACCCCGAGCCGAGCGTGAGCGCGACGAGCAGCGCCTTCCACAGGAAGCCGAGCGCGGGCACGGCCTCGCCCGCGAGCGCGCGCTCCATCACCGGCAGCGACAGCCCGAGGTAGTCGGTGGGCACCGCCAGTACCAGCAGCGCGAGCAGCACGCCGCCGAGCATCGGCGAGAGCGGCGGCCACAGGCCCGTGCGCGCCCGCAGCCAGGCGAAGGCCGCGCGCACCTGCCGGTGCAGCTCGACGAAGACAAGCGCCACCAGCCCGCAGAAGACGCCCACCAGCACCGTCTTCAGGAACAGCAGCAGCGTGAACCGGGCGTCGAAGCCGATTGAGAACTCCGGGTACGGCACGCCCCACCAGCGGCTCACCACGTAGGCCGTCACGCCTGCGACGATGCCGGGAAAGAGGAAGTCGTGGCGGATGCGGCCCACGGCCAGCATCTCCACGCCGTAGATCGCGCCCGCGATCGGCGTGCCGAAGACGCTCGCGAACCCCGCGCTCACGCCGCAGGCGACGAGGCGCTTGCGCAGCTCCGCGTTCAGGCGCAGCGCCTGCCCCACGCCCGCGGCGACGCCCGCGCCGATGTGCGAGCACGGCCCCTCCTTGCCCGCCGAGCCGCCGCAGCCCAGCGTGAGGAGCGCCGCCACGGGCTTGACCCAGAGCGTGGTGAAGGGCATGCGCCCTTCCTGCTCGTTCACCGCGACGATGGGCTCGTCGTTCAGGCCGCCGCGGCGCTGCTCCCACGCGTAGTGCAGCAGCAGGCCGTTGGCCAGGCCCCCCAGCGGCAGCAGCAGCGCCAGCACCCACCAGGGCGCGCCGTACAGCCGCCCCTCGGTCATGAACAGCATGCCCAGGAACAGGCTGCACACGGTGCCCACGAGCGCGCCCACCGGCACCGCGAGCACCAGCCACTGCGCCACGGTGGCGAGCATGACCAGCGGTTCGGTGGGATGAAAGCGCCGCATGCGGGGATTCCGGTGAAGACAGGGCGCGCCGGCCCCTCACGCCACGGCGCCGCGATGCCGGCCCGCGGCCCAGAGCGCCAGCGCCACGCCGCCGATCACCCCGAGCGAGGCCAGCGCCACGCGCGCCGTCAGCGCCTCGCCGATGAAGACCACGCCGCCTGCGGCGGCCAGCACCGGCACCGTGAGCTGCACCAGCGCGGCGCGCGTGCGCGACAGGTGCGGCAGCACGCCGTACCAGACGATGTAGCCCAGGCCCGAGGCCACGGCGCCCGACAGCAGCGCCAACACCACCCCCTGCGCGCTCGGGCGCAGCCCGCTCGCCCCCAGCGCCAGCATCGCCACCCCGGGCAGCGCGCAGCGCGCGAAGTTGCCCGCGCTATCGGCCAGCGGCGCGCGCGAGCCGCGCCCCACGAGGCAGTACGCGCCCCAGGCGGCCCCGGCCAAGGCCATCAAGAGCGCCCCCTGCCAGGGCGGCGGCGCCACCAGCCCCGGCGCCATCAGCCAGGCGAGCGAAGCCAGCGCCAGCAGCATGCCCAGCCACTGCAAGGCGGCGGGCCGCTCGCCGCGCCACAACGCCCAGGCCCACATGCTGAGCTGCACGCTGGCGAACAGAATCAACGCGCCGGGCGCGGTGGCCACCTGGCCGTAGGCGATGGAAAAACTGACCGCGTACAGCCCGAGCGAGAACGCCCCCGCCCACGAGCCGCCGCGCAGCCATGCGAAGCGGCCGCCCTGGCCCTCCGCCGCCGGGGCGCGGCCGCTGCGCAGCCACAGGATCAGCACCAGCACCAGCGCGCCGCTGGCCAGGCGGATGCCGCTGTAGGCCAGCGCGTCGATGGCGCCCGTGGACAACGCCAGGCGCGCCAGCACGGAATTGGCCGCGAAGGCCAGCATGGCCACGGTGGTGAGCCAGGCGACGCGCAGCGCACTCATGGGTGTTCAGGCCTCGATGACCGTGAGCTTGGCCACCGCCAGCGCCAGCCACTTAGTGCCGTGGCGGCCGAACGCCACCTGCGCGCGCGCGTCGTCGCCGCTGCCTTCGACGGCCAGCACCCTGCCCTCGCCGAACTTGGCATGAAACACCTGCGCGCCCTGTGTCACGCCGTGCGCAGGCGGCTCCCTGCGCGCGGGCAGGGGCTCGCTGCTCAGGCTTGAAAAATCCAAGCCAAATCGGCCTCCAATCCTTGCTGGATAAGTGCTTCCAGCTCCCCTATCAGGAGTGTTGAGTCCGAGCATGTTGCGCCGCGGCGTGAGGTGCTTGAGCGCCGCCTCGGGCAGCTCGTCGAAGAAGCGGCTCGCGACGTTGTAGCGCGTCTGCCCGTGCAGCATGCGCACCTGCGCGTGGCTCAGGTACAGGCGCTGGCGCGCGCGGGTGATGGCGACGTACATCAGGCGGCGCTCTTCCTCCAGGCCATCGCGGTCGCTCATCGCGTTCTCGTGCGGGAACAAGCCTTCTTCCAGGCCGCAGATGAAGACCGCGTCGAACTCCAGCCCCTTGCTCGCATGCACCGTCATGAGTTGCACCGCGTCCTGCCCGGCCTGCGCCTGGTTGTCGCCCGCCTCCAGCGCCGCGTGCGTGAGGAAGGCCACGAGCGGCGAGAGCGTCTCGCCCGTGGGCTCGTCGATCACCGCGCCATCGAGGGGCGCATCCGGGTCCAGCCCCTGGCTCGCCGGGCTCTGCGTGAGCGCGCCCGCCTGCTCATCGAGCGGCAGCGCCACCGCGTCGCGCCCGAACCCCTCCTGCATCACGAAGCTCTCGGCCGCGCTCACCAGTTCCTTGAGGTTCTCCAGCCGGTCCTCGCCCTCCTTGTCCTGGCGGTAGTGCGCGGCCAGGCCGCTGTCCTCGACCACCTGCTCGATGATGGCGCGCAGCGTCTGGCCTTGGCTGCGCTCGCGCATCACGTCGATCAGCGCGACGAAGCTGCCGAGCCTGGCGCCCGCGCTGCCGGGCACGCCGCTCACCGCATCCCAGAGCGAGCAGCCGCTAGCGCGCGCGCCGTCCTGCAGCGTCTCCAGCGTGCGCGCACCGATGCCGCGCGGCGGAAAGTTCACCACGCGGGCAAAGCTCGTGTCGTCGTGCGGATTCTCCAGCAGGCGCAGGTAGGCGAGCGCATGCTTGATCTCGGCGCGCTCGAAAAAGCGCAGCCCGCCATAGACGCGGTAGGGCACGCCCGCGTTGAAGAGCTGCGATTCGAGCACGCGGCTTTGCGCATTGCTGCGGTAGAGCACCGCGATCTGCTGGCGCGCCATGCCGCCCGCCGCCAGCGCGCGGATTTCATCGACCAGCCAGCGCGCCTCCTGCAGGTCACTCTCGGCCTCGTGGATGCGCACAGGCTCACCCGGCCCCTGCTCGGTGCGCAGGTTCTTGCCCAGGCGCCGGCTGTTGTGCGCGATGAGCGCGTTGGCGCAGTCGAGGATGTTGGAGTAGGAGCGGTAGTTCTGCTCCAGCTTGATCTGCTGCTCTACGCCGAACTCGCGCACGAAGTCCTGCATGTTGCCCACGCGCGCGCCGCGAAAGGCGTAGATGCTCTGGTCGTCATCGCCCACCGCGATCACGCTGCCCTGCGTGACCAGCCGCCCCTCGGCCACGTCGCCCGCGAGCTGCTTGAGCCAGAGGTACTGCAGGCGGTTGGTGTCCTGGAACTCGTCGACCAGGATGTGCGCGAAGCGCCGCCGGTAGTGCGCGCGGACCGCGTCGTTGTCTCGCAGCAGCTCGTAGGAGCGCAGCAGCAGCTCGGCGAAGTCCACCACGCCCTCGCGCTGGCACTGCGCCTCGTACAACTCGTACAGCTCCACGCGCTTTTTCGTCTCGTCGTTGGGCGCAGGCACCTCGCCCGGGCGCAGGCCCTCTTCCTTGCAGCCGTTGATGAACCACGCCACCTGCTTGGGCGGATGGCGCTCCTCATCGACGTTGTAGGCCTTGAGCAGGCGCTTGACCGCCGAGAGCTGGTCCTGCGCATCCAGGATCTGGAAGGTCTGCGGCAGATCGACCAGCTTGTGGTGCGCGCGCAGCATGCGGTTGCACAGGCCGTGGAAGGTGCCGATCCACATCCCGCGCACGCTGATGGGCAGCATGGCCGCAAGGCGCGTGAGCATCTCCTTGGCGGCCTTGTTGGTGAAGGTGACGGCCAGGATGCCGCCGGGCGAGGCCTGCCCCGTCTGCAGCAGCCAGGCGATGCGCGTGGTGAGCACGCGCGTCTTGCCCGAGCCCGCGCCGGCCAGGATCAGCGCGTGGCCCGCGGGCAGCGTGACCGCGGCGAGCTGCTCCGGGTTGAGGTGGACGAGCAGGGGCGACGCGCCGTCGACGGCGCCGTGGGAAGCAAGCATGCGGCATTGTAGAAACCGAGCCGGTACAATCGGGCACCGGGCCCAAGTTTCTTGACGCCCGGTTTTTCGTGCCCGCGCACCGCGGGGTTCGATGTCGCCGCAACCACCGGCGCATCCGCGAGACCGGGTCTTCAGGCCAAGCGCCCCACGCGACTGAAATCATTCGTCGCGCCTACCTCAGGAGCTTGGAACCTCATGGAAATCTTCGACTACGACAACATCCTGCTGCTGCCGCGCAAGTGCCGCGTGCAAAGCCGCTCGGAATGCGACACCGGCATCGAGCTGGGCGGACGGCGCTTTCGCCTGCCGGTCGTGCCCGCCAACATGAAGACGGTGGTGGACGAAAGCATCTGCACCTGGATGGCGCAGCACGGCTATTTCTACGTCATGCACCGCTTCGACCTGGACAACGTGGCGTTCGTCAGGGACATGCGTGCGCAGGGCTGCTACGCCTCGATCTCTCTGGGCGTGAAGCAGGCCGACCGCGACACGGTGGACCGCCTCAAGGCCGAGGGCCTGGCGCCCGAGTACGTCACCATCGACATCGCCCACGGCCACGCCGACGGCGTGCGCGACATGATCGGCTACCTCAAGGAACACCTGCCGCAGACCTTCGTGATCGCGGGCAACGTCGGCACGCCCGAGGCCGTGATCGACCTGGAAAGCTGGGGCGCGGACGCCACCAAGGTCGGCATCGGCCCGGGCAAGGTCTGCATCACCAAGCTCAAGACGGGTTTCGGCACCGGCGGCTGGCAGCTCTCGGCGCTCAAGTGGTGCGCGCGCGTGGCCACCAAGCCCATCATCGCCGACGGCGGCATCCGTAGCCACGGGGACATCGCCAAGAGCATCCGCTTCGGCGCCACCATGGTGATGGTCGGCTCGCTCTTCGCGGGGCACGAGGAATCGCCGGGCAAGACCGTCGAAGTGGACGGCCAGCTCTACAAGGAGTACTACGGCTCGGCGAGCGACTTCAACAAGGGCGAGTACCGCCACGTCGAGGGCAAGCGCATCCTGG
>Ga0222419_101220_pt1 | contig 10385 bp, 9 predicted proteins | sample 1B20Ametagenome_FD_182474 | JGI IMG/M metagenome (GOLD analysis project Ga0222419, IMG submission 182474) | Enriched microbial communities from leaf-cutter ant dump, University of Wisconsin, Madison, United States - 1B20A (version 2) | ecosystem: Environmental > Terrestrial > Nest > Insects nest >... | reverse complement strand
GCTGGAGCAGATGTACGGCCAGCACCTGATCGAATCCGAGAAGGGCGCGCGCACGGTCAAGCTGACGCCGCAGGGCAAGGCGCTGCACGATTCGCTCGGCGGCGAGCTGGACACCATCCTGTCGCGTATCGCCGTGCTGCTGCACGACGTGCGCTCGGTGCTCAGGGTCGGCGTGCCGCAGGCGCTGTTCCACCACTTCTTTCCCGAAGTGCTGAAGCGCTTCCGCGCCGAGGCGCCGGACATCGAGCTCTCCTTCTTCGAGCGGGACACGATCCTGGAGCGGATGATGGTGGACGGCGCGCTCGACGCGGCCGTCAGCGAGCGCAGCTTCAGCCAGGCGGCGATCACGCAGCACCTGCTCGGCGCCTACCACCTGGCGCTGATCTATCCGCGCGGCTGGACCGAAAGCGACCTCGACGACACACAGCTCGACCTGTTCGCCGACCGGCCCTTCATCACCTACGAGGCGGGGCAGACGATCCGCGTGCGCGCCGCCGAGTTCCTGGGCTCCCGCTTCGGCGCGCCGCCGCGCGTCTCGACCACCTCGTCGGGCAGCACCAGCCTCGCGCAGCTCGTCGAGGCTGGGCTCGGCTACGCGATCGTGCCGCAATGGAGCACGCCGCGCGACCATCCCGACATCCGCCGCATCGTGCTCAGGGGCATGGAGCCGGTGCGGGTCTATTTCGCCCACAGCGCCTTCCTCGGCACCAACGGCTTCATCCGCCTGCTGCACGGCTGCTGCCAGCAGGCGATGGCGAGCGCGCTGCGCGCGTGACGGCCTCGCGGCGACGGGGCGCGCCTCAGGCGCCGTGCGCGGAAGCGCGCGCCGTGCCCAGCCTCGATCCCAGCTCCGTCGCCGCCAGCGACCGCCACAGCAAGGCCACCTCGTCGTCGGCCAGCCCGGAAAGCGGCGGCATCACGCGCCGCCACATGGCGTCGCCGGTCAACAGCGCCAGCGACGCCTTCACCGCCGCCACCAGCGGGAACTTCGCGATCGCCGCGCGCATCCCGACGGCGGCCGCCAGCCCCTCGGCCCTCGCGGATGCGTCCTTGCCGCTCCAGCCGGCCTGCGCGAAGGGGCCGGTGACATTGGCGGTGGCCGAGATGCAGCCGGCGAAGCCCAGCTCCCCCGCCCGGCCGAGCGAGGCTTCCGCGCTCGGAAAGACATCGAAGCCGGGCAGCAGGCGCGCCAGCCCGGCCGAATAGTCGAGGTCGCCCGAGCTGTCCTTCAGCCCGAGCAGCGCGTCGGGCAGCCTGTCGCGCAGCCGCGCGACGATTTCGGCCGCATAGGGCACGCCGGAATTGGCCGGGAAATGATAGAGATAGAGTCTCAGGCCGTCCTTGCCGGCCCGGTGCGCCAGCGCATCGACATAGGCCAGCAGCCCCTCGGCATCGATGCCCTTGTAGTAGAAGGGCGGCAAAAGCAGCGCGCCGGCGAAGCCGAGCGCCTTGGCTTCCGCCGTCAGCGCGACCGCGTCGTCGAGCGCGGCGGCGCCGGTGCCGACCATGAAGCGGTCGAGCGGCAGGCCGGCCGCGGCCACCGCGCGCATCGCGGCAAGCCGCTGCCCGGTCGAAAACGACGTCGCCTCGCCGGTCGTGCCGAGCAGATTGATGCCGTCGCAGCCGCCCTCCCGCAGAAGCCACGCGCAATGCCGCGTCAGACGGTCGAGATCGATCGACAGGTCGCTGTCGACCGGCGTCGCCGCCGCGGCGATGACGCCCCTGAGCCGGGCCATTTGAAATCTCCCCTGTTACGGCAGCGTGTAGGCGGTCTTGACGGTGGTGTAGAACTCCGCCGCATAGCGGCCCTGCTCGCGCGGGCCGTAGGAGGAGCCTTTGCGGCCGCCGAAGGGCACGTGATAGTCGACGCCCGCCGTCGGCAGGTTGACCATCACCATGCCCGCATCGGCGTTGCGCCTGAAGTGCGCCGCGTGCCGGAGGCTGGTCGTGCAGATGCCGGACGAGAGGCCGAAGGGCGTATCGTTGGCGATCGCCAGCGCCTCCTCGTAGTCCTTCACGCGGATGACGCCGGCGACCGGACCGAATATCTCCTCGCGGTTGATCCGCATGTCCGGCGTCGTCTCCGTGAAGAGGGCGGGTTGCAGGTAGTAGCCGGGTGCGGCCCGGTTCAGCCGCTCGCCGCCCCAGGCCAGCCGCGCGCCCTCGGCCTTGCCGAGGTCGATGTAGGAGATGTCCTGATCGAGCTGGCTCTGGTCGACGACCGGGCCGATATGGGTGCCGTCCTTCAGCGCATCGTCGACGACGAGGCCCTTCAGCCGCTCGACGAGCGCGGCGACGAAGCGGTCGTGGATGCCGTCGGTGACGACGATCCGCGACGAGGCGGTGCAGCGCTGGCCGGTCGAGAAGAAGGCGCCGTTGGCGGCGCACTCGACCGCCGTCGGCAGGTCGGCGTCGTCGAGCACGACAAGCGGGTTCTTGCCGCCCATCTCGAGCTGGAACTTGCGCATGTGCCCGACGCTGGCGGCGGCGACCTTCCTGCCGGTCGCCACCGAGCCGGTGAAGGTGACGGCGTCGATGCCGGCGCTGTTCAGGATCGCGTCGCCGACGACCGAGCCGCGTCCCATCACGAGGTTGAACACGCCTTCCGGGACTCCGGCGCGCACGATGATGTCGGAAAGCGCCCAGGCGGAGCCGGGAACCAGGTCGGCCGGCTTGAACACGACGCAATTGCCGTAGGCCAGCGCCGGCGCGATCTTCCACGCGGGGATGGCGATGGGGAAGTTCCACGGCGTGACGATGCCGACCACGCCGACCGGCTCGCGCGTGATGTCGACCTCGATGCCGGGGCGCGTCGAGGCAAGCTTCTCGCCCGCCAGCCGCAGCGTCTCGCCGGCGAAGAAGTCGAATATCTGGCCGGCGCGGACGACCTCGCCCACCGCTTCCGGCAGGGTCTTGCCCTCCTCGCGGGCGAGGAGGCGGCCCAGTTCGTCGCGGCGCGCCAGGATCTCGGCCGAGACCTTCAGCAGGATGTCGTGGCGCTGCTGGACGGGCGAGCGCGACCAGGCGGGGAAGGCGGCCCTCGCCGCCGCGATCGCCTGCCGCGCATCCTCCCGCGAGGCGCGCGCATAGGCGCCGATCACGTCCCCGGTGTCGGACGGGTTGACGTTTTCCGAGGCTTCGTCGCCGTCCACCTCGCGGCCGGCGATGAAATTCCGATGCACCGTCATGTCAGGCGTCTTCCCTGCTCTGGGCCGAAGCGACCTCGGGATGGTCGCGGTCGGTCCGAAATTTTTCCGAAGCCCCTCCGGGCTCGCCCCATCCCGTGACGTCGGGACCGAAGAACTCGGCATTGATCCGCCGGAAACGCTCCTCACGTCCCGGCAGGTCGTCCTCCTCCCAGATGGCATCGACGGGGCAGACGGAGAGGCACAGCCCGCAGCTTATACATTCCACCGGGTTGATATACATCATCCGGCCGCCCTCGTAGATGCACTCGACCGGACAGACGACCTGGCAGGCGCCGTCCTTCACGTCGATGCAGGTCGAGGCGATGACGTAGGCCATGGCCGGGCCTCAGCGCCCCTGCCAGTTCGGCTGCCGCTTCTCCTGGAATGCCTTGACGCCCTCGTTCTGGTCCTCGGAGTTCAGCGCCTCGATCAGTTGCGGCACGCGCAGCATCTGCGCCTCCCGGGCGGTCATCCGCTCGCCGGCCCGCACCATCGCCTTGATGGCGCGCACCGACAGCGGCGCGCAGGCGAGGATCTCGCCGATCCAGCGATCCACGGCCGCGTCGAGGGCGTCGGCGGCGACGACCTCGTTGACGAGGCCGAAGGCGCGCGCTTCCTCCGCGCCGATGCGGCGGCCGGTGAGCAGCATGCCCATCGCGTCGACATGGCCGATACGCCGCGTCAGCATGGCGATGCCGCCGTCGAGCGCCAGCCGGCCGACGCGCGGCTCCGGCAGGCCGAAGGTCGCGTTCTGAGACGCGACGACGATGTCGCAGCCCAGCACCATCTCCATGCCGCCGCCGAGCGCATGGCCGTTGACGCGCGCGACGACCGGCACGTCGAGCGTTTCCCGCAGCGCGATGCCGCCGAAACCGCCGGGCCTCGGCGCGGCCCAGTATTCAAGCCCCGACAGGCCGCTCGACCGGCCCTTCATGTCGGCGCCGGTGCAGAAGGCGCGGTCGCCGGCGCCGGTCAGCACGACGACGCGGACGGCGCGGTCCTTCTCGATCGCCTCCCAGATGCGGATGAGCTCGGCCTCGGTCGCCAGGTCGACCGCGTTCATGCGGTCGGGCCGGTCGATGGTGACGCGGGCGACGTGGTCCCGGACCGTGAAATCGACGCTCATGCCGCCTCGCCGCGCTTTTCGCCGGCGACGATGCCGGCCGAGATCAGGGCCTCGATCCGCTCGGGCGGATAGCCCGCTTCCTGGAGCACCGCACGGCCGTCGCCGCCGAGGCCGGGCGGCGCGCGGCGAACCGCGAAAGCGCCTTCGCCCATGGTCAGGGGCGAGCCGAGCAGCTCGTAGGAGCCGCGCCCGTCGGCAACCTCGATGACGGAGCCGTTCGCCCTGGTCTGGTCGTGGTCGAGCGCCTGCGGCAGCGTCAGCACCGGCGCGCAGAGCAGGTCCTGCTCCTCCAGTCTCGCCAGCCAGTATCCGGTCGAACCGGAGGCGAAGCGCTCGCGGAACAGCCTGTGCAGCTCGGCCTTGTGCTCGACCTGCCCGGCGAAGGTCGAAAGCCGCTTCTGCGCCGACAGGTCGGGCAATCCCAGCGCGACGCAGATGTCCTTCAGCGGGTTCGCCTTGAACGCGCCGACCAGCACGACCGCGCCGTCGGTCGTCTCGAACACGCCCGTCAGCGGGAAAGCGCCCCAGTTCAGGTGCTTTCCGCGTTGCAGCCACATCGCCGCTTCCTGCACCTGCATGGCCAGCGTCGATTCGAACAGCGACACCGAGACCGCCTGCCCCCGGCCGGTCTTGCCGCGCTGCAGGAGCGCCAGCAGGATCGCCTGCACGAGATGCATGCCGGCGGTGTAGTCGCAGAGCGCCGTCGGATAGATGGACATCGGCGCCGTCTCGTCGGCGCGCCGGGCCATGACGCCCGACAGCGCCTGGGCGAGGATGTCCTGACCGCCCTTGTGCGCCAGCGGGCCGGAGGCGCCGAAGCCCGAGCCGAAGGCGCAGATGATGCCGGGGTTGATTTCGGAAAGCCTGTCGTAGCCGAAGCCCATCCGCTCCATCACGCCGGCGCGGAAATTGTTGACCACGACGTCGGCGTTCCTGACAAGGTCGTAGACCACCTCCTTGGCCTCGTCCTTGCGGAGGTCGAGCGCGATCGAACGCTTGTTGCGGTTCAGGCTGCGGAACACCGGGTTGTCGGGGCCGTCGGGATCGTCCGCGATCGACGAGCGGGACAGGTCCCCCGCGCCGGGCCGTTCGATCTTGATCACGTCGGCGCCGTAGTCGGCGAGCACCTGCGTGCAGCAGGGCCCGAGCATCACCTGCGTGAAGTCGATGACCCTGATGCCCGAAAGCGGCTGGTTTCCCGTCGGCTGCATGCGCGTGTCTCTCCTCTATTCCGCGGCGATCCGCACGTTGGCGTTGGCGGCCGGACGGTCGCCGGGATCGGCTCCCTGGGCACGCAGGACCCTTTGCAGCTCGGCGACGTCGACGCGGTCGACGGTGACGTTCGCCTTCACCGCCAGCGCCGCCGCGACGCCAGCCGCCTCGCCCATCGCCATGCAGGGCGGGATCTCGCGCGAGATGCGCTGCGCCGCCGCGGTCGAGGAATAATGCCGGCCGGCGACGAGCATCTGCTTCACCTCCTTCGGCAGCAGCGAACGGTACGGATAATAATAGTCGCGGCCGCGCGCCACGCTGTCGGGAAAATGCCGGCGCGTCGCCACGTCTTCCTTGGTCATGACGTACTCGCCCTCGAGCAGGCGCGAGGTGCGCACGCCGACCTGCGGCGCGACGTCGACGACGAAGGCGTTCTCGAAGCCCGGAAGCCTTTCGCGGACATAGGCGACCAGCTCGGCGATCTTCTCGCGGCCCTTGAAGTCGGCCCGCGTCAGGTCTTCCACGGACGTGCCGTCGAAGCCGCCCATGTGCGGGCAGTTGCACCAGACGATCCCCGGCAGCGGCGTCTTCAGCCACCAGCGCTCCCACGAGCCGCCCATGATGCGCTTGGCCTCGCGGTCGACGACGGCGAAGGCTTCCGGCTCCTGGTATTCGAAGCGCTCGGCGGCTTCGGCGTCGACGCCGCCGAGGCGGAACACCGTGGTGATGATGAACGAGCCCCGGCTGAAGGCGGCGCCGGCGGACGCCGCGACATCGAGATCGCCCGTCGCGTCGATCACGGTCTTGCCGAGGATCGCCTGGCGGCCGCTCTTGGACTCGCAGATCACGCCCCCGATCGCACCGTCCTCCACGATCGCCCTCGAGAACCAGCTATGCAGGCGCAGGTTGACGCCGGCCTCGGCGATCATGTCGTTCGAGGCGCGCTTGAAGCCGTCGGGATCGAAGGCCGACGCGTAGCAGATCGGCTGCGGCTTCTGGTGCGAATGGAAGTCGTAGACGCCCCAGCGCGCCCATTGCTGGAACTTCGCCGTGTCGGAGACCCAGTCCGCCTCGGGCGGGGTGACGCAGAGACCCATCGCCGTCATACGGTCGATCAGCTCGGCGCAGATGCCGCGCACCGTCATCTCGGGGCCGTTGGACATGTCGTCCAGAACCAGCACCATGCCGCCGGACGCAAGACCGCCGAGATAGGCATAGCGCTCCAGCAGCAGCACGCTCAGCCCGTTGCGGGCGCCGGCGACCGCGGCCGAGATGCCGGCCGGCCCGCCGCCCACCACGACGAGATCGGCTTCCGCCGCGACCGGGACCTTGCCGCCCGGCTCGTCGATCATCCTTGCAGTCGTCATCGAAAACTCCGGTCTTGAGAGGTCGGGTGGCGCCGCGCGTCAGGTCCGGGCGACATTCCACGTGAGGACGCGGGATTCGGCCCAGGAGATCAGGCCGAAGAAGGCGGCGGAGAACACCGAGCCCACGACGATCGTGGCGTAGAGAAGCGGCGAGTCGAAATTGTAGGTCGCCTGGATGATCAGCGCGCCGATGCCCTGCGTGGAGCCGATCCATTCGCCGACGATCGCGCCGATCACCGCCGTCGACGCCGCGATCTTCAAGGCCGAGAACAGATAGGGCAGCGAATTCTTCAGCCGCACCTTCTGGAACACCTCGCGCGGCGAGGCGGAAAGCACGTGCATCAGCTCGAGCTGCTGCGGGTTCACGTCGCGCAGCCCGCGCGTCATGTTCACCAGCGTCGGGAAGAAGCATATGATCGCCGCGATCGCGATCTTCGGCTCCATGCCGTTGCCGAGCAGCAGCACCAGGATCGGCGCCTTGGCGACGACTGGGATCGTGTTCACCATCACCGCGATGGGGAAGAACGCCTCCTCCAGCGTGTCCTTGTAGGCGAAGGCGGTGGCGATGGCGATCGCCGCCAGATTGCCGATGAGGAAGCCCGAAACCGCCTCGATGGCGGTCGGAACGAGATTCACCAGCAGGATGTCGATGCGGCTGACCAGAACCTTGAACACGGCGCTGGGGGCGGGCGCGATGAACGGCCGGATGCCGAACGCGACCACCGAAACCTCCCAGATCGCCAGCAGCGCAAAAAGCGCGGCGACCGGCAGGAGCCGGCGGCGCCACAGCATGCGCCGCTTGGCGGCAAGATAAATCCGCTGGGCGCTGTCGTCCTCGACGAAGGCGCCCATGCCGGCGGTGTCGTGCGCGGTGACTGACATCAGCATGTCTCCAGGACGCGTCGCAGGTGCGAGACCAGGGCGACGAATTGCGGCGTCTCGCGCATGGCGATCCTGCGGGGGCTGGGCAGGTCGACCGGGACGAGCTCCTTGACGCGGCCCGGCCGCGCCGCGAGCAGCAGCACCTCCTGGCCGAGGAAAGCCGCCTCGTAGATCGAGTGCGTCACGAACAGGATGGTCGTGCCGGTGCGCTCCCACACGGCGAGGAGTTCCTCGTTCAGCCGGTCGCGGGTGATCTCGTCGAGCGCCCCGAACGGCTCGTCCATGAACAGCAGCTTCGGGCTCGATATGAGCGCGCGGGCGATCGACACGCGCTGGCGCATGCCGCCCGAAAGCTCGTGCGGATAGGCTTTTTCCCAGCCGGCGAGCCCGACAAGCCCGAGCAACTCGTGCGGATCGCGCGCGCGGCCGTCCGGCGCGCCGCCGCCGACTTCCAGCGGCAGCGTGACGTTTTCGAGCACCGTGCGCCAGGGCAGCAGCGCGGCGTCCTGGAAGACGAAGCCGATGTCGCGCCGCGACCTGGCGGCCGAAGGCGCGCCGCCGAGCACCCTGGCCGAGCCGGAGCTCGGCCTGGTGATGTCGGCGACGACACGCAGGAGGGTCGACTTGCCGCAGCCGGACGGACCCAGCAACGTCAGGAACCCGCCCCTGCGCACGGTGAGGTCGATGCCGTCGAGCGCGGTGATGGTTCCGCGATCGGTCGTGAACCGGACCGAAACCTGCTCGAGCTCGACGGCGGCCTCGACGGAGTTCGCGATCGCCGGGGCAGGCTCGCGGGTGACGTGGTCCAGGGCGGCAAGTGCCATGACCCGCCTCCCGTCAGCCGATCTTCGGACGGTCGGCCGCGGTGGCTTCGAGGACCGCCGCCGAGATCACGTCGTCCAGCGCCGGCGCTCCGGCGGAAAACTGGCCGAGCTCGTCGTAGAGCCTGATCTGCTCCGTCCAGTTGGCCGGATCGAAGGTCGCCCAGCCGCCCGTCTTCGTCGCCTCGGTGAAGACGTGCGGCAGCAGGATGTCGGCAGCGGCCAACTCATCCTTCTTGACGAGATTCGGGAACTCCTTGATCAGAAGGTCGACCGCGGCCTCGCGGTTCGAGTTGGCATACTCCCAGCCCTTGCCGGCGGCGCGGAAGAAGCCGGCGAGAGCCTGCGGGTCCTTCTGCAACATGTCCGACGTGGTGTAGTACGGGTTGGCGTAGAGCTGCACCCCGTGGTCCCACATCTTCATCGCGACGACCGGCTGTCCTACGCCGGCGATCGCCGTCGTGTTGGTCAGCCAGCCGGTGACGGCGTTGACCTGGCCGGTCGCCAGCGGCGTCATGTCGGCGCCGATCACCACCACCTCGACATCGCTTTCGGGGATGTTGTGCTTCTTCAGCAGCGCCGAGAGCAGGATCTTGCCGGTCGCCTGGATACCGATCTTCTTGCCGATCATGTCCTGCGGCGAGTTGATCGGCGCGGAAGCCAGCGAGAAGAACGCATAAGGGTGCTGCTGGACGCAGACGCCGATGGCCTTGACCGGAATCTTCTGCGCCGAGGCGAGCATCAGCGACGGGCTGGACGACACCTGGCCGATCTCGTAGCGGCCGGACGCCACGATCGCCACGCCGTCGATGGACGGGCCGCCGGGCTGGATCGCGAAATTCAGCCCTTCCTTCTCGAAATAGCCCATGTGCTTGGCAACAACCTCGCCGAGCTGGTTGCCGCCGCCCAGCCAGCCGAGCTGCATGTTGATGGTCTTCGTGCCGGACTGCGCCAGCACGCGGCTGGAGACGATCGTCGGCAGGGCGAGCGCGCCCGCAAGCCCGGCGCCGGCTTTCAGGAACCGGCGGCGCGAAAAACGTGAGTTCATCATTTGTGTTCCCCTTGCTTGGGCCCCTCCGTCGGGCCCGGCCACTTCACACTCTTTGCCGGCGGCCGCTTCTTCGAGCTCCCATTCGCCGGCAATCCCTTTCGAAGCCGCCGCGACTTTAGTTGTGGCAAGGCGCGCGCAGGAAGCATAAAGATTCGAGAGTGGTGATGCCGAAAAGGCATCACCTGTGGACAACGGAATCGGCCATGCACGCAGCCGCCCTGCGCTATATCGACCAGGTCGCCCGGCTGGGCTCGATCCGGCGCGCGGCCGGCGTCCTCAACGTCGCGTCTTCGGCGGTCAACCGGCAGATCCTCAAGCTCGAGGCCGAGATCGGCACGCCGCTGTTCGAGCGTGTCGGCAACGGCGTGCGGCCGACCGCCGCCGGCGAATACGTCATCCGCCACGTCCGCGAGACCCTTTCCCGCTGGGAGGACGTGCGCGGCGAGATCGCCACCCTGTCGGGCGACATCCACGGCGAGGTGCGCATCGTTTCGATTCCCGCTCCGCTGGTGCGCATCCTGCCGATGGCGATCGGGGACACCGCCCGGCAGCATCCCCACATCTCGTTCCGCGTCATCGACGCCGCGCCGCGCGAGCATACAGAGGAGATGCGCGCCCGGCGGCCCGACATCGCCATCCTGTTCATCGACCGCCGCCATCGCGGCTACGACGTCGTGGCGCGCATCAGGATGCGCATCGGCGCGATCATGCGGCCCGACCATCCGCTGGCCGGCAAGA
>Ga0222419_101219_pt1 | contig 10394 bp, 9 predicted proteins | sample 1B20Ametagenome_FD_182474 | JGI IMG/M metagenome (GOLD analysis project Ga0222419, IMG submission 182474) | Enriched microbial communities from leaf-cutter ant dump, University of Wisconsin, Madison, United States - 1B20A (version 2) | ecosystem: Environmental > Terrestrial > Nest > Insects nest >... | reverse complement strand
TTATAAGGTACAACCAGAAAATGAAAAAGAATATTGCAGTAATATTTGGAGACGGCATCGGTCCGGAAGTAACACAACAGTCCATTAATGTGCTGAATGCAGTGGCAAAAACATTTAACCACGAGTTTGTTTATACCTATAACCTGATGGGGGCGGATGCCATTGATAAAACCGGCAACCCGTTACCCGATGAGACTATCGAAGCCTGCCTGAACAGTGATGGCGTATTGTTCGGCGCCATCGGACATCCCAAATATGACAACGATCCTGCTGCCAAAGTGCGCCCGGAGCAGGGATTGCTGAAGCTGCGCAAGGCCTTGCAACTATATGCCAATATTCGCCCGGTAACCACTTATCCTTCCTTACAGCATCTTTCTCCCCTGAAATCAAAAAACATCGAGGGAGTAGACTTTATTATTTTCCGTGAATTGACCGGTGGCATTTATTTCGGTAAAAAAGAACTGAGCGCCGATAAGACACAGGCGATAGACGAGTGTACTTATTCCGAAGCTGAGATAGAACGGGTAGCACACCTGGGTTTTCAGTATGCCATGCAACGCCGCAAAAAGCTGACGCTGGTAGATAAAGCCAATGTATTGGAAACCTCCCGTTTGTGGAGAAGGGTGGTGCAGGACCTGGCAGACCAGTACAGGGACGTAGCAGTGGATTATATGTTTGTGGACAATGCGGCGATGCAGATCATTTTAAATCCCAGGCAATTTGATGTGATCCTGACAGAGAACATGTTTGGCGATATCATCAGCGATGAGGCCAGTGTGATCGCAGGCTCTCTGGGACTGCTGCCTTCTGCTTCCGTCGGCAATGGCGCGGCATTGTTTGAGCCGATCCACGGATCTTACCCCCAGGCAGCCGGAAAAGATATTGCCAACCCGTTGGGGTCCATATTATCTGCTGCCATGCTGCTGGATCATTTTGGTTTGAATGCCGAGGCCAACCTGGTGCGTGAAGGGGTAGACTGGACGCTGCAGCACAATTTCGTTACCAAGGATATCGACCCGGTGAATTACTATGCCACTACTACCGTGGGTGAACTGATATGTGAATTTGTTAGTAATAAGGTGCCTGGCAAAGTACATGAAACTAATATGGAGTTGAGGAAATCAACGATTATATAAACACCAAATCGTCATCTCGACCGGAGGGCAAGATGATTGATTTGGGGATTGCTGATTTATGATTTTAGTGAAGCCTGTATCAGAAATCTCAAAATCAAAAATCAGCAATAAAAAAAAGTTCTTTGTTTATTTAATATTGTGGGTTATATTCGCAGTATACATTTTTCTTCATGAACAGAAACCGGAAATATAATATAGCTTCTTCCATTGTTGTGGTGGTAGTCATTATTGTTTCCGCAATCAATGGAGGAAGTTGTATCTGAATATTCAAAAACGACATTTAATATAACCCGCCTCCATCGAGGCGGTTTTTTTTTGTATAAACTATTTTACGTTTAAGTAAATCAATAATTCAAACAAGATGAGCACTAACGGGCAAGAGCATGCATTGAACAAGTATTCCAGGACAATTACGCAGGATCCTACACAACCTGCTGCGCAGGCAATGCTGTATGGTATCGGGCTAACAGATGACGACCTGAAGAAGGCGCAGGTCGGTGTTGCCAGCATGGGTTGGGACGGGAATACCTGTAACATGCACTTAAATGAGCTTGCTAAAGTGGTGAAACAAAGCATCTGGGATAACGACCTGGTGGGATTGATCTTTAATACCATCGGTGTAAGCGACGGTATCAGCAATGGTACGGACGGGATGCGTTACTCGCTGGTAAGCCGGGATATTATAGCAGACAGCATAGAAGCGGTTTGTGGTGCACAATATTACGATGCGGTAGTAACCATACCGGGATGTGATAAAAATATGCCCGGAAGCCTTATTGCCATGGGGCGTTTGGATCGTCCTTCGATCATGGTATATGGTGGTACGATAGCTCCTGGTCATTACAAAGGACAGGACCTGAACATCGTGTCTTCTTTTGAAGCCCTGGGACAAAAGATAGCGGGCAAGCTGGATGAAGCGGATTTTAAAGGGATCGTAATGAACAGTTGTCCGGGTGCGGGCGCCTGCGGTGGTATGTATACTGCCAATACCATGGCGTCGGCTATAGAAGCGTTGGGAATGAGCCTGCCGTATTCATCCTCTAACCCGGCCTTAAGCGACGAGAAAAAGAAAGAATGCAGGGATGCAGGCAAAGCTATCAGGCACCTGCTGGAAAAAGATATCAAACCATCCGATATCATGACACGCAAGGCATTTGAAAATGCGATTACAGTGATCATGGTAACGGGCGGAAGCACCAACGCAGTGCTGCATTTTATAGCCATCGCCAAAAGTGTGGGCATTGAAATCACGCAGGATGATTTCCAGGCGATCAGCGACAGGATACCTGTGCTGGCAGACTTTAAGCCATCCGGCAAATACCTGATGCAGGACCTGCATAACCATGGCGGCATCCCCGCAGTAATGAAATATCTGCTTAACCAGGGATTGCTGCACGGAGATTGCCTGACGGTGACCGGTAAAACACTGGCGGAAAACCTGGCGGCGGTACCGGAAATAAATTTCCAGACCCAGGATATCATTCATCCGCTGGAAGATCCTATCAAAAAAACAGGTCACCTGCAGATACTTTACGGCAACCTGGCGGAAAAAGGTTCTGTGGCAAAGATCAGCGGTAAGGAAGGCGAGCGTTTTGAAGGACCTGCCCGTGTATTTGACGGAGAGAAAAAGCTGATAGAAGGACTGTCAACCGGAAGGGTAAAACCTGGCGATGTGGTGGTGATCAAAAATGAAGGGCCGAAGGGAGCACCGGGCATGCCGGAGATGCTGAAACCGACCGGAGCCATCATAGGAGCAGGATTGGGTAAGTCTGTTGCCCTCATCACGGACGGAAGGTTTAGCGGTGGCACCCATGGCTTCGTCGTCGGACACATTACCCCGGAAGCGTATGAAGGCGGGCTGATCGGTTTGGTGGAGGATGGAGATATTATAGAGATTGATGCTGTAACGAATACGCTCACACTGAAGGTAAGCGAAGAAGAGATCGCCCGCAGAAGGGCAGGCTGGAAGCAGCCGGAGCTGAAAGTAAAAAAAGGTTTGTTGTTTAAATATGCCCTCTCCGTTAAAGACGCCAGCGAAGGTTGTGTTACGGATGAAGCATAAAAATTATTAACTGGTTCTTAATTAGATACTATGAGTACTGATACATTGTCTGCAAAGGCTACAAAGACAAATGAAAAAACAAATACAGCTCCAATGGGCAGGTGCAGCGCCGGCATGGAAGTAAGCGGATCTCAGGCTGTGTTGGAAGCGTTGATCGCTGAAGGTGTAACCGATTTTTTTGGTTATCCGGGTGGCGCCATTATGCCCATTTATGACGCATTATATGATTATCCGGAGACGTTGAATCATATACTGGTCCGTCACGAACAGGGCGGCATACATGCAGCGCAGGGATATGCACGTACTTCCGGTAAGGTGGGAGTAGTATTTGCCACCAGCGGACCCGGGGCCACCAATCTGGTGACCGGATTGGCGGATGCGCAGATAGACAGTACGCCGGTGGTTTGTGTTACAGGGCAGGTATTTGCACACCTGTTGGGTACGGATGCATTCCAGGAAACCGACGTGATCAATATTACCACACCGGTTACCAAATGGAATTACCAGGTAACCGATGCTACCGAAATACCCGGTGTGCTGGCAAAAGCATTTTATATCGCCCGTTCCGGCAGACCCGGCCCGGTATTGATAGATATTACCAAAAACGCCCAGTTGCAGAAGTTTAAGTACGAAGGCTACACGCCATGTACACATATACGCAGCTACCGCCCGAAGCCGATTGTGCGTAAAGAGTATATCGCAGAAGCAGCCAAGCTGATCAATGAAGCGAAAAAGCCTTTTGTATTGTTTGGACAGGGAGTGATACTGGGCGGTGCAGAAAAGGAGTTCAGGGAGTTCATAGAAAAAAGCGGTATTCCTGCTGCTGCAACTGCGTTGGGGCTGGGTGCATTGCCGACAGATCATCCGTTGTACACGGGTATGCTGGGGATGCACGGTAACTATGGCCCTAATGTGCTCACCAATGAGTGTGATGTGTTGATAGCTGTAGGTATGCGCTTTGATGATCGGGTGACCGGTCGCCTGGACAAATATGCCAAGCAGGCTAAAGTAATTCACCTGGATATTGATCCGGCGGAAATTGATAAGAATGTGCAGTCCACGGTGCCTGTATGGGGCGATTGTAAGGAGACGCTGCCCTTGCTGACACAGTCCGTTCAAAAAACAGTGCATGCTGACTGGCTGAACAGGTTCAGGAGCATGGCGAAAGAGGAAAATGAGGTGGTTATTAATAACGAATTACATCCTGCCACAGAGATCATGACCATGGGAGAGGTGCTGAATGTGCTGAATGAGCTGACCGGTGGTGATGCGGTGATCGTAACAGATGTGGGGCAGCACCAGATGGTAACCTGTCGTTATGCGAAGTTTAATAATACCCGTAGTAATGTAACTTCAGGAGGACTGGGAACCATGGGGTTTGCACTGCCCGCTGCCATAGGTGCAAAAGTAGGCGCCAAAGAGCGCCCGGTGGTAGCTATTATCGGTGACGGCGGTTTTCAGATGACCTTACAGGAGCTGGGCACCATCATGCAGTTTGGTATAGATGTAAAGATCATTATCCTGAACAATAATTTCCTGGGGATGGTGCGCCAGTGGCAGCAGCTCTTCCACGATAAGAGATATTCTTTTGTAAATATTACGAGTCCTGATTTTGTGATGGTAGCCAAAGGTTACGGTATTGAGGGCAGGAGCATCAGCAACAGGGAAAGTCTGAAAGAAGCTTTGCAGCAAATGCTGGGTCATAAAGGCTCTTACCTCCTGGAAGTAATGGTAGGTAAGGAAAACAATGTATTCCCGATGGTGCCGCAGGGATGTGGCGTATCAGAGATCAGGTTAAAATAAGAACGTGAGCAGGATTGCAGGCTGGAATGCCGGATTATATGATGACAAGCATGCTTTTGTATTTAAGTATGGAGAAGACCTGGTGCAATTGTTAGGACCGCAGGCCGGAGAAAGAATACTGGATGTAGGCTGCGGTACGGGTTATCTCACAAATGTTATTGCAGCGGCAGGAGCCGATGTGTTGGGAATAGACAGCGCTGCATCCATGATAGCGAAAGCCGGGAAAGAATATCCGGGGATCAGCTTTTCGGTGGAGGACATAACATCTTTCAACAGTACTCAACCCTTCGATGCCGTTTTTTCCAATGCGGTACTGCATTGGATATTGGACAAAGAAGCGGCTGCCCGGCAGATGCACAGTGTTCTGAAAACTGGCGGAAGGCTGGTGCTGGAAATGGGCGGAAAAGATAACGTGAAGAAGATAGTGGATGCACTGCGCCAGTCCCTTTCACAACGGGGATATGATAAAAATGCAGCGATAAAGGTTTGGTACTTTCCTTCACTCGGGGAATATACCAGCTTGTTGGAATATGTCGGTTTCAGGGTACGGTATGCGGTGCATTTTGACCGTGAAACAGAGCTGAAAGATGAAGGAAACGGGATAACAGACTGGATCAAAATGTTTGGACAGCAGTTTTTGACCGGTGTAAAGGAAGTTGATGTTCATGCAATTTGTAATGAGGTGCAGGAAAAGTTGAGAAGCACACACTTCAGGAATGGAAAATGGTATGCAGATTATAAAAGACTAAGGGTGATGGCTGTAAAGGAAAGTTAGTATGGAAGTAAACAACATGCACATACCAGGCGCATATCCTGCCATTGATGCAGCCACTAAAGCACATGGTTTTAAAATGGCTTCGGATATGCAGACATGTTACCTGTTGCGGACCCTGGCGGCTTCAAAGCCTGCCGGCAGGTTCCTGGAGCTCGGAACAGGCACGGGATTGTCAACCGCGTGGATACTCGATGGCATGAATAAGGATGCAACATTGGTAACGGTGGATAATGACGAAGTGTTACTGGATATAGCAGAACAGTACCTTGGTGACGATGAGCGTTTGCAATTGGTTCATGCCGATGGAGAAGATTTCCTGCAGTCAAGAACAGGTGAAAAGTACGATTATATTTTTGCCGATACCTGGCATGGAAAGTACCTGCTGCTAGGGGAAACATTAGCGATGTTGAATAAAGGAGGTGTTTATATTATAGATGATATGTTGCCGCAGCCCAACTGGCCGGATGGGCACGCGGAAAAAGCAAAGGACCTGGAACAGTACCTGGATGAAAGAGAAGACCTGGCGGTAACGAAATTAAACTGGGCATCCGGCATCATTATAGCAATAAAGAAATAGAATGCGAATAGCATATTGAACTTAAAACACATGAAATGAAACAGGAATTTACCATTACGGTGTACACGGAAAATCATATCGGCTTGCTGAACCGCATAGCCATTATGTTTTCCCGCAGGAAAATCAATATTGAAAGTCTGAATACTTCCCCGTCTGAGGTGGATGGCATTCACAGATTTACAGTTGTAATCAATGAGGTGGAAGATGTGGTAAAAAAGCTGGTCCGTCAGATTGAAAAGCAGGTAGAAGTGCTGAAAGCATACTACAATACCAATGAGGAAATAGTATGGCAGGAGCTGGCCATGTATAAGGTGTCGACGGATAAAGTGATTGAAGATGTAAAAGTAGAGCGCCTGTTGCGCCAGTACGGCGCAAGGGCCGTAGTGATCAGGAAAGACTATACCGTGTTTGAAACCTCAGGTCACCGGGAGGAAATAGATACGCTTACCAGGGTGCTGGGAGAGTTGGGACTGATAGAGTTTGTAAGAAGCGCAAGGGTGGCGATCATCAACGAGAGCAAAGGCTTCCACGAAAAGCTGAGAGAGTTTGAAGAGGAAAAGCCGGGTACGGAACTGGTAGAAAATGAATTCCTGGATAAACAGGAGGAAGTTTTCAGCATGTAATTATAAGTATGATGGAGCACGTTTTTACCTATATCAGGGAAACCCGCAGGGCAATGACGAAGATTGTGGATACATTAAGTATTGACGATCTGAACCGTATTCCCAATGGATTCGCCAATAATATTATCTGGAATTACGGGCATATATATGTCAGCACGCTTGCGCTGACCTACCTGCGCACCGGTGTGGAAAAGGATAAAGTGATCCCGCATCTGCGTAAATATGGAAAAGGCAGCAAGCCGGAAGAGCCTGTCGGGAAGGATGAAATTGCTTTTTTAAAGGATAATATCCTCCTTTCCATAGATTTGCTGGAAGCTGACTATAAAAACAACGTGTTCCGGCAGATAGCACCTTTCGCTACGGAAACCTATGGTAAAACCATGGACGCTATTGAGGAGGTGATCACCTGTACACTGGCACACGATAATTTTCATTTTGGATATGTGAAGGCGTTACAAAAGGCTGTCTTACCTTCGCCCTCTCATTTACCATAAAACCAACAACAATAACAATACAAATTTTAAACTTTACAAAATGGCAAAATTAAATTTTGGCGGCGTAGAAGAAAATGTAGTTACAAGGGATGAGTTTCCACTCAGCAAAGCGCAGGAAGTGCTAAAAAACGAAACAATTGCGGTTATCGGATACGGTGTGCAGGGACCCGGTCAGGCACTGAACCAAAGAGATAATGGTATTAACGTGATCGTCGGACAAAGGAAAAATTCCAAAACATGGGATAAAGCGATCAAAGACGGATTTGTTCCCGGCGAAACATTGTTTGAGATAGAAGAAGCGCTGGAAAAAGGTACCATCATCTGTTACTTATTGAGCGACGCTGCCCAGATAGAATTGTGGCCTACTGTAAAGAAACACCTGACTGCGGGAAAAGCGTTGTATTTCTCCCACGGGTTTGGTATCACGTTCAACGAGCAGACCGGTATCGTTCCTCCCAAAGATGTGGATGTGTTCCTGGTAGCGCCGAAAGGTTCCGGTACTTCCCTGAGAAGAATGTTCCTGCAGGGCAGGGGCTTGAACAGCTCTTATGCTATTTACCAGGATGCGACCGGTAAGGCAAAAGACCGTGTGATCGCATTGGGTATCGCTGTGGGTAGCGGTTACCTGTTTGAAACAGATTTCAAGAAAGAAGTATTCAGCGACCTTACCGGTGAAAGAGGTACTTTGATGGGTGCTATCCAGGGTATTTTTGCTGCCCAGTACCAGGTGCTGCGTGATAAAGGACACACACCTTCTGAAGCTTTCAACGAAACAGTGGAAGAGCTGACACAATCCCTGATGCCGCTGGTGGCAGAGAATGGTATGGACTGGATGTATGCCAACTGTTCTACAACAGCTCAGCGTGGTGCCCTGGATTGGTGGAAAAAATTCCGTGATGCCACAGCGCCTGTATTTAAAGAGCTGTATGAAAGCGTAGCCACTGGTAAGGAATCACAGCGTTCTATAGACAGCAACAGCAAAACTGACTACCGCGAAAAGCTGGAAGAAGAATTGAAAGAGCTGCGCGAAAGTGAAATGTGGCAGGCAGGTAAAACAGTAAGAAGCCTCCGTCCGGAAAATCAAAAATAACATGAATCATTTTGCGATGAATGAGGCTGATAATACACGTGTGGTAAGAAAAAATGCTGAAGTTATACAAAGCCTTCCTGCTCATGCAGGAAGGCTTCATTTTTCTGAAGCTGCCAAACGACTGTCGAAGATCGTCAACAGGACGCCTTTATCCTATAGTGTTACGCTTTCCAGGAGGTATAACTGTAAAGTATACCTCAAGCGGGAAGACCTGCAGGTAGTGCGCTCCTATAAGCTGAGAGGGGCGTATAACATGATCTCCACGCTGCCGGCAGAACAGCAGGCCAGGGGAGTGGTGTGCGCCAGCGCAGGCAACCATGCGCAGGGCTTTGCATACAGTTGCCGCCAGCTCAATATCAAAGGCGTGGTATTCATGCCGGTGATCACCCCCAAACAGAAGCTTACCCAAACCAGGATGTTCGGGGAGGACAATATCGAGATCAAGCTGGTTGGAGATACTTTTGACGACTGCGCAACAGCAGCCAAGGCCTATACAGCCGAAAACAATATGGTATTTATTCCGCCTTTTGACGATTACAGCATCATTGAAGGGCAGGGAACCGTAGCGGTAGAGATACTGGAAGACGAGAATGATATTGATTACATTTTTGTACCGATAGGCGGTGGCGGATTGGCCTCCGGTGTAGGTACTTATTTCAGGCAGCACAGTCCGCATACCCGTATCATTGGTGTGGAGCCCGAGGGCGCGCCAGCCATGAAAGCTGCATTGGCCGAGGGACATCCGGTTACCCTGGAGAGCATAGACCGGTTTGTGGATGGCGCCGCCGTGAAAAGGATAGGAGACCTTACGTTTGAAATATGCCGGCAGGTGCTGGATGACATGCTGCTGGTGCCGGAAGGAAAAGTGTGCACCACCATCTTAAGGCTATATAACGAAGATGCCATTGTGGTAGAGCCGGCAGGTGCTTTATCTATCGCGGCTTTAGACCTGTATGCAGACCAGATAAAAGGAAAAAAAGTAGTTTGTATTGTATCCGGCAGCAATAATGATATTGACCGCATGCCTGAGATAAAAGAACGGTCTTTACAGTATGAGGGACTCAAGCGTTATTTCCTCATCAACTTTGCTCAACGCCCCGGTGCGTTGAAGGAGTTCGTAACACATGTGCTGGGTGAAAGAGATGATATTACCCGTTTTGAATACATGCAAAAAACCAATAAAGAAGCGGGGCCTGCCCTCGTAGGGGTAGAGCTGCAGATCCCGGACGACTATAATACGCTGCTGGAGCGTATGAAACGGTATGGTGTTAACTTTTCCGAGATTAATAAAGACGATAAATTATTCGGGTACCTGATCTGATAATGTGAAGATGTGAAAACGTGGGAATGTGAGCATGATTGCACATGGGATGATCAGCATCGGGTGTATGTTATCAGGGTTTCCTCTTTAAAAGATCGGAGACCCTTTTTTATATTCCCCGGTTGCTCCTCTTTTCTGAAGCAATGCAACGGATCCTCTCCCGGATAGGTCAGTAAGGTAAATGATAATCTATGAAAGTTTTATATCTTTTCCTGGCGCTTCTCCTGTTTTCCTGTAAAAAAGATACGAATAAACGTATCCCTTATTTACCGGAGAAGCCTCTTGTAGGAAGGTGGTTGCTTACTGAAGTGAACAGCAATATAGGTGATGGGACCATGACGGGCTGGCATGCAACACCTGGACCTTCAGTAATTTTAGAGTTTCATGAAGACGGGCAGTTCAGGTGCATTACAGACAATGAGGCTTACACATATCAGAAGGAATTCAACAGCTATAGGCTCGATACTATCAGGGGTACGCGCACTACTATAAATATCTTATTGGTGGCACCGG
>Ga0222419_101215_pt1 | contig 10406 bp, 4 predicted proteins | sample 1B20Ametagenome_FD_182474 | JGI IMG/M metagenome (GOLD analysis project Ga0222419, IMG submission 182474) | Enriched microbial communities from leaf-cutter ant dump, University of Wisconsin, Madison, United States - 1B20A (version 2) | ecosystem: Environmental > Terrestrial > Nest > Insects nest >... | reverse complement strand
CCCACGCCGACCATTCCCGCGCAAACAGAGAACTCCGTGTGGGGTACCACCCCGGTGAATCCCATACAGGTGACGCAGGCTTTCAGCAATGAGCCGGCAGACCGGCCTCACCAGGATGTGGGCTTTGACGGGATGGGGGATGACCAGGAAAGAACAGTAAGGCAGCAGTTCCTGCAGAGCCTGCAATCTACTTTGGGCAATTCCCCCGCATACCAGCAGGTAGCTTCGGATCCTTCTTCAGACAATTTTAAGTTTTACCGCGATACGGAATACGACCAGGCAAACACGGGTATACTGGGGCGTTATAAACATTTCAACAGTCCCCAGGGCAATTCTCCCGTGTCTTCCTCCGGCTCTGAGTTTTCTTCTGCCGCCACTTTATATCCCGACGCGGAAGACCTGAATAAGGATAATACACTGAATGAAAATGAAGAATATTTCCAGTACAGGGTAGAGATCAAGCCGAATACGCATCCTGATATGCAGATCGGCAGCAACTTTATCGTGGACAGGAAAGAAGCGACGGTGACCCTGGCAAATGGAGCGAAGGAAAACCATGTATGGTACCAGTTCCGTGTACCCATCAATAGCTACGACCATAAAGTGGGTAATATCCCCGACTTCAAATCCATACAGTTCATACGTATGTTCATGACAGGTTTTGAAGATTCCACCGTGCTGCGTTTTGCCAAGCTGGAGCTGGTGAGGAACCAATGGAGAAAGTTTGACTATGAGCTGGATACGGCAGGTGTTTACAAACCGCTCAATCCAAATGATCCCGTGAGTTTTAACGTGGGCGCTGTGAGCGTTGAAGAAAATGAAAGACGCCAGCCGGTAGTTTACCGCATGCCGCCGGGCATTGAGCGGGTACAATCCCTGAGCAACGGAGGGGTGAACATCCGGCAGAATGAGCAGTCTATGAACATGCAGCTCTGCAACCTGCCGAGCGGCGAATCCAGGAGTGTATTTAAAACCTTTAACCTGGATGTACGTCGTTTCCGCCGGCTGATGATGTTCATACATGCCGAAAGCGTTACGGGGCAGCCTTCTCTCCCCGATGGAAAAATCAACGCCGTGATAAGGATCGGTAACGATTTCATCAATAACTTTTATGAGATCAAGATCCCGTTGAAGATCACGCAGCCGGGCGCTACGGCCGATACGGATATATGGCCGGAAGAAAATAACCTGGACTTTGATTTAAGCATACTGGAGCAACTGAAAACAGAGAGAAACCTGCAATTGGTAAATCCCAATAATATATACCGTAAAACGGTGGACAACCGCATGTATTCGGTGATCGGCAGTCCCAATTTTGGAGAAGTTAGAGGCATACTGGTAGGGATAGAAAACCCCGGTGACGGTACGGGCGCCCCCATATGTACAGAGGTGTGGATCAATGAGCTGCGGCTGTCGCAGATTGACGAAAAAGGTGGTTGGGCCGCCCTGGGAAGAGTAGACCTGGCCCTGGCGGATTTAGGTACCCTTACCTTCTCGGGTAATATGCATACGGTGGGTTTTGGCGCATTGGATCAGAGAGTGAATGAACGATCGAAAGAGGATTTCACCCAGTTTGATGCTGCCGCCAATATGCAGCTGGGAAAATTGTTACCGAGAGGCGCCGGCATTGAAATACCTGTTTACGCCAGCATCTCCCAAACCATACGAACGCCCGAGTTCGATCCCTATGACCAGGACATCAAGCTGAAAGATAAGCTGGGGGCAGCCTCCGGTAATGCGAAAGACTCGATACGGACTGCGGCGATCGATATAACCACTATTAAAACCATCAACTTTACCAACGTACGAAAGGCGCCTGTGGAAGGGAAAAAGCAGCAGATATGGAGCCTCTCCAATTTTGACCTGAATTATTCCTATACCTCTATCACCGCACATTCCCCGTTGGTAGAAAGCAACGAGATAAAGAAGTACAGGGGTGGCATAGGATATAACTATAACGGACAACCGAAGGCATGGGAACCTTTCAGGAACCTGATAAAGAGTAAATCTCCCTGGGTGAATATTATAAAGGAATTTAACCTTAATCCCAACCCGTCGCTTATTGGTATCCGTTGGGATGTGAACCGCCAGTTCGGTGCTTTGCGGCCAAGAGAAGTATATGTTCCCGGCACAACCCCCAGCCCTTACAAGATACCCGAGACCTACGACAAATTTTTTACTTTCGACCGCAAGTATAATTTCCGGTGGGATATCACACGCTCCCTGAACTTCGACTTCGAGGCGCTGAACAACTCCAGGATAGACGAACCCAACGGAAGGCTGGATAACCCGGAAAAACGGGATACGGTAAGAAACAACTTCTTTAGAGGAGGCAGGAATGTATTGTATAACCAGCGTGCAGATCTCACTTATGCCTTACCGACCTCCAGGATACCGTTGCTGGACTGGACCACCATCAACCTGGCTTACAAAACCACGTATAGCTGGATCGGGGCCTCAAGGCTGGCAATAGAGCTTGGAAATACTGTACAAAACAGCCATGCGAAATCCGCAACAGTTGACCTGGATTTTGTCCGCCTGTATAGCAAATCCCGTTTCTTCCGGGCGCTGGATAACCAGCCGGGACAAAACCAGAACCAGAATCCACGCGGCCGTAATGCCCCTCCGGCGGATACGTCGAAGACCAAAAAACGTGACCCGAACGATCTGCCTGAGCTGAGCCCGATGCTGAAGGCGGCCGGCAAGCTGATCACATCGTTGAAACGGGTAAATATAAATTATTCGGAAGGCGCCACCTCTTTTGTGCCGGGGTATATGGACAGTACCAAATACCTGGGACAGAACTGGGGCAGCATGGCGCCGGGACTGCCATTTATATTCGGCAAACAGCCTGATGCAGCATGGCTGGATAAAGCAGCAGGTAAAGGACTGATGACAAGGGACAGCATGCACAACAACCTGATGCGGCAGACCTTTGACCAGCAGTTTACGGCCAATGCCCAGGTAGAGCCCACGAGGGATCTTACCATAGACCTGAACATGAGCAAGACTTTCAACAGGACGTATAGCGAACTGTTCAAAGACACGCTCGGCGGTGGTCCCTTCCGGCACCTGAACCCCTATGCGGGTGGAGGATTCAGCATCAGCTATATATCTTTCCAGACCATGTTCAAAAGATCCGATCCCAATGTGATCAGTGAAACTTTTAAAAGGTTCCAGGACAACAGGATCATTTTGTCTGAAAGATTGGGTGAGCGAAATCCATACAGTCAGGTGAAAGGCAGTGATGGCTATTACCTGGGATACTCAAGATATGCACAGGATGTATTGATCCCGTCCTTTATTGCGGCTTATACCAACAAAGATCCTCGAAGTGTGTCACTGCTAAAAGCAGGCGGTTCAAGCGTACGTTCCAATCCTTTCTCCGGGTATTTGCCCAAGCCTAACTGGAAGCTGACTTACCGCGGCCTCAACAAGATCGCACCACTTGATAAGGTATTTACGAACTTTACCCTGTCTCACGGATACAGCAGTAACCTGGAGATGAATGCATTTAATTCCAACCTCCTGTTCCAGGACCGGTGGGGATTGAGCTTTCCTTCGTTCCTGGATACCATATCCAATAATTTTGTTCCGTACTTCCTGGTGCCGAACATTACCATCCGGGAGCAATTTGCGCCGTTGGCGGAGTTAAGCTTTACCCTCACCAATCAACTGGCGTTCACATTTGAATATACCAAGAGCCGGACGCTGAGCCTGAGCCTGATTGATTACCAGTTGAGCGAAATGAAGTCTTCGCGCATCCGTATGAATGCTTCATGGCGTATCCGCGGGTTTAACCTGCCCATCAACCTCGACTTCCTCAACAGGGGTGGCGGAGGTGGCGGAGATGGAGACAATAAAAAGTCTGAAAGCGATGTGAAGTTCACGCTGGAATTCAGCCTGCAGGATGATATTACCGCCAATAGCCGCCTGGACCAGGAGAATGCATTTGCTACCAGCGGTCAGAAGCTGATCATCATCAACCCTACTATTGATTATGTATTGAGCAACCGTATACAGCTTAAATTTTATTTCGACCAGCAGAGAAGAATTCCTTATATTTCTTCTTCGGCGCCCATGACCAATACCCGGGCGGGCTTAACGGTAAATATTTCGTTAGCGCCATAGAGGCAGGGAACATTTTGGATATGTGATTTTTGATTTCTGATGTACGATATTAGATTTGCGTGTTTTCGTTATATCACCAATCCTAAATCAGCGATCAGCAATTTCCAATATAGGATTTCTGATTTGAGATTTTTGATTTGTGGATTTCTGTTACATCAGCAAATCTTACATCAGCAATCAGCAATTTCCATGTAGGATTTTGTATTTTCAGTGTGGTTTTAAACAATATCATATGAAGCAGGTATTAATTACGGGTGCCAACGGGAACCTCGGCGCTGTGACGGTGAAAAAATTTCTGGACAGCGGATACAGGGTAATAGCGGTAGCCCGGTCCGGCAGCAACCTGGGCTTTGCCAGCGGCAATAAATATTTCGAATTGCACCAGGTAGACCTGTTGAAAAAAGAGCAGGTAGATGCTTTTGCCGAAAAGGCGATCCACCTGTACGGCTCTATTGAGGGAGCGCTGTTCCTGGCCGGTGGATTTGAAATGGGAGATATAGCGCACACAACCGATGTTAACATAGCGGAGATGTTTGCCAAAAATTTTGAGACGGCTTTCCATATCTCCGGCTTATTCTTCCGGCATATGCTGCAGTATGATTACGGCAGGATGGTGTTTATCGGGGCTAAGGCAGGATTGGATGGCCGGCAGGCCAAGGGAGCCGTTGCATACGGGTTGTCCAAGTCATTATTGTTTCACTATGCAGATACACTCAATGCGGCTGCGACCGGGAAAAATGTAACCGCATCTGTAGTAGTGCCCGGTACCATCGATACATTGCCCAACCGGCAGGCTATGCCAGACGCAGATTTCAGCAAATGGGTAAAGCCAGAGGCAATTGCAGATCTGCTGGAATATATTTGCAGCGACAGGAGCAACGCTTTACGGGAGCCGGTATATAAAATTTACGGGGAAGGCTGATGGATAATTTTTACAGCAGTCTTTTTTACCCGGAACCTGGAACGCAATGGACATGTACCTGTAAAAGCAACGGTTTGCCAGGCATCATGGAACTTTCTTTATTAAAATACAGCGCTATCTTTACCGTATGAGCAGCATCCGCAGGCAAAGTATTGTTTCTTCTGTTGTTATTTACCTGGGGTTTGCATTAGGCGCGTTGAATATCTATTTTTTTACCAAAGAAGGATATTTCACTGAAAGCGAATATGGGCTGACAACCCTTTTTGTAAGTGTTGCCATATCTATCCAGGCATATGCATCATTGGCTATGCCCACCTATATTTTTAAATTTCATCCTTATTACGAACATAATCTTCCGGGAAAACAAAACGATATGCCTGCTATCGCCCTAGTTGTGGGAATAGCAGGGTTCCTGGTGATCATGGCGGCGGGCTGGATATTTAAAGACCTTGTGACCCGCAAATACAGTGAAAACGCCCCGGATTTTGTAAAATATTATTTCTGGGTTTTTCCGTTGGGATTTGGACTGACCATGTTCACCATTCTTGAATCCTGGGGATGGAGCATCCATAAACCCATTTTGACCAGCTTTTTGAAAGAGATTGTCTGGCGATTTGTTATAACCGTACTCATTGCTTTGTTTATCTGGGGGGTAATATCAGATTTTGGCTTATTCATTAAGTTATATGGCCTCACTTACCTGATCGTAGCCATTATCCTCTTTGCTTATCTGTATGGCACAGGCAGGTTGCCGCTTACCTTAAAGATCAGCAAGGTCACCCGCCGGTACTTTAAAAAGATTCTCTCCCTGTGTCTTTTTGTATATGGCAGCCAGGTTGTCTTTGTAACGTCCACTGTATTTGATACGCTCGTTATTGCTTCTGTGCTGCCGGGAGGGATAGAAAAAACAGGTGTGTTTACGCTTGCCCAATTTCTCACGAGCGTTATCCAGGTTCCCCAGCGGGCTGTGATAGCTTCTTCTGTTTCTCATCTTTCAAGAGCGTGGCGGGAAAAGAATTTGGAGAAGATCCGGCGGATCTATAAGCGTTCTTCTATCAATATGTTATTATTCTCTCTGTGTATATTTTTTCTGATCGTGCTGAATTACAGGGAAGCTGTTATTACGTTTGGGCTAAAAGAAATTTTTCTGTCGGGGTTCTCCGCTTTTGTTTTTCTCGGGCTAACCCGTATTGTAGAGTTGGGCTGCGGTGTAAGTGCGCAGGTTATTGGTACGTCTACTCATTGGCGTTTTGAGCTGACAAGTGGTGTTATTTTATTGGTGATAATGTTGCCGCTCACATATTTCCTGGCAAAAAAGTATGATATTATGGGACCTCCCATCGCCAACCTTATCTCTTTTGGCATATACAATGCCATACGCATTACCTTTCTGTGGAGGAAATTCAGGTTACAGCCTTTTTCCATATCAAGCATCTATGCCATTCTCACAGCAGTTTTATGTTTTGTGGTATGTTATTATTTGTTCCGGAATATGCATGGATATGCAGGGCTTTTCCTGAGAAGCATTGTTTACCTGGTATTATTTGGAGGACTGACCGTTTTCTTCCGGTTATCCCCGGATGTTGAGCCGGTATGGAATACGGCGCTCAAAAGACTGGGGCTGAGGAAATAGGGTACAACCGGCTGATGGTTGCTGTCCGGTTACCAGTTGCTGCCTGCACCACCACCGCCGGAGCTGCCACCTCCCCAACTGCTTCCTCCTGAAGAACCCGAGCTGCCGGATCCCGAACTGCCGGAGCTTTTTTCAAGCCGGGGAATGGTATAACTTTCCTTTTTTTCGTACTTACAATACCTGCAGGTATAGGTTCTTATTCCCTTGCCACTGCTTTCATAAGTTGCCTTATAAATGACATTGTCAGCGCTCAGGCGATAGGTAACCGCTTTGCATTCAGGACAGGCAGTGAACTTGCTGAACAATTCATAACGGAAAATTTTCCGTTCTCCAGTTTCCGCTTTGTACCATACATCATAGTCCACCGAATGTAATTCTTCTTCGGTCACCTGGTACTTTTCGAGATGTTGATCGTCTTCCTTCTCGCCCAGCTTCGTCATTTCATTACCATCGCCGGAAAGTACCGGCTCGTTGCGTAACCGGCGCATAGCAGCTTTCAGCGACTTGAAATAGAAGGTGTAAGGTATGGGCAATATATAACGCAATGCCAACGGCCATCTTAACAATGCTTCCCGGCTAAGGTGGTAAACCTCTTCTCGCTCTTTACCGGCTACTTCCAGCTTTAACCAGTGTTTGGTAAACAGCACGGAAATGGTTGCCCTCAATACCAGGTATCCGTAAAAGCCGATGATCAGCTTCAAAAAACTGAACTTACCGGAGAGTACCAGGAATAAGGCCATGTATGGCATATCAATCAGCAGGAATCTCTTAAGATTGAAGGAGCGGGTCCTGTACTTTTTTGTAAAATCTTTTTTCCTGCTTTTCCTGGTAAAGAAATAGGTTATGATAAAGAATATTACAAAAAAGAAAGAAAGAATGAGATAAGGAAAGATATTCTCAAATTTGAAAAAAGGCTGTTTGTCCTGTTCTGCCTGTTGTGGTTGGGCATAAGGTACCGGCGGGACGATGTCTTGCCCGGGGTTTGTTTCTAACGTGTTTTCCTCTGCTGATCCGGGTGCTGCGCCGCCCTGCAGCAGTTGGCAGATCTGCAGGACACCATGCAGAACCGCCGTGTTATAGTCGCCCTCTTTTGCATAGGGAACCATGTATTGCTCCTGGATACGTTTGCTGAAAACATCTGTAAGTGTGCCTTCCAGGCCGTATCCAACTTCAAATTCCACCCTTCGCTGATCAATAACAAGAAGCATCAGGAAGCCATTGTTCTTTTCTTTTTGCCCTACCCCCCATTTCCTCAACAATGAGGTGGCAAATGTTTTCGGTACCTGGTTCCCGATGGAATTGACCACCACTACAGCACCCTGGTCTGTTGTGGTGGTTTCGAGTGTCTTCAGGTAATCGTTGATGTTGTCTACAGTAGCTTCCGTGAGTATATGATCAGGGTTGCTCACATAGTTCCATCCCGGTACCGATTTGGGGTCGGGTATATTGTCTATGGTCCATGTTCCCGTCTTTTTGTTACAGGCCAGCAAAACCACTACAAGCCAGGATATGTACTTCAGCTTTTGCATACAGGATATCTGCATTGGTATAATTTATATCTTATCTACTGCAATTTTACGAACTGAAATGATAACGTTTGAGATCGCCGGTTTACTATCCGGGGTGGCTGCCGTTTTTACTGCCTATAATATACAGGTCAGGCTTCCGGGAACCAACCGCTGTGGAACCTGTGTACGAAGACTGCAGGTTTCTGCGGGAAAATTCCTCAAAATGCCTGTGGCTTCTATATTTTCACCAGCTTCCATTTGCCTTTCCGGAAAACAATAAATGCCGCAATGGTGATGGCGGTTTCTGCAACAGGTACGGCAATGAACACACCGGTGGGGCCCCAGTTCAGTGTGTTGGCCAGTATCCAGGCAAGGGGTATCTGAAAAAACCAGAAGCCGAAGAAATTGATCCAGGTAGGTGTCCTGGTATCCCCCGCACCGTTGAAGGCATTGGAGATCACCATCCCGATCCCGTAAAAGACATAACCGCCGCTTATGATCTGCATGGCCAGTACTGCATATCTTTTAACGTCAGCCTCGCTTGTAAAGTATCCTATGACCGTATCGGCATATACAATGAACACCAACGATACAATGGCCATAAAGATGGCGTTGTATTTGGCTGTTTTCATTACAGACTCCTGTGCCCTGTCGGGCTTGTTTGCCCCCAGGTTTTGCCCTACCAGTGTGGCGGCGGCGTTGCTCATACCCCAGGCAGGCAGGATGAAGAACATAACGATGCGCAGGGCGATCTGGTAACCTGCTGATGCCTCGCTATGACCGGTATGCGCTACGATAGCGGCCAGAACGATCCAGCTACCGGAGCCGATCAGGAACTGCAGGGAACCCGGCCAGGCAACCGCCGCCAGCGACTTTAGTATCCTGCCCACAGGCTTTATATATGCTGCGCTTATCCTGATAATGCTTTTTCCACGGAGCAGGTGCCACAGCTGGTATACCACCCCGATGCCACGACCGATAGTGGTAGCCAGGGCAGCCCCGGTAAGTCCTAATGCCGGAACGGGTCCCCAGCCGTGTATCAGCAGGGGACACAGGATGATATTGCATATGTTGGCCAGCCACAAGCTTTTCATGGCGATCATCGGGTTACCTGCACCACGGAAAATGCCATTGATGAGAAACAGCAGCATGATGATCATACTGCTTGCCATAATGATCCGGGTATAATGGGTCCCTGTCTGTACTGCTTCTTCTTCAGCGCCCATCATCCGGAGTATATCGGGTGCAAATGCTACCCCGGTAATACTGAGCAATACAGTAACTCCCAGCGCGAGAATAATAGACTGCACCGCTGCCAGTGATGCACCCTTCTTATCCTTCTCACCCACGCGACGCGCCACCATGGCACTGGCCGCCATGCTGATGCCCATAGCTACACCATATACAACTGTAATAACAGATTCTGTGAGCCCTACTATGGAAGTAGCATGTTTACCCAGGTGACTTACAAAAAAGATGTCTACCACTGCAAACACGCTTTCCATCGCCATTTCCAGCATCATGGGAATAGCCAGCAGTATCACGGCGCGGCGTATGCTGCCCGACGTGTAATCCTGTTCCTCGCTTTGTATCGCTTGTTTCAGGATGGTCCAGAAAGAGCCGGCTCTCTTCTTGTTAAAATCAGACATAGTAATAATACATAAAAAATCAGGCTAAAAAACTCAGGTGATCTTCCGGGCAAAAGGCATGAGCTTAAAAAGTAGTTGTAGTAATTGCCCTTTTCAGAATTTCATGATGCGGTAAATTGAAGAGCTGCAAAGGTATGGCTTTTTATTTTTCGGGCTAACCGTTGCGCAGGATTTTTTCGCTGGCGGGCACCCGCCTGCAGAGCGCACTACCGGCCGGCAGGGACACCATATCCGTCAATGTAAGCCCGTAAGATCTGAATTTGAGCAGCGCCAACTTCCCTCGCGGAATTTTGAAGGGTATGCTACATCCATCACGGAGACTTTCTCTGAAACACCAGGCTGGCTGACACTGCGGGAAGCCGGGAAGCTTTCCCGCAGATGAGCGCAGATTCCGCAGAGAGGATCGTTGCCCTTTCCATTATTACCTGCAAAATCTGCGTCATCAGCGAAAATAATCCCCGTAGATCTGCGGAACAACCCTGGTGCAGGTCGCTGGGTCCGGTACTGCAGGCAGAGCACATGGCGCCAGGTTCCGGTATTTTATTGCTTATGTTTACTACGTT
>Ga0222419_101214_pt1 | contig 10415 bp, 10 predicted proteins | sample 1B20Ametagenome_FD_182474 | JGI IMG/M metagenome (GOLD analysis project Ga0222419, IMG submission 182474) | Enriched microbial communities from leaf-cutter ant dump, University of Wisconsin, Madison, United States - 1B20A (version 2) | ecosystem: Environmental > Terrestrial > Nest > Insects nest... | reverse complement strand
ACAGGAGCCTGTTGGAGACTATCAAAAAATACCCGTGGCAGCAGGTATTGCTGGTGGGTGGGGATTTTGAAATGCTGGCGGAAGCCCCGTTCCTGTTCTTTAAAACATCCGGAGATGCGGCAGCCTGGCTGTCCGACAATATTCTGCACAATACCACCTACCTGGTAAAAGGTTCCAGGAGCACTAAAATGGAGGACGTTATGGCAGCCTTCAATGCAGGATAATTGTGATCAATCAATAAGGGTGTATATTTCAACAGGGAAAAATGATACAGGAGTATAAATCTTCGCAGGTAGGTGTCACCACCATAGCCGTCAACTTAAGGAACCTTAAGCGCTCAAATACCCCGAATGGGGTTTCATTTGAATAACGATCGGTGTAACCGGTGGTATGTTGGCACAATTTCACATTGAACCCCTGCGGGGTTCAACAAAAACTTCGACATTTTTACCCCCAACTTTGTTGGGGGCTATTCAAATTCAAGCCCTCCGGGCTTAAGTTGATGCCCATCGTGTTACCACTCGCCTGTAGCCTCCGCTACCGGTTGGTAAGACGCCATAGCTGTCAACTTATGGAATAGGAGCACTAATAGCCCGGATATATTTTTGCAATGACCAGATTGTTACAACTTATTGTCCTGTAAGAACAACAGGTTGGTAGAAATGTTATGGGCGTACCAATGCGTCCTCTCAGGATGCTTGTGTTTTAAAAACATTATTACCTGTGCAGAAGTCTTCGTTCAAGCAAAGAGGTTCCTGACCCCGGCAGCAGGTGCCGGAAAAATCAACAGGGTCCCAGGGGTCCGGAACCTGTATTCCGTTCTTATTCATGCAACCCCTGCATTCATCCTGCATTTCTGGCGGCTACCTGACGTTGCCGCGGGACGCACACCTAAGGTAAATGCACCCATGAAAATTGGAAACACTTCGGAAAGAATATATTTCGGAAATTTGCCCAAAATATGAACATGAGCGAAAAGTCGAATAACAGCGGATACCTGACAGCAACATTAAATAACCGTTGTCCCCGGTGCAGAAGGGGCAAGCTCTTTGTTGAGTCGAATCCATATAAGCTGAAGGCCAATATCAAAATGCATGAAAAATGCACGGTCTGCGGGCAGCCTACAGATCTGGAAGTTGGCTTTTATTACGGCACCGCATATGTAAGTTATGGATTGACTGTAGCCTTCAGCCTTACCACATTTATTGCATGGTGGTTATTGATTGGGTTCTCTGTGCAAACCGGTGACCGCCGGTTATTATGGTGGGGCATATTCAATGGTGTTGCGTTATTGCTCCTTCAGCCGGTTTTCATGCGTTTATCCAGGAGCTTATGGTTGTCGTGGTTCGTTAAATATGAGCCGGACTGGAAGAACAAACCCGTTAAGCAGGAAGCAACGGAAAGGGTTGTAAAAGAGCAGATGGGCAACTGGTAAGGTCTATCAATGTGCCTGCGGGCGTTATGTTTTCGTGGCGCAAGGAAGAATAATGCATTGGACCATCTTTCCCACACTGTGTGCAACTATGATCAAAGTCATGTGTTGCTTTTAACATTTTGAGGCTAGATTACAACATCAAAAAAATATCCATGAAAAGACATGCAAGTATTATTCCTCTTTCAAAAGATCATCATTTCGGATTGTTATGCTGCTGGAAGGTAAGGCAGGGTGTTAAACTGAACGTTGATCCCGCAAGGATCGGACAATATGTGCGTCACTTCTGGCAGGACCATCTCCAGGATCATTTCAGGGAAGAAGAAACCATCCTCTTTAGCACCCTGGAAAATGACCCGCAGTGTAATAAAGCGGTTGAGCAGCACCGGGAGTTAACAGCGGCGGTTCAATCCCTGTCCTCAGGTATTTCAACAGATAATCTTCTGCAATTTGCAACACTGCTGGACGAGCATATAAGATTTGAAGAGAGGGTTTTATTTCCTTTTCTGGAACAGAAACTGTCCGAAGAACAGCTCACCGCTATCGGCAAATCATTAGAAGAATTGCATACAACAAAAACCGAAGACGATTATCCTGATGAGTTTTGGGTAAAAGATAGCAAGTAGATCATTTGTTACTGTTTGCTTCAAATACCCGGATGAAGTTTCCACCCATTATTTTTTTGATATCCGTTTCCGTGTAGCCGCGTTGCAGCAGTCCGCGGGTGATTTTAGGAAAATCCTGTACACCATTAATGTCTTTGGGCATAGATTCTATCCCATCCATATCTGCCCCAATCCCCACGTAGTCGACGCCTACCAGCTTTACAATATAATCTATATGATCCAGGAGCAGGGCAAAAGGTGGCCGGATATTTTCCAGTTCGGCCGGGTATTTTTTAGCGATCCATTGCGATATGGCATAGTCGGCCATATTGAGCTTTTTCAGGGAATCCTGTTCCGCTTTCCTGCTGGCAAAGACCGCCTTTCTTCTGGTTAAATAATTAGGGTCCAGGAAACCGGAATAAAAGTTCACCTGTATAACGCCCCCGTTCTTTGCCACTGCTTTAATCTGGTCGTCCTTAACATTCCTTGGGACGGGGCATAAAGCATATACGCTGCTGTGGGATAAAATAACCGGTTTTGTCGTCGTTGCCATCGCATCCCAGAATGTTTTTTCACCTACATGAGAAAGATCCACCATCATCCCCAGTTCGTTCATTTTTTTTACCACAGCCCTGCCGAAGTCCGACAGCCCTTTCTGTACCAATTCTCCCCCGGCTTCATCTTTTGCCGAGCTGGCCCAGGACAGGGAATTGTTCCATGTAAGCGTTAAATACCTTGTTCCCCGCTTATACAGGTTTTCCAGGTTCTCCAGGCTTTCTTCAATCATGTGCCCGCCTTCTACCCCGATCATGCAGCCCAGCTTTTTCTGGTCTACCGCACGACGCAGCTCTTCCGCTGTGGTTACCATCATCATCTTGCCGGGGTTGCGGCCCACGATCGCGTACAGTGAGTCAATTTCGATATTGGCGAATTTATAGGCCGTATCCTTCCCGAACTTCTCATCGCAAAACACGGAAAACACCTGGATGTCAATTCCGCCCTTTTTGAACCTCGCCAGGTCGGAATGTGTCTTTCCCAACAGGTTTTTTTCAATGCTCAATCCTTCCATGGTAGCGGTGGAAAGCACATCATTGTGTGTATCTATTACGATCGCTTCCTCATGGATTTTTTTGTACTGCTGCGCCTGTAGACTCATAAAACCGCTCAACAGAACCACTATGCAACTAAATATCTTCTTATACATATTTTTGATTGTAGTCATTCAATATAAACCGGGTTAATCTTCTTTGGCACCTTTTTCGCCCACAAACCAATGCTCTTTATCCCTGAAGAGCACATTAAAAGTGGTTAAAGTACCGTATATGCGGGTAATATATTGCTGGAGACTCACTTTGTCTTCATCGGTCAGCTTTTTATGGGCATTGATCTGCTGTTCCATTACCCGCAAGCGGTCGCGCAGCATTACAATTTTATGAAAAAACACATCAATGGGCACTTCTTTCGCCTTTTGCGAAGGGTCTGCCGGCTGCAGCAACATAGTACCGCCCAGCCACCGGTCTCCCAACGGCACTACCTCGCCGTTACCATTCCACAGTCTTAATATTTTCAGCAGCGACTTTTCCACATCCGAAATGGTCTCCAATTCAGCCGAAACGTTCTCAGCTATGATCTCATCCAGGTTAGGATCCGTTTTATCGATCTCCTTCACACCGTGATGTATAAACGAAATAATATAGGTTGCATATTTAACGGCTACAATTACACCGGGCCCGTAATGCGTATGCTGCAGTCTGGTGCCGGGCCCTAATTTGAGTTGCTCTTCCATGGCTTTAGATTTTAGTGATCCGGTTGCTAAGATCGCATTTTATTTTCACCCCGTGGAAAGCGGCTTGGGTTTTTCTCCGGGATTGATCAGCACAGGAACAGGGGAGTTGTATAAAGCTACTTTTGAAATAAAGCAGAAAGGAACAGAACTGTATGCGTTGGGTAGAACTTCCTACACAACAAGTGATTGCACATCAGAACCGGCGGGTTGTATTCCCACAGAAGGATCACCTACCAAATGTAAGAAAGAATGTGTTACGCGTGTATTAACGCATCGTCCTGAAAGTTTTCTGGTTCCGATCAATTAGGGGATCATAAGAAACCTGTTTTATAGTATACCCGACTCAATACCATCCTCTTCTCCGGAAGAGATATAACATGAACAGGGGTATCACCAGCATGGCAAATACCGAAATGTAAAACCCCCATTTGTTGTGCAGCAGCGGGATGGCATCAAAGTTCATTCCGAATATGCCGCCTATTACAGTTGCGGGTGCCATCAGGCAGGTTACAATAGCCATTACCTTCATTACTTCATTCATACGGAGATTCACATTGTTAATGTAAATATCCTGCATGCTCATCATCATATCACGGTAGTTCTCGGTGAAGTCGTATGCCTGTACGATATGATCGTACACATCCTTGAAATACTTGGTGGTACGGTCTTCCAGCAGATCGCTTTCGCTGCGTATAAAACCATTGATCAGCTCTCTCACGGGCGCAATATTCCGCTTCAGCACGATCAACTCCTTTCTTAGCTGGTTGATACGTGCCAGGGATCGTGTGTTGCTGTCCCTTATCACGTCTCCTTCCAGCTGCTCTATTTCCTCTCCCAGCTTTTCCATTACCACAAAATAGTTGTCTACTATCATGTCGAGCATGGTATAGCAGAGAAAATCTGCCCCGCGCTGTCGCACGCGGCTGTTCACCTTTAATTTATTACGCAACGGATCAAAAACATCACGGGAAGCATCTTCCTGGAAGGATATTACAAAGTCGGCTCCCAGCGCAATGCTTATCTGCTCTGTTTCTACTGTTTTTGTTTCATCGTTGAAGTAGAGCATATTCAGCAGGCAAAAGAGGACGCCTTCCACTTCATCCATTTTGGGGCGTTGCCCCACGCTCAGGATATCTTCCACCAACAGAAAGTGTATCCCGAACTCCCCGCAGATTGCTTCTACGTCTGCCTTGCGCAAGCCATCGATATTTACCCAGGTAACATGCTGATTGTTTCTAAAGGCAAATGCATCCCGGACCTTCGTAAGATTGATTTCATGAATGGTTTCGGCATTATAATCGAATGCATAGGCTTTAAATTCCTTTGCTTCCTCCCGGACAGGTAATATGGTAGGGTTTACATGAAAGATCTCCCGGGTCCGTTGTGTTCCGAACAATGCAGCCAAAGGAGAGGCAAGCGGTATGTAACGAAGGTAATTTTTCTTCCACATCAGGATTAATTTTAAAGGATTGACCGGTTGTCGGGCAACCGGTCAAATCAAATTAATTCCTACCCCTTATCTCTGCTTACGGTTGCTTCAAGGGAAGCAATATCACGATCGAACATATAAAAACCACCCTTATCATCACCTATCAGCTTCAGCTTGTCGATCACTCTTCTTGCCAGTGCTTCTTCTTCTATCTGCTCACTCACATACCATTGCAGGAAATTGTGTGTAGTATAATCTTTTTCTTTCAGGCAGATGTCTACCAGCTTATTGATCTCCTCGCTCACGTGAATCTCGTGGTTCAACACCTGCTCAAACAGGGGCCGCACCCCTTTGTATTTCAGGGAGGGCTGCGACAGGGCGGGTATAATGCCGTGTCCGCCACGTTCATTAATGAACTTTACCAGCTTCAGCATGTGAATTCTTTCCTCGTCAGAATGCGTATAGAGGAAGTCGGAAATACCATTATACCCTTCCACTTCTGCCCAGCTGGCCATGGCAAGATATATCTGGGAGGACTCTGCTTCGAGCAACACCTGCTGATTTAACGCTTTTTCAATTTTACCTGAGATCATAGTTAATTACGATTTTATGTTCAAAATAAAGGTTGCCGGGAAATGACGGGCCGAAAGTACAGAAGTTTATGTCTCCGTTTTGTCATTTATCATTCTATGCCAGGTCTACTACCGGCCTATTCTGTAATATCTTTTCAATTTCTTCCATTACATCTTCCGTTAATAAGGGAACCGCCTGCAAAGCATTCAGATTTTCCCGCAGCTGCTCCTCTTTTGTAGCGCCGAGGATGGTGGTTGTAACGTTGGGATTGCTTACCGTCCAGGCAATAGCCAGCGACGCCAGCGATGTCCCGATCTTTTTTGCCAGCTCTTCCAGCTGCTGCACTTTTTTTATTTTTTCTTCCTGCAGCCACCTTTCTTTCAGCCAGTCAAAGCCTTCTATCGCCAGCCTGGAACCTGCAGGGATGCCTTTATTGTATTTACCCGTGAGAAAGCCTGCCGCCAGCGGGCTCCAGATAGTAGTTCCCAGTCCCACGTTTCTGAATACCGGCAGGTAGTCCATTTCCATTTTGTACCGCTCAAACATATTATACTGGGGCTGCTCCATTGCGGGGCCTATCAGTTTATATTCCTGCGCGGCACGGTGTGCTTCCATGATCTCCGCCCCGCTCCACTGACTGGTTCCCCAGTACAGGATCTTGCCCTGTTGCATCAGGTGGTTCATGGTCCATACTACTTCTTCAATGGGCACTGCCGGGTCCGGCCGGTGACAGAAAAACAGATCAAGATAATCCAGTTGCAGCCTTTGCAGCGCTTCGTTGCAAGCTTCCACCAAGTGTTTGCGGCTTAACCCCGTCTGGTTAGGCTTATTGTCTTTTCCTCTCCACCCGAAATATGCCTTGGAAGAAACCACATACGAGGTCCTGTCCCATCCTTTGCGCTTTAGCACCCTTCCCATGAGCTTTTCACTCTCGCCCAGGGCATATACTTCCGCATTATCAAAAAAATTAATGCCGCTGTCGTATGCCAACCCCATTAACAGATCTGCCTGGCTGTCGTCTACCTGTTTATGAAAGGTGACCCAACTGCCATATGATAAAACGCTTAACTGAAGCCCCGTTTTTCCCATTTTGCGGTATTCCATACAAAAAAGTTAAATTGTCAAGAATTCAGTTCAAATGTAAGTCATTTGCTTCACGAAGAAGGACCGGCGGGAGGTTCAAATAAGAGAAAATCTCCAAGTTTTTCCTTTTCTTTGTAAACAGGGCTATCGCATTTGAAGCAAAAAATTTATTTTAGCAATTAATTGAGGTATAAACAGGATGAGTTACGAGATAAAACAAGAAGGTAAATTTAAATATATTGAGGAAGGTTCGGGAGAAACGTTGATTTTATTGCATGGACTTTTTGGTGCCCTGAGCAACTTTGAACCCCTCATTGAATATTTCCGCAAACAATACAAAGTGGTAGTGCCGGTATTACCGTTACTGGAGCTGGACCTGCTGCATACTTCCGTTGGCGGGATAGAAAAATTTGTGCAAAAGTTCATTGAACACAAGCAATATAAAAATATTCACCTGCTGGGCAATTCGCTGGGGGGGCATGTTGCATTATTGCATATCCTGAAGCACCCGGATAATATTAAATCACTCATACTCACCGGCAGCTCAGGACTTTTCGAGAACGGCATGGGTGATACTTATCCTAAAAGGGGTGACTACGAATATATCAGGAAGAAGACAGCGCTTACCTTTTATGATCCTGAAATGGCAACCAAAGAGCTGGTGGATGAAGTGTTTGAAATCACCTCCAATCGCCTGAAGGTCATTAAGATCATTGCGCTTGCCAAAAGCGCTATCCGCAATAACCTTGGTGAAGAGTTGAAAGATATAAAACAGCCCACGCTATTGGTATGGGGCAATAATGATACGATTACCCCTCCTTTTGTAGGTAAAGAATTTAACAAGCTGATCCCCAACAGTGAGCTGCATTTTATTGATAAATGCGGGCATGCGCCAATGATGGAAGTGCCGGAGGAATTCAACAAGATATTGCATGAGTTCCTTACAAAGCTGAATGAGCCGGCAACCGTCACCGGCTGACCGGTATTTTATAATGTAAAGCAATTTTGATGTTTGCAGGACAACTTATATCTAACAGCATCCCGTCCTTACATCCGGATGATACAGTTGGAACTGCATTGCAGGAAATGAGTGATTTTCATGTTTCACATCTTCCTGTGGCGGAGGACAGCAAATACCTCGGTGTTGTAAGTGAGGAATCTTTGCTGGACATGGATGAGGCAACACATATTGATAAACTGATAGCCGGACTTCCCAAACCTATTATCAGGCCCCATGATTCGTTTTTGCTGGCAGTACGTATTGCAAAGAATATGCACCTGTCGGTTATCCCGGTGGTGTCGGAACAATATGAGCTGCTGGGCGTCATCAGCGAAGAAGAGCTTTTTGCCCAGCTGGCAACGTTCTGCGGTGTTGATGAAAACGGGGGCATCGTTATTCTTGAGATGGATAAAAGCGATTATTCTGCCGGTGAGCTAAACAGGCTCGTGGAATCAAATGACGCCTATATCACGCAATTAAATACACAATTGGATACAAGCACCCAAACGCTTATCGTCTCCCTCCGGATAAATAAAGCAGAGATATCTGACATAGTAGCTACCCTACAGCGTCATGAATACACGATCAGGTATTATTTTGGAGAAGAGCTTTATCAAAATGAGCTTCAGAATAATCTCGACCACTTAATGAACTATCTAAACATTTAATTGCACATTCATAATAATTTAGATTAATCTATAAAAACAAAACGGAACGCCCTTACAAAGGAACGGATGGTGAAGTTGTATAAATACTTGTGGTTAGCGATGTTCCTGGTTTGCTGTACCTGCGGTCTCGCGCAGGAGACAGAGAAAGACGCCGAGTCCGTGCATGAAGATGCTGATATCCTGAAAGAGTCACACCTGACAATACGGAATGTGGTCATTACCGGCAATAAGATCACCCGGCCCTATATCATAGCACGGGAGGTGCCGGTAAAAGAAGGAAGCCAGTACAGCATATCCAACATACTGAAAAGCATCACCCAGGCAAAAAAAAACCTGATCAATTCCGGGCTTTTCCTGGATGTAACCGTCGACTTTGACAGGTGGGTGGGCGACTCGCTTGATATTGTTGTGGATGTAAAAGAAAGATGGTATTATTTTCCGGTACCTTACTTTAAGCCGGTGGACAGGAATTTTAACGTATGGATAAAAGATTATAATGCCAGTCTTTCAAGGGTAAATTACGGGCTTAAATTTATTGCCAACAATGTAAGCGGCAGAAACGACAAGTTAAATATCTGGCTGCTGACAGGATATTCCCGGCAGATCGTGCTCAACTACAATGCGCCCAATTTTGACCGTTCCCTGAAAAACGGTATCGTGCTTGATTTTCTCTTCGCACAAAACAAGGAGATCAATTATGATACGGAGAACAATAAGCAGCTGTTTTACAAAAATGATAAAGAGTTTGTGACCGATTACCTCAGGTTCGGGGTGGGGTACAGTTACCGTACCGGTTATATAAAAAGGCATAGCGTGCGGCTCACGTACAACATTATGCGCATCAACGACTCCGTTTTGCACAGGAACCCTGAATATTTTGGCAATGGAAGCAAACGCGCTGCCTTCCCCGAGCTGGTCTACCAGTACCAGGATTTTGATCTTAATTATATTCCCTATCCTACCAAGGGCTTTATGTGGGAGGCAGGCTTCAAAAAAAGAGGCTTTTCCAAAGTCATGAACCTGTGGGAATTCTCCGGCAGGGCCGGAGCCTATTGGGAACTGACTCCCAAGTACTTTCTGTCGTCGCAGGTGTTTGGCAACCTGAAGTTACCCCTGTATCAGCCTTTTTATAACCGCAACCTGCTGGGATACGGCAACCTGTTTTTACGGGGACTGGAGAATTATGTTGTGGATGGCACAGCATCTTTTGTTGCAAAAAACACCTTCTCCAGGGAAATATGGAAGCTGGACCTGAAAACCGGTCTGAAATCCCGTTCTTATGGCGTTATCCCGTTCCGATTTTATGCCAAGGTATACGGAGACCTGGGATATGCATACAGCAAAAGGGCGCCCGGCATCAATCTGCTCAATAATAAACCGTTGTATTCCGGCGGGGCAGGGCTGGACATTGTCTCCATTTATGATGCCGTTATTTCCGTGGAATACAGTTTTAACCAATTAGGACAAAAGGGGCTATTTTTGGAGGGTAGACTTGGCTTTTAAAATGGCTTCTATCATGAAAGTTGCAATATATAGTCGTGGCGGTGAATCTGTTAAACATGAAGATCTGCTGCTGCTGCTGGCGGCGCTGGAAAAACATACCGTCACTTCTTATATTTTTTCAGACTACTACCTTCAGGTGAAACACCTGTTCCCGGAAAATGCATATGAAACTTTTTCCGATGCATCTGACCTGGATGAAAGCTTCGATTGCCTGATAAGCATGGGAGGAGACGGAACGATACTGGATACCCTTACCCTGATCAGAGACAGCAATATTCCTGTAGTAGGGATCAACCTGGGCAGGCTTGGATTTTTGACGGAAATCGGTAAAAATGA
>Ga0222419_101213_pt1 | contig 10444 bp, 8 predicted proteins | sample 1B20Ametagenome_FD_182474 | JGI IMG/M metagenome (GOLD analysis project Ga0222419, IMG submission 182474) | Enriched microbial communities from leaf-cutter ant dump, University of Wisconsin, Madison, United States - 1B20A (version 2) | ecosystem: Environmental > Terrestrial > Nest > Insects nest >... | reverse complement strand
GGCGCTCATGCGCGGCATCCGTTCGCGCTCCGGCGTGTTCCGCGCGGGCAGCGGCGACCCGGTGGCCGTCGAGCGCAGCGTCTGCGCGCTGCCGGGCGCGGCCGCCGCCGGCGTGCTGCTGCTGACGATGCGCGACTGCTCGGCCGAGGAAGAGACCGAGCGGCGGCTGCAGGAGCAGGTCGAGCAGATGGCGGCCACGCTGGATGCGACCGCCGACGGCATGCTCAGCTGCGACCTGCAGGGCCGGATCAGCGGCTTCAACCGCGCCTGGGCCGAACTCTGGCGCGTGCCCGAGGCGCTGCTGCTGCACCGCGACGACACGGCCATCCAGGCCCACATGCTCGGCTGCGTGGCCGATGGCGCGGCGTACCGCGAGCGGCTGCAGGCCCTGGTGCGCGAGCCCATGAACGAAGCGCACGACGTGCTGCGGCTGGCCGACGGCCGGCTGGTGGAGCGCCGCGCCGTGCCGCTGTGGCTGCACGGCTATCCGGGCGGGCGCGTGTTCCTTTTCCAGGACGTCACGGCGCAGGTGCAGCAGCAGGCGGATCTGCGCCTGGCGGCCTTGGCCTTCGACGCCAGCCTGGAGCCCGTGTTCGTCGCCGACGCGGAGGGCGTCGTCGTGCGCCTGAACCCGTGCTGCGAGCGGCTGTGGGGCGTGAGCGCGGCCGAGGCGGTGGGCGCCTCGGCATGGCGGTTCCTGTGCCCTGAGGATGGGCAGGCCCGTCTGGCGGAGCAGGTGCGCGCCGCGTGGGATGCCGGCAGGGTGTGGGAGGGCAAGCTGTTCCTGCCGCCGCGCGCGGATGGCGGCGAGGCCGTGGCGCACCTGTCCTGGGTGGCCCTGCGCGATGCGCAGGGGCGTGTGACGCAGTCCATCGGTTTTGCGCAGGATCTCACGGCCCAGCATGCGGCCGAGCAGCGCATCGAGGAGCTGGCGCTGCGCGATGCGCTCACCGGCCTGCCCAACCGCCTCGCGTTCAACCAGCGCGTATCGCAGGCCATCGAGCAGGAGGAAGGGCCGAGCGCGGGCTTCGCCGTCATGCTGCTGGACCTGGATCGCTTCAAGAACATCAACGATTCGCTGGGGCACACGTTCGGCGACCGCGCGCTGCGCGTGGTGGCGCAGCGCCTGCTGGGCTGCCTGCACCATTCGGACATGCTGTGCCGCCTGGGGGGCGATGAGTTCGTGGTGTACCTGCATGCGGCGAATGCGGCCGCGGCGCAGACGGTGGCGCGGCGCGTGATGGACGCCGTGGCGCACCCGTGCACGATCGACGACATGACGCTGTCCCTGCAGTGCACCATCGGGATCGCGCTCTACCCGCAGCAGGCGCGCACGCCCGATGAGCTCGTGAGCCAGGCGGACGCGGCGATGAACCGGGCCAAGGAGCGCGGACGCGGCAGCTACGAATTCTTCGAGCCGGGCATGAACGCGGACCTGCTGCCGCGCATGAAGCTGGAGCATGCGCTGCGCCAGGCGCTGCCCTCGGGGCACATGGCGCTGCACTACCAGCCGCAGGTGGATGTGCGCACGGGCGTCATCATGGGTGCGGAGGCCCTGCTGCGCTGGACCGATCCGCAGCTCGGCAGCATCCCGCCGTCGCAGTTCATCCCCCTGGCCGAGGAGCGCGGCTACATCGCCACGCTCGGCGCCTGGGTGATGGAGCGCGCCATCGCCGACGCGGCGCTGTGGGCGCGCGGCGGCGCCGAGCTGGTGGTGGCGGTGAACGTCTCGGCGCTGGAGTTCCGCCAGCCGGGCTTCGTCGAGCGGGTGCGCGAGCTGCTGGCGCGCCACGGCCTGGCGCCCCGCCTGCTGGAGCTGGAGCTGACCGAGAGCGTGCTGCTGAGCGATGCCGGCGAGATGGAGAACCTGATCGGCGCGCTCGCCGCCATGGGGGTGCAACTCGCGATCGACGACTTCGGCACCGGGTATTCGAGCCTCGCCTACCTCAAGCGCCTGAAGATCCACAAGCTCAAGATCGACCAGTCCTTCGTGCGCGGCCTGCCCGGCGACGAGGGTGACCGCGCCATCGTGCAGGCGGTGGTGGACATGGGCAGCGCGCTGCGCATGAAGGTGCTGGCCGAGGGCGTGGAGACGCAGGCACAGCGCCTGGCGCTCGAACAGATGCGCTGCGCGCAGTACCAGGGGTTTCTGTGTTCGCGGGCGCTGCCGGTGCAGGAATTCCTTGCCTTGACGGCGCGCGGGCCGCGCTGAACGCGCAGGGGTGGGGGTGGTGTCTGCGGCACGCCGCCGGGCCGTCATCCTGAACCGGAGTTCAGGTGGGCCAGGGCAACCAGGCGTTGGGTTCATCTGACGCGAGATGATCACGCCCGCCGGGTGATGTACCTAGTCCGTGCTCTAGGAGCATTGGTTCAAGGCAATATAAGGCTCGGCGGCACCGCAGACGCCTGCATTGTAGGCCGGCGGCGCGCCGTGTCCAGGCTCTTATATCAATTGCCCGTCGCGGCCCAGGGCCTCGTCCAGGCGCGCGGCCAGGGCCTGCAGCAGGGCGGCCTCGCCGGGCGGCTGGGCTTCGCCGTCCCCGGGGGCGGTCTGCGGCTGGCCTGCCGCCCGGGTCTGCTGCTCGGCCAGCTCGAACGCGAGGTTGAGCGCGGCCAGCACGGCGATGCGCTCGCGCGCGCGCACCTTGCCCGCGTCGCGGATGCGCGTCATGGCGGTGTCCACGCGCTCCACCGCGTCCAGCAGGCGCGCCTGTTGCCCTTCGGGGCAGGCCAGCAGGTAGGTCTGCTGCATGATCTGCACTTCCAGTTGCTTGGCGCTCATGGGGCCTCCTTGGGATCGGTGGCGGCCGGCAGGCGTTCGAGCAGCGAATCGACGCGCGCGCGCGCCGCCTGCAGGCGCGAGCGCAGCGAGTCGCGCTCCTGCGTGAGCTCGCCGACCTGCTGGCTCAGCAGGGCGTTGGTGCGCTGCAGCTCCGCGTGGCGCACCAGGAGCCGGTCCACGCGCTCGGCGATCTGGGGTATGGAGGGGGTGGCCATGGAGGGCAGATTGTAAGGATGGGCATCGCACACCGGTAAAATCGGCCGCTGTTGGTGCTCGCGGCCGTGGTTCACACGCCGCAGTTCAACGGGAAGCAGGGAGGGACCCTCCGCCATGGAAGCGGCCCCGTGCCTGCGCTGCCCCCGCAACGGTCAGCGAACGAGCCGCCTCGCGCGGCTCCCTCTTTGCCACGACGCCACTGGACGCCTTGAACAAGCGCCTGGGAAGGCGGCAAAGGGCGTTTCGCCAGCCCGGATACCGGCCAACGAGGTGGTCGTGCGTCCGAAGGACGCGCGAACCGTATCGCTCAGGGCCGGCGGGGAAGCTGGCAGGGCCATTGTTTGATGGTGTTTTCCCATGACGACTCGTTTGAACCCTCCGCGCGTTGGCGCGGGTGTGGCATTGACCCTTGCGGCACTGGCCGCGCAACCCGTGCTCGCGCAGGGCAGCGGTGAGCAGGTCGCTCTTGCGCCCGATGCGGCGCCCCTGTCCGAGGTCGTGGTGACGGCCGCGCGCGTGGCGCAGCCGCTCACCGACGTGCTCGCGGACGTGACGGTGATCGACCGCGAGCAGATCGACAGGAGCGGCGCGGTCACGATCTCCGACCTGCTGGCGCGTCAGCCGGGGCTGGAGCTCTCGCGCAGCGGCGGGCCGGGCACGGCCACGAGCATGTTCATGCGCGGCGCGGAGCAGCGCTTCACGGCCGTCTACATCGACGGCGTGCGCGTCGATTCGCAATCGACCGGCGGCGCGCCCTGGGAGGCGATCTCGCTGGGCCAGGTCGAGCGCGTGGAAATCGTGCGCGGCCCGGCGGCGGCCGTTTATGGTTCGGACGCCGTGGCGGGCGTGATCCAGATCTTCACGCGCCAGGGCGAGGGGCCGTTCATGCCCTACGTCGGCGTCGGCGCGGGCAACCGGCGCACCGGCAAGCTGGAGGCGGGTTTCTCGGGCAAGCAGGGCGCGCTGGACTATTCGCTGGGCGTGCAGCGTGACGTCAGCCGCGGCTACGATTCGCGTCCCGGCACCAACCCCGACATCGACGGCTACCGCCAGAGCGCGGCCAGCGGTCGGCTGGGGCTGCAGCTCAACGAGGCGCACCGCGTGGAGCTGACCAGCACCTACACGGACATGGACGCGCAGTACGACGGCTTCACGCCGGGGCTCGACGACCACGGGCTGAACCGCCTCTCCACGCTGGGCGCGACCTGGTCGGCGCAGTGGACGAGGAACTACAGCACGCGCGTGTCGGCGAGCGAGTCGGACCAGCGCTACGAGACCATCCCCTCGCCCTATCTCTCCAAGACGAAGCTGCGCAACTACCTGTGGCAGAACGAGTGGCGCGAGGGCGCGCACACTTTCACCGGCGCGCTGGAGCGCCGCGAGGACCACCTGGTCAACGACCCGATCGACCAGGGCCGCCACCAGGACGCCGTGGCGCTCGGCTACGGCTACGTCGGCGGCGCGCACACGCTGCAGGTCAACCTGCGCCACGACCGCGACAGCGAGTTCGGCGGCGAGACGACGGGCGGCATCGCCTACGGCTACGGTTTCGCGCCCGGCTGGCGCGCGACGGTGGCCGCGGGCACGGCGTTTCGCGTGCCCACGCTCTACCAGCGCTTCTCCGAATACGGCCAGCCCGCGCTGCAGCCCGAGAAGGGCCGCAACGTCGAAGCGGGCCTGCACTGGGCGCAGGGCGCGAGCCGCCTGGGCGTGACCGTCTACCGCAACCGCGTCACCAACCTCATCAACTTCGGCGCGCCCGGCCCGTGCGCCGGCGCGTTCGGCTGCTACGAGAACGCGGGCAACGCGCGCATGCAGGGCGTGACCTTCTCGGGCGCGCACCGCGTGGGCGGTGTGAACCTGAGCGCCTCGCTCGACCTGCAGCAGCCCAAGAACGTCGATACCGGCAAGCTGCTGGCGCGGCGCGCACAGCGCCTGCTCAAGCTCGCGGCCGACACCCGGGTGGCGGACTGGACGCTGGGCGCCGAGTGGCAGGCCGTGAGCCACCGCTGGGACAACGCGGCCAACACCACGCGCCTGGGCGGCTACGGCCTCGTGAACCTGTACGCCAGCACCACCATCGCGCGCCAGTGGGACCTGATCGCGCGCATCGACAACCTGGGCGACAAGGCCTACGCGTACACGGCCGGCTACCCGGCGCTGCCGCGCACCTTCTTCGTCGGCCTGCGCTGGACCGGGCGCTGAAGCCATGCAGGCGGCGCGTAGCGAGCTCATCCTCGGCGGGCAGAAGAGCGGCAAGTCGCGCCGCGCCGAAAGCCTGGCCGCGGCGTGGCTGGCCGGGCGCGCCGACCGCCGCGCGGTGCTGATCGCCACCGGTCAGGCGCACGACGAGGAGATGCGCGTGCGCATCGAGCGCCACCGGCGCGAGCGCGCGTTGCGCGTGCCGGGCCTGGCGACGGTGGAAGAGCCGCGCGACCTGGCGGGCGCCGTCGCGCGCCACGGCGATGCGCGCACGCTGCTGGTGGTCGATTGCCTGACGCTATGGCTCACGCACTGGCTCATGCCCGCGGGCGCTGCCGAGGCGCGAAAATTTGAAGAAAAAGCGGCTCAAACGCAGGACTGGCAAGCGCAAGCGGCTCTCTTTCTGGAAGTTGTGAAGTCCGCCCCCGGGCCCATCGTCCTGGTGGGGAACGAGATCGGCCTGGGGGTGATTCCGATGGGCTCCGAGGTGCGCGCCTTCGTCGATGCGCTGGGCGTGCTCAACCAGCGCGCGGCGGCGGTGTGCGAGCGTGTGACGCTGATGGTGGCGGGCCTGCCCGTGGCCGTGAAGGGGGGCGCGTGATGGCGTGGCGGCGCGTGCTGCTTGCGCTGCTGCTGGCCGCCGCCACGGCCGCCCAGGCCTACGAGATCACGGACGACACCGGTCAGGCCCAGCACTTCGACGCGCCGCCCGCGCGCATCGTGAGCCTGCTGCCCTCGCTCACCGAAACGGTGTGCGCGCTGGGTGCCTGCGAGCGCGTGGTGGGGCGCGACCGCTACTCCAACTGGCCGGCGGCGGTGCGCGCGCGGCCCGAGGTGGGCGGCGGGCTGGACCCGAACGTCGAGGCGGTGGTCGCGCTCAAGCCCGACGCGGTGCTGCTCGGCACCTCCTCGCGCGCCAGCGTGCGGCTGCGCGCGCTGGGCCTGAAGGTGCTGGCGCTGGAGCCGCACACGCGCGCCGATCTGGGCCGCGTCACGCGTGTGCTGGCCGAGCTGCTGCAACTGCCGCGCGCCGACGCCGACGCGCTGCTGGCGCGCATCGACGCCGGCGTGGCCGCGGCCGCCGAATCACTGCCGCCCGATGCGCGCGGCCAGAGCGTGTACTACGAGGTCATGCCCACGCCGCACGCCGCCGGGCGCGGCAGCTTCATCGACGAACTGATCCAGGCGCTGGGCCTGGTCAACATCATCCCGGCGGCGCTCGGACCCTTCCCCAAGATCAACCCCGAGCTGGTGGTGCGCGCCGACCCCGACCTGATCATGATCAGCCTGCAGGGCGCGGCCGATCTGGCGCGCCGCCCCGGCTGGGCGCGGCTGCGCGCGCTGCGCGAGGGCCACGTGTGCGAGTTCGACGCCGCGCAGCGCGACATCCTGGTGCGCCCCGGCCCGCGCATGCCCGAGGCCGCGCGCCTGATGGCCGACTGCGCCGCGCACCGCCTGACTCCTGAAAAATGAGCTTCTCGCGCTTGATGGATAAGGGCTGGAGGCCGATTTGATTCAAAATCCCGGATCATGAGCAGCGCGCTGGTGGCACCCGTCGTGAACGCTCCGGCCAGCGCCGGCATGCGCGTGGCCTGGCTGGCGGCGCTGCTGCTGGCGCTGGCGCTGCTCGGCCTGGCGCTGGGCGCCAGCGTCGGCAGCACCGGCTTCGACAGCCTGCTGCGCGCGCGCCACGACCCGGCCGCCTGGCAGATCGTGTGGGACATCCGCCTGCCGCGCACGCTGGGCGCCTGGCTGGCCGGCGCGCTGCTGGGGCTCGCGGGCGCGGTGGCGCAGGGGTTGTTCCGCAACCCGCTGGCCGACCCCTTCCTGCTCGGCAGCGCCTCGGGTGCGGCGCTGGCGGTGGCGCTGGTGTTCGCCGTGCTGGGCGCCGGTGGCATGGTGGGCGGCGGCGCCAGCAGCGCGGCGCTGGCGCAACTGGCCTCGCCGGTGCTGGCGCGCCTGGGCTTCACCGGCGCGGCCTTCGTCGGCGCGCTGGCTGGCGTGCTGCTGGCGCTGGTGCTGGCGCACGGCGTGCAGCAGACGCTGCGGCTGCTGCTGGCTGGCGTGATCGTGGGCTACGTGCTGGGCGCCGTGCGCGACCTGGTGCAACTGGCCAACCCCGACGTGCTGGTGGCCATGCAGGGCTTCACCCTGGGCGTGACCGGCTTCGTCGGCTGGGGCGCCTGCGCGCTGATGGCCGCCGTGCTGGCGCCGCTGGTGCTGGCCGCCTGGGCCATGGCGCGCGTGCTCGACGCGCTGGCGCTGGGCGAGGCCACCGCCCACAGCCTGGGCCTGCCGCTGGCGCCGCTGCGCGCGCTGCTGATCGGCGTGCTGGCGTTGGCCACCGGCGCGGCGGTGGCGCAGACCGGGCTGATCGGCTTCGTCGGCCTGGTGGCGCCGCACCTGGCGCGCTCGCTCGCGCGCTGCACGCACGGGCCGCTGCTGCTGCTGGCCACGCTGGTCGGCGGTCTGCTGCTGATGGCCGCCGACATCGCCGCGCGCGTGCTGATTGCGCCGCAGGAGCTGCCGGTGGGCGTGCTCACCGCCGTACTGGGCGGCTTCTACCTGCTGTGGCTGATGCACCGGCGCACGCAGCCGGACGCGGGGACGTGATGGCGCCCGATGCTTCTCCTTCGATAGCTGTCAGCGCTCGTCTGTCGGTCGCCCGCATCGGAAAACGCCAAATCCTGCACGAGATCGACCTGCAGCTGGCCGCCGGTCGCTGGAGCGCCGTCGTCGGCCCCAACGGCGCCGGCAAGTCCACCCTGCTGCGCGTGCTGGCCGGGCTGCTGTCTTGCGATGGCCGCGTGCTGCTCCTGGGCCGGCCGCTGGCCGACTGGCCGGGCCGCGAGCGTGCGCGGTGCCTGGCCTGGCTGGGACAGCAGGAGGGCGGCGGCGAGGACCTGCGGGCCTGGGACGTGGCCATGCTCGGCCGCCTGCCGCACCGCGCCTGGCTGGCGCCGCCGACGGCCGAGGATCAGGCCGTCGTCGCCCAGGCGCTGCGCGCCGCGCAGGCCTGGGAGCTGCGCGAGCGCCGCCTCGCCGAGCTCTCGGGCGGCGAGCGCCAGCGCGTGCTGCTGGCGCGCCTGCTGGCGGTGCAGGCGCGGGTGCTGCTGATGGACGAGCCGCTGGCGCACCTGGACCCGCCGCACCAGGCCGACTGGCTCGCCACGGTGCGCGCGCTGGTCGCGGCCGGTGCCACGGTGGTGAGCGTGCTGCACGAACTCAACATGGCGCTGCAGGCCGACGACATCGTGGTCGTGCGCGCCGGCCGTATCGCGCACCACGGCGCGGCCACCGATGCCGCCACGCACCAGGCGCTGCAGGCCGCGTTCGATGGGCGCATCGCCATCCGCCAGGTGGGCGACGACTGGGTCGCGCTGCCGCGTGCCGGCGCGCGCGAGGCGGCGTGAGCGCGCGGGGGCGGCTTTCAGCCGGGTGGATCCGCAGCCGGCGAGCGCACGTGCTCCTGGCGCACGCCGTAGCCCACCAGCCGCGCCGGAATGCGCCGCACGGCACTGAAGCCGAGCAGCCAGCGCAGCGCGGCGGGCAGGCGCGGCGCCGGCTCCTCGGCCTGCAGCGCGCGGGCGATCAGCCGCTGCTGCGCCGCCCGTTGCACGCGCTGCACCAGCCGCACCGGCCATTCACGGCGCCGCTGCACCGCCGCGAGCAGCGCCTCGTCGATGGGGCCACCCGCGGCCAGCGGCGCCGCCAGCGCATTGGCGGCGGCCACCGCGTCCTGGATCGCCAAGTTGATGCCGACGCCGCCGATCGGCGACATTGCATGCGCCGCGTCGCCGATCAGGAGCAGCCCCGGCAGGTGCCAGCGCGCCAGCCGGTCGACCTGCACCGACAGCGTCTTGACCGCGTCCCAATCGGCGATCGCCGCCGTGCGGTCGGCCAGGAAGGGCGCGAGCGCGGCGACGTCGGCGCGCAGCACCTCGACGGGCCGTGCGCGCAGCGCGGCGTCGCCGCCCTTGGCGACCAGGTACGCCGCCTGCCAGTAGTCGCCGCGATCGAGCAGCACCATCATGCGGCCGGACTCGACGATGCCGAAGGTATCCGGCGGGTCGCCCGCGCGGCGCGGCAGGCGAAACCACAGCACGTCCATCGGCGCGCCGAACTCGCGCGGCACGAGACCCGCGGCGTCGCGCAGCGTCGAGTGGCGCCCGTCGCAGGCCACCACCAGGTCGGCGGTGAGCCGCCGCGGGCCCTCGGGTGTTGCGATGTCCACGCCGGCGATGCGCCCGCCGTCCCTCACCAGCGCGGTCGCCGCGTGGCGCAGGTGCAGCTCGAAGTTCGGGTAGCGTCGCGCCGCGCCGGCCAGCAGGTTCAGCAGGTCCCACTGCGGCACCAGCGCGATGTGGCCGTAGGGCCTGAGTCCGCGGAAATCTGCGATCGGCTGCGCGCGCCCACCGACCACCGCCGAGAGCTGCTCGACGCGCCGCTGCGGCAGCCGCGCGAAGTCGTCGCCCAGGCCGATCTCATCCAGGAGTTGCAGCGTCGAGGGGTGCACCGTGTCGCCGCGGAAGTCGCGCAGGAAGTCGGCGTGTTTTTCCAGCACCGTCACCGCCACGCCGGCGCGCGCCAGCAGCAGGCCCAGCATCATGCCGGCCGGGCCGCCGCCGACGATGCAGCAGCGCGTGTGATCCGGGGAGGGAGCAGCGTCGCGGGCCATGGTCTTGACCGGCGCGGGCGGTTCGAGTGCCCCTTGCGCCGGGCGATTCAGTGTACGACCGCGCCGCCCCTTTTCCCCTTGTCTGAACGGAGACCCTGATGCAGATCGAAACCCCACCCACCGAAAAACGCTACGAGCGCCCCGAGGGCGAGCGCCGCGGCCTCGTCATCGTGCACACCGGCGACGGCAAGGGCAAGAGCACGGCGGCCTTCGGCCTGGCGCTGCGGGCTTTGGGTCGCCAGCATGTGCATGGCAAGCAAGTGGAAATCTTCCAGTTCATGAAGGTGCCCACGGCACGCTTCGGCGAGCACCGCGCGTTCGAGCAGCTCGGCCTGCCCATCCACGGCCTGGGCGATGGTTTCTCGTGGAAGAGCAAGGACCTGGAGCACTCCGCCGAGCTGGCGCGCGAGGGCTGGGAGAGGGCGCGCGCGGCCATCCTGGACGGCGCGCACTTCCTCGTCGTGCTCGACGAGGTCACCTACCCGTTGATCTACGGCTGGCTGCCGCTGGAGGGTGTATTGCAGACGCTGCGCGAGCGGCCGAAGGACGTGCATGTCTGCCTCACG
>Ga0222419_101212_pt1 | contig 10445 bp, 11 predicted proteins | sample 1B20Ametagenome_FD_182474 | JGI IMG/M metagenome (GOLD analysis project Ga0222419, IMG submission 182474) | Enriched microbial communities from leaf-cutter ant dump, University of Wisconsin, Madison, United States - 1B20A (version 2) | ecosystem: Environmental > Terrestrial > Nest > Insects nest... | reverse complement strand
TCCACCAGCAGCACGTCGCCGCGCTGCAGGGTGCGCGCCAGCAGGGCCGGGTCGCTGGTCGACGGCCGCGTCTGGTGCGGGCGCGGCTGGGCGAGAAAGCGCGCCATCCGGCGCCCGGCGAAACGCAACGGACCCATCCATTCCCCTCCACGGAAGCAAAGGGCGGAGCCTAGCCCCCGCCGGCGCACGGGTACAAGCGGCGCACGGCTCAGAACGCCGGCAGCACCGCACCCTTGTACTTCTGCTCGATGAAGGCCTTCACTTCCGGGCTGGTCAGCGCATGGGCCAGCTTCTGCACGCGCGCGTCGTCCTTGTTTTCGGCGCGGCTGACGAGGAAGTTCACATAGGGCGAATCGCTGCTTTCGATCGCCAGCGCGTCCCGGGTCGGGTTGAGCCCGGCGTCGAGCGCGTAATTGGTGTTGATCAGCGCCAGGTCGACTTGGTCGAGCACCCGCGGCAGCATCGCCGAATCCAGCTCGCGGAACTTGAGCTGCTTCGGGTTCTCGACGATGTCGCGCTGGGTGGACAGGGCGTTGGACGGATCCTTGAGCTTGATGACCCCTGCCTTGTCCAGCAGGATCAGCGCGCGGCTGTTGTTGCTGGGATCGTTGGGAATCACCACGTCGGCGCCGTCGGCCAGTTCGTCCAGCGACTTGACCCGGTGCGAATAGGCACCGAACGGTTCGATATGCACGCCGGCCACGGTCACCAGCGTGGTCTTGCGGTCGCGGTTGTAGGCGTCCAGATAGGGCTCGGTCTGGAAGTAGTTGGCGTCCACCTGCTTCTGCACCAACTGGTCGTTGGGCTGCACATAGTCGTTGAACACGCGCACGTCGAGGGTGACGCCCTCCTTCACCAGCAGCGGCTTGACCACTTCCAGGATCTCGGCGTGCGGCACCGCGGTGGCGGCGACCACCAGCCTCGATTCATCGGCGGCGGGCTTGCCGCAGGCCGACAGTGCCAGCATGGCGGCGGCAACGAGCAGCGGAGGGAACAGGGAAGTCTTCATCGGGATTCCAGTGCGACGGGAGGAGGTAGAGCCCGTAGGAGCGACGCCAGTCGCGACCGGGCTATATCGGAAAAGTGCCGGTCGCGACTGGCGTCGCTCCTACGAAAAGCAACGAGCAGCGAGTACTCAACGCCGAGTGTAGTGGCGCACCAGCCGGTCGCCCAGCATCTGCAGCAGCTGCACCAGGATCAGCAGCAGCACCACCGTGACCAGGGCCACGTCGGTGTGCGAGCGCTGGTAGCCATCGCGGAAGGCCAGGTCGCCGAGGCCACCGGAGCCGATCGCGCCGCCCATCGCGGTGAAGCCGATCAGGGCGATGGTGGTCACCGTGGCGCCGGCGATCAGGCCGGGCCGCGCCTCCGGCAGCAATACCTTGAACACCAGCTGCGAAGTGGTCGCGCCCATCGCCTGGCTGGCCTCGATGACGCCGCGGTCCACCTCGCGCAGCGCGGTTTCCACCAGCCGCGCGTAGAACGGCGCGGCGCCGACCACCAGCGGCAGGATCGCGCCGCGCACGCCCAGCGAAGTGCCCATCATCGCCAGCGTCACCGGGATCAGCACGATCATCAGGATGATGAAGGGCACCGAGCGCAGCACGTTCACCACCAGCGCCGTCACCGCATACAGCAGCGGGCGGCGGCGCAGCTGCGGCGAGCCGGTCAGGAACAGCAATACGCCCAGCGGAAGACCGATCGCCATCGTCAGCGGCAGCGAGCCGGCCAGCATCAGCAGGGTGTCGAGGGTGGCCTGGCCGATGTCGGCCCACTTGCCGGCATCGAGGTGGCGGAAGAAGCCGGTGGCGGTTGCGAAGATCATCGGCGCAGCTCCTCCACGTGCACGCCGGCTTCGACGAAACCGGCCTGGGCGGCGTTCTGGTCGCCACCGACCAGGGCGACGGTCAGCTGCCCGTAGGGCGTGTCCTTGATGCGGTCGATGCGCCCGGACAGGATGTTGTAGTCCACCCCGGTCTGCCGCGCGATGCGGCCCAGCAGCGGTTCGTAGGTGCCGTCGCCGAGGAAGGTCAGGCGTACCACGCGCCCTTCCACCACGGCGAAATCGCGGTGCAGCTCGCCCTCGTCCACGTGTTCGGATTCGGACACGAAACGGCGCGTGGTCGGGTGCTGCGGGTGCAGGAACACCTCGCTCACCGGCCCGCTCTCGACCAGACGACCGGCGTCGAGCACCGCCACGCGGTCGCAGACGCGGCGGATCACGTCCATCTCGTGGGTGATCAGCACGATGGTCAGGCCCAGTTCGCGGTTGATCCTGCCCAGCAGCGCCAACACCTGCGCGGTGGTCTGCGGATCGAGCGCACTGGTGGCCTCGTCGCACAGCAGGATCTTCGGACGCGTGGCCAGCGCGCGGGCGATGCCGACGCGCTGCTTCTGCCCGCCGGACAGCTGCGCCGGGTACTTGGCCGCGTGCGCTTCAAGGCCGACGGTATGCAGCAGCTCGTCCACCCGCGCATCGACCTGCGCCTTCGGCGTGCCGGCCAGTTCCAGCGGGAAGGCGACATTGCCGGCCACGGTGCGTGCCGACAGCAGGTTGAAGTGCTGGAAGATCATGCCGACCTGCCGGCGCAGCGCGCGCAGGCCGTCGGCATCCAGCGCGGTGGCGTCCCGGCCGTCGATCAGCACGCGGCCGCCGCTGGGCTCCTCCAGCCGGTTGATCAGCCGGATCAGGGTGGACTTGCCGGCCCCGGAATGGCCGATGATGCCGAACACCTCGCCGGCCCCGATGGACAGGTCGAGCGGATGCAGCGCGGTGATCGCGCGGCCTTCCACGGCATAGGATTTGTGCAGGTTCTGGAACTCGATCACGGCCAGGGCGGGGTGGGCGGACGGAACGGGCGGCAAGCCTAGCAGCGCCACGGCCGCGGCGCCCACACGGGCTGGGGGGATCTTATTCCTTTTGCTTCTATGTGAACTGGCAATCGCTCAGGAGTGGTCCACCTGCCCGGCCCGCCGCGCGTGCTGCACGCGCTCGCGGTGCAGCAGGTACAGGCCACTGGCGACGATGATGGCTGCGCCGGTCCAGGTCACCCGGTCCGGCAGCACGCCCCACAGCAGCAGGTCCCAGCCGATCACCCAGACCAGCCCGGTGTATTCCAGCGGCGCGATCATCGACGCCTGCCCCAGCTGGAAGGCACGGGTCAGCGCGATCTGCCCCAGCGCCCCGGCCAGGCCCATGCCGGCGATCAACCCGGCGTGCCTGAACTGCAGCGGCTGCCATTGCGGCCAGGCCAGCAGCCCGGCGCCGACCGCCATCAGCAGCAGGAACCACACCACCATCGATTGCGGGGTATCGGTGCGGGTGAGCAGGCTCACCGTCACCGCGGCGATGGCGTAGGCGGTGGCCGCCAGCAGCACCATCAGCCCCGGCAGCGAGATCAGCCCGTCCGTGCCGGGGCGCAGCACCACCAACACGCCGACCAGTCCGATGCCGATGGCGACCCAGCGCCGCGGCCCCACCCGCTCGCCCAGCAGCGGCACCGACAGCGCCGCCACCAGCAGCGGCGAGACGAAATAGATCGAATAGGCGGTGGACAGCGGCAGGCTGCGCAGCGCGTGGACGAAGCAGCCGATCATCACCATGCCCAGCGCGCCACGCAGCAGGTGCAGGCCCCAGCGCACCGGCACCAGCGAACGCGGCCCGGCGCTGGCCAGCACCCACACCAGCACGAACGGCAGCGAGGCGGCGCCGCGCAGCATGGTCACCTGCAGCACCGGGTAGCTGGCCGACAGCAGCTTCATGCCGGCGTCCATCAGCGAGAAGAACGCGACGGCGGCCAGCATCCAGGCCACCGCGGTCACGGGCGAGCGGGCGGCGGACGGGGAGGAAACGGACATGGCCCATTGTCGCAGGTCGTGCCGGCGGCAGGCACGGTGGCGCTATGCTCGCCGCACCCGCCACGGAGCCGAACGCATGCCCCTGCCCACCTTCCTGCGCTGCAGCCTGTGCGGCCTGATCCTGCTCGGCGGATGCACCTCGGCCGCCGCGCAGGCGCCTTCGGCCACCGACCTGGCACAGCTGGACGGCTTCGCCCTCGGGCTGGAGACGGCCGGCCGCTTCTCCGGCGTGGTGCTGGTCGCGCACGAGGGCGAGGTGGTGTTCGAGAAGGCCTACGGCCTGCGCGACGAGAACGGCGAAGCGCCGCTGGTCGCCGACGACCGCCTCAACCTGGCCTCGGCCGGCAAGATGTTCACCAGCGTAGCGATCCTGCAGCAGGTCGCCGCCGGCCGCATCACCTTGGACAGCCATGTCGGCGAGGTGCTGCAGGACTACCCCAACCGCGCCTTCGCCGACACGGTGACGGTGCGCCAGCTGCTCACCCACACCGCCGGCGCCGGCGACATCGATGAACTGTTCGGCATCGAGCACGCGGCCGAACGCGCGCGGCTGCGCACGTCGGCCGACATCATCGCGCTGCACGGCGATCGTCCGCCGGAATTCGCGCCCGGCACGCAGCAGAAGTACGGCAACTATGGCTACGTGGTGCTGGGGCGGATGGTCGAAGTGCTGTCCGGGCAGGATTTCGAGTCCTACGTCCGCGGGCACGTGCTGAAACCGGCCGGGATGATCCGCACCGGCTTCGTCGACTGCGACGACCCGGCGCCGGACCTGGCCGCCGGCTACGTCGAGGTCGAAGGCAAGCGCGTGCGCAACTGCGAGACGCTGCCGGCGCGGGGCTTCGCCGCCGGCGGGCAGGTGGCGCCGGCCGGCGACCTGCTGCGCTTCGTCGAAGCACTGCGCGACGGCCGGCTGCTGCCGCTGCTGCTGTTCATGGAAGCGACCACGCCGCAGCACGAATTCATGGGCCTGGGTTTCTTCGCCACCGGCTACGGCGAGGGCGTGCCCGAACGCGATTTCCGCTGGGGCCACGGCGGCAGCGCCGACGGCATCTGCACCGACGTGCGCACCTACCCGCACACCGGCGAGACGGTGATCGTGCTGTCCAACAAGGACGCACCGGCCTGCTACGCGGTGGCCAACCTGCTGCACGCGCAATGGCGGCCGCAACCATGAACCGGTGGCCTATCGCCTAGAATGGCCGCCTGTTTTCACTCCGGGAACCTGCCATGCCTTCCTTCGACGTCGTCTCCGAAGTCGACAAGCACGAGCTGACCAACGCCATCGACCAGGCCAACCGCGAGCTGTCCACCCGCTTCGACTTCAAGGGCGTGGACGCGAAGTTCGAGCAGGACGGCGACAAGCTGATCAAGCTGGCCGCGCCGTCCGACTTCCAGCTCAAGCAGATGGCCGACATCCTGAAGCAGCGCCTGGCCGCGCGCGGCATCGACTTCCGCTGCATGGAATTCGGCGACGTCGAGACCAACCTCGGCGGCGCGCGCCAGCAGGTGACGGTCAAGCAGGGCATCGAGCAGAAGCTGGCCAAGCAGATCGCGGCGAAGATCAAGGGATCCAAGATCAAGGTGGACACCCAGATTAACGGCGACAAGCTGCGCGTGAACGGCAAGAAGCGCGACGACCTGCAGGAAACCATCGCGCTGCTGAAGAAGAGCGAGTTCGAGCAGCCGCTGCAGTTCGACAACTTCCGTGACTGATTCCCTGCCCGCCGCCGACCCGATCGCCGACACCCGCCGCTGGCTGGAGAAGGCGGTGATCGGGCTGAACCTGTGCCCGTTCGCCAAGGCGGTATACGTCAAGCAGCAGGTGCGCTTCGTGTTGAGCGACGCCACCACGCCCGAAGCGCTGCTGGAAGAACTGGCCGAGGAACTGGTGCTGCTGCGCGACACCCCGGCCGAACAGATCGACACCACGCTGATCGTGCACCCGCAGGTGCTGGATGATTTCCTCGACTACAACGACTTCCTCGACAACGCCGATGCGGCGGTGGAGGCACTGGACCTACAGGGCATCCTGCAGGTGGCCAGCTTCCACCCGCGGTACCAGTTCGCCGGCACCGCGCCGGACGACGTGAGCAACTACACCAACCGCGCGCCGTACCCCACGCTGCACCTGCTGCGCGAGGACAGCGTGGAGCGCGCGGTGGCCGCGTTCCCGGACCCGGACGTGATCGTCGAGCGCAACATCGCCACGCTGGACGGGCTGGGCGTGGAAGGCTGGAACAAGCTGCTGGCCGGGGGGGTAGCGCCCATGTAGGAGCGACGTGAGTCGCGACCGGGTTTTCTCGGGAAAGCCCGGTCGCGACTCACGTCGCTCCTACGGTAGCCCGTAGGTCGGGGCCACGTCCCCGACGGCTTTGAACTCCACGCACAGAACTACGCTGCAGGCAGCCTCAGGCCGGCAAGGTCAACAGCGGCTGCAACAACCCGCGCACCTCGTGCAGCGAGCCGGCGATGCGGTGGCCCAGCGCGCGCACGCCTTCGTCCGGCACCAGCAGGTCGGGAATCTGGATGACCTGCATGCCGGCGGCCAATGCGGCACGCACGCCGGTGGGTGAATCTTCCAGCGCCAGGCACTGCGCCGGGTCCACGCCCAGCTTGCTGGCGGCCAGCAGGTAGATGTCCGGCGCCGGCTTGGGGTGGGCGACGTCGCTGCTGGTTGCCACGTGCTCGAAGTAGCGCAGCAGGCCGGCGGCTTCGAGCTTGCGCAGCGCCAGCGGACGGCGGGTGGAGGTGGCCACCGCGCGCGGCACGCCGTGTTCGACCAAGGTGTCGAGCAGTTCGATGATCCCCGGCCGGTGCGGCACCCCGGCTTCGACGATGGCGTCGTAGCGCGCATAGGAACCGTGCAGCAATGTATCAGCCGCATCGGCACCCACCTGCTCGGCGATGCGCTGGCGGGCCACTGCGTCACTGCAGCCAATCAGCGACAGCAGGAACGCTTCCGGCAAGACCTGCCCGGCCTCGCCGCAGACCAATGCCAAGCAGCCCAGCAGGGCGCGCTCGCTGTCGAGCATCAGCCCGTCCATGTCGAAGACCACCGCCTGCGGCAGCGTCGCCAGCGCGATCACGGCGTCGCTCCGAACAGGGTATCGAGGTCGGCCGCGGACAATGCCCGCCACTGCCCTTCCGGCAGTTCGCCCAGCCCCAGCCCGCCGATGCGGCTGCGGTGCAGCGCCTCGACATGGTTGCCGACCGCGGCGAACATGCGCCGCACCTGGTGGTAGCGGCCTTCGTGCAGGGTCAGCCGTGCGTGGCGCGCATCCAGCGTTTCCAGTTCGGCCGGCAGCAGCGGCTTGTCCTCCGATTCCAGCAGCAGCATGCCGCTGGCGAAGGTGGCCGCCTCGTCGCCGCGCAGGTCCTGCGCCAGTTGCGCCTCGTACACCTTGTCCAGCTTCGACTTCGGCGACACGATCCGGTGCAGCAACGCGCCGTCGTCGGTCAGCAGCAGCAGGCCGCTGGTGTCGCGGTCCAGCCGCCCCACCGGCGACAGCAGCGGTGAACGCTCGCGGAAGCGGGCGGGGAGCAGGTCGTAGATCAGCCGGCCGTGGTCCTTGGTCGAGCAGGTATAGCCGGCCGGCTTGTGCAGCATCAACGTCAGGCCGGGCGGCGGATCGAGCGGCTCGCCGTCGATGCGGATGGCGTCGTGCTCGACCTTGTCGTCGGCGTACAGCACCTCGCCCCCGGCGTCGGTGATGCGGCCTTCGCGGAACATCAGCTGCACCTGCTTGCGGCTGCCGTAGCCGAGGTTGGCGATGTGCTTGACCAGCTTCATGCGCGGCCCCCGCGGGTGCCGACGATGACCTTGAAGCCATCGCGCTCGGCGGCCACCCGCACCTGCCCGAAGCTGTCGTTGAGGATCTGCTCGTAGGGCAGGTGCCGGTTGGCGACCATGAACAGCCGCCCGCCGGGGCGCAGCGCCTGCGCGGCCACGGCGATGAAGCGCTGGCCGATGTCCGGCCGGTCCTCGCGCGCCGGGGTGTGGAACGGCGGGTTGGAGACGATGAAGTCGTAGCGGCCGTCGATGCCGGCGGTGACGTCGTGCCAGCGGAAATCCAGCTGCGCGGCGCTGCCGGCGAGGTTGCGGCGGGCCAGTTCCAGTGCGCGCGATTCGGCCTCGTACAGGTCCAGCGCCGTCACCTTCGGGCAACGCGCCAGCACCTCGGCCGACAGGTAGCCCCAGCCGGCGCCGAGGTCGGCGCCATGCCCGGCCAGGTCGGCCGGCAGCTGTTCGGCCAGCAGCGCCGAGGCCGGGTCGATGCGGTCCCAGGCGAACACACCGGGGCGGCTGTGGAAGCGGCCATCGAGAATCGCGCGCGGCGCGTCCAGCGCCGCCCAGCGCCTGTGCAGCGCTTCGTCGTGGCCGCCATCCAGCGGCGTCGTCCAGAACACGCGGCAGTGGTTCTTGGTCAGCTTGCCGCCCAGCCCGGCCAGTTGCTGCAGGTCGCTTTCGCCGGAGCGCGCGCCCTCGTTGTTGGACTGGCAGGCGACCAGCACGCCGCCCGGCGCCACCCGTTCCAGCGCCCGCGCCAGCAGCGCGCGGGCCTCGTCGCGCTGGCGCGGCGGCAGCACCAGCACCAGCGGGTAGCGCGCGTCCGAGGCTTCCAGCGCCGCCTCGTCGCGCACCTCCCAACCACCGCGCTCCAGTGCCTGCGCGAACGGGCGGAAGCTCTGCATGCAGACCAGCTGCCCGACGGCGGCATGCTCGCGTAATGGCCAGCCCTCGCGGGCACGCAGGAACAGCACCGGCCCCTGCGGCCAGTCCAGCGTGTCGTGGGCGAAGGGAAGGAAAAGGGTCTGCAGGGGAGCGTCGTGCGAAGCGGACATGCCGGTGCCGGGTCAAAGCGAACGCGCATTCTACCGGCCCGGGGTCCCGCACCCGCCGGCGGGCGTGGCCCGACGATGAACCGTCCGCAACCCGGTGCCGCCGGCCGCCACCGGAGCCATTGTCCAGCCCCGCGTTCGCGCCCACACTCGGGGTATCCCGCCAACGGAGACTAGCGATGAAAAGCACGACATTTGCCGGGCTGGCGCTGGCCGGCCTGCTCGTGGCCGGCATCGCCGATGCCCGCCCCGCCAACAACGTGGCCGACCCGCAGGCGCCACGCGCCCTGCCCGCCGAGGGCCCGGTGCAGGTGCAGTGGAACGACCCGGCCGGTTTCACCGAACTGCGCTACAGCCGCAACCGCTGGGAAGCCCAACGCGGCGACTGGGTGACCCAGCTGGCCGAATACCTGCGCAAGCGCGCCAGCGGACAGCTGCCCGAAGGCCAGCAGTTGGCGGTGACCATCACCGACATCAAGCGCGCCGGCGACTACGAGCCTTGGCATGGATCCAATTTCGACGACGTGCGCTTCATGCGCGACATCTACCCGCCGCGGATCAGCCTGCAGTTCACCCTGACCGACGCGCAGGGCCAGGTGCTCGACCAGGGCGAGCGCAGGCTGGTGGACAGCGGCTACCTGTACGGCAGCACCCGCCTGTCCGACACCGACCCGCTGCGCTACGAGAAGCGCCTGCTCGACGACTGGCTGCGGCGCGAGCTGCGGGAAGACCGCAGCACCGCCGGGCTGTAAATATTTCTGTAGGAGCGACGTCAGTCGCGACCGGGGCTTTACTGATGATGCCCCGGTCGCGACTGACGTCGCTCCTACCGTCGTTCGGGCAGTTCACGGCCTCGTTTACAGATAAACCTTCTCGGCGCGCTTGAGGCTGCACGGCAGCCGGTAGGCGCTGGTGTTGCAGCGCGGCGCCAGCTCGGACAGGGTCGGCGCGTTGCCCCACAGCTGCACCACGCTGCCCAGCCCGGCCTGCGGGTGGTCGCTGAGGTCCACGGTCAGCATGTCCATCGACACCCGGCCGATCAACCGCCCCGGCACGCCGTCGATCTGCACCGGGGTGCCGTTGGGCGCGAACTGCGGGTAGCCGTCGGCATAGCCCATCGCCACCACGCCCACGCGCGTGGGTTTTTCGGCAACGAAGCGCGCGCCGTAGCCCAACGGCTCGCCGATGCCGATCTCGCGCACCGCGATCACCCGCGACTGCAGGGTCATCACCGGGCGCAGTTGCGCGGCGTACGGGCTCGGCTGCGGGTACAGCGGATCGGCGCCGTACAGCATCAGCCCCGGCCGCACCCAGTCGCTGCGCACCTGCGGCCAGCCCAGCAGCGCCGGCGAGTTGCACAGGCTGGTTTCGCCGGCCAGGCCCTCGATGGCGCGGTTGAAGGTGGCCACCTGTTCCTGCGTGCGCGCACTGTCCAATTCGTCGGCGCGGGCGAAGTGGCTCATCAGCACCATTGGCCCGACGTGCGCCAGCGCCGACAGCCGCGCATGCGCGGCGCGGAAGTCGTCCACCGACAGGCCCAGCCGGTGCATGCCGCTGTCCAGCTTCAGCCAGACGCTCAGCACCGCCTCGGTGCGGAACGCGGCCAGCGCATCCACCTGCCATTGCGAGGCCACCGCGGTCCACAAATCGTGCTCGACGATCAGCGGCAGCTCGGCGGCGTCGAAGAAGCCTTCCAGCAGCAGCACCGGCTGGGTGATGCCGGCCCGGCGCAGTTCCAGCGCCTC
>Ga0222419_101211_pt1 | contig 10458 bp, 13 predicted proteins | sample 1B20Ametagenome_FD_182474 | JGI IMG/M metagenome (GOLD analysis project Ga0222419, IMG submission 182474) | Enriched microbial communities from leaf-cutter ant dump, University of Wisconsin, Madison, United States - 1B20A (version 2) | ecosystem: Environmental > Terrestrial > Nest > Insects nest... | reverse complement strand
ATCTTCACCAGCGTTTGCCCGCACGGCGCTCCAGCAAGGGCTTGACCCTTGCAGAAATGGCTTCCCGCGCGCGGAAGATCCGTGAACGCACGGTGCCGATGGGACACCCCATGGCCTGGGCGATTTCCTCGTAGCTCAGACCTTCGATCTCGCGCAAGGTGACCGCCTGGCGCAACTCCTCGGGCAGGGCCTGCAGCGCGGCATTGACCGCCTGCGCCACTTCCTGGGCCGCAAGGATGGTTTCCGGCGTATCGTCGCTACTTAGTTCGCGCGTCATCACGGAAGTTTCATCGTCGTCGTCGGAGGCGCCCCGCAGCGCGCTTTCGGTGATCAGGGGATCGCGCTTGAGGTCCACCAGCGTCTTCTTGGCCGTGTTGACCGCGATCCGGTACAGCCAGGTGTAAAACTGGGCGTCTCCGCGGAACTGATGCAGCGCCCGGTAGGCGCGCAGGAAGGTCTCCTGCGCGATGTCCTGGACGAGATCGACGTCGCGCACCATGCGGCCGATCAGGCGCTCGATGCGCCGCTGGTACTTGATCACCAGCAGTTCGTAGGCGCGCTGGTCGCCCGCCACCGCGCGCTCGACGAGCTGCAGGTCCCCGTTGGCGGGCGAGACGGGATCGGGCGGGTTCATGACGCCCCCTCGGGCGCCGCGCCGGCCACCGGACGCGCCTGGCGGCCCTGGCAGGCGAACAGGGCACGGCGCAGATCCAGCCAGCGCAGCGGATCGGCGCCACGCGCGAGCCACACCCAGTGCACCGCCCCGCCCTGACGGACGAGCCGCACCCACAGCCCCGGCGGCACGTCAGCGCAGACGCACGGCGGCGCGCACGGCTCGTCGTCCCGCGCGCCGATGCGCACCAGCCACCGCAGGCCGTCCCAGACGAGTTCGCCGGACGGCGCGGCGCGCCAGCACTGCCATGCCAGCCCGCTGCACGCGGCCCAGAGCAGCACGCCCAGCACCGACTGCGGGACATCCGCGCGCTGCAGGGCCAGCCAAGCGAGCACCACGGCGGCGCCCGATGCCGACAGCAGGGCCGGCGCCCAGGCCAGCCGGCGCGACGCATCGAACGGATACCGCACGGCTGGAGGCTGGCTGAAGGCTGCTGGCATCACAAAAGGCCCGTGCACCGTGCCAGGCCACCCCGTTCAGACACGCCGGAAGACCAGCGTGCCGTTGGTTCCGCCAAACCCGAAATTGTTCTTGACGGCGACGTTCATCGCCATGTCGCGCGCCGTGTTGGCGCAGTAGTCCAGATCGCACTCGGGATCCTGGTTGGCCAGGTTGATCGTGGGCGGCACCTTCTGCTCGCGCAGCGCGAGCACAGTGAACACGCTCTCGATGCCGCCGGCGCCGCCCAGCAGGTGCCCGGTCATGGACTTGGTGGAGCTGACGACGACCTTGCGCGCCGCGTCGCCCAACGCCGCCTTGATGGCATTGGTCTCGTTGATGTCGCCCAGCGGCGTGGACGTGCCGTGGGCGTTGAGGTAATCCACTTCGTCGGCGTTCACGCCCGCGTTGCGCAGGGCCGCCTGCATGGCCCGGCGCGGGCCGTCCATGTTGGGCGCCGTCATGTGGCCGGCATCGGCGCTCATGCCGTAGCCGCTGAGTTCGGCATAAATCTTGGCGCCGCGCGCCTTGGCGTGTTCATATTCTTCCAGCACCAGCACGCCCGCGCCCTCGCCGAGCACGAAGCCGTCGCGGTCCTTGTCCCAGGGGCGCGAGGCGCTCGCCGGGTCGTCGTTGCGCGTGGAAAGCGCCCGCATGGCGGCGAAACCGCCCACCCCCAGCGGCGACACCGTCGCCTCCGTGCCGCCCGCGACGATCACGTCGGCATCGCCGTATTCGATCTTGCGCGCCGCTTCGCCGATGCAGTGCAGCCCCGTGGTGCAGGCCGTCACCACCGAAAGGTTGGGGCCCTTGAAGCCGAAGCGCATCGACACGTGCCCCGCCACCATGTTGATGATGGAGGCCGGCACGAAGAACGGCGTGATGCGCCGCGGCCCGCGGCTGGCGAGCTCCGCGTGGGTGTTCTCGATCAGCGGCAGGCCGCCGATGCCCGAGCCGACGATGCAGCCGATGCGCGTGGCCAGCTCTTCGCCCAGCGCCTCGCCCGTGGGCAGGCCGGCGTCGCGCACCGCCTCCTCGGCCGCCGCGATGCCGTAATGGATGAAGGTATCCATCGTGCGCGCTTCCTTGGGCGTCATGTAGGCGTCCAGGTCGAAGCCCTTGACCTCGCCCGCGATGCGGCAGGAAAAGGCGCTGGCATCGAAGCGTGTGATGGGACCGATGCCGGAGCGGCCGGCCAGGATGTTGGTCCAGGCCTCACGCACCGTGTTGCCCACGGGAGTGACGCAGCCCAGACCGGTCACGACGACGCGACGTCGGCTCATGCGTTCAGCTTTCCAAAGTAAGGCTGCCCCGCCCTCTCACCCGGCGGATCGCAGCAGGCGGCGTTCAAGCCTTTTGATGGGTGTTCGCGTAGTCGATCGCGTTCTGCACGGTGGTGATCTTTTCCGCATCCTCGTCGGGAATCTCGATGCCGAACTCGTCTTCCAGCGCCATCACCAGCTCGACCGTGTCCAGCGAGTCCGCCCCCAGATCGGCCACGAAGGCTTTTTCATTGGTGACCTGGGACTCTTCCACGCCGAGCTGCTCGGCGATGATTTTCTTGACACGTGCTTCGATATCGCTCATGGGGGGTTCCCTCTGGGGGTTGTGAACAGATCGGTGATTCTAGCCGCACGGCATATGGCCCACGAGGACCGGCCATCCGGCAGGCATCACACGGCAATTTACATGTACATGCCGCCGTTGACGTGCAGTTCCTGCCCGGTCACGTAAGCGGCGCCGCCGCTGGCCAGGTAGGCCACGGCATGGGCGATGTCCTCCGGACGGCCGAGCGCGCCCATGGGAATCTGGGCCAGCAAGGCCTTTTTCTGCTCTTCGGGCAGGCCGGCGGTCATGTCGGTATCGATGAAGCCCGGCGCCACGCAATTGACGGTGATGCCGCGGCTGGCGAGCTCGCGCGCGAGCGAACGGGTCATGCCGGCCACGCCCGCCTTGGCAGCGGCGTAGTTGGCCTGCCCCGGGTTGCCCGAGGCGCCCACCACGCTCGTGATGCTGACGATGCGGCCGAACCGCTGCTTCATCATGGGGCGGATCACCGCACGGCTCACGCGGAACACCGCCTTGAGGTTGGTGTCGATGACCGCATCCCACTCCTCGTCCTTCATGCGCATGGCCAGTTGGTCGCGCGTGATGCCGGCATTGTTCACCAGCACGTGCAGGCCGCCGTGGTCCTTGACGATGGCGTCGACCAGCGCCTGCACCGCGGCGGCGTCGGTCACGTCCAGTGGCGCGCCCCTGCCGCCGTGCGCCGCCAGCGCCTGGGTGATGCGGCCGGCGCCCTCGGCCGTCGTGGCCGTTCCCACCACGATGAAACCCTGGGCGGCCAGCCGGGCCGCCACCGCCGCGCCGATGCCGCGGGTCGCGCCCGTGACCAGCGCCACCTGGGCAGACGAAGTCGCGCTCATGCCAGCAGCTCCTTGATTTCAGCCAGCGACGCCGGGTCCTGCAGGCCGGCGCCCACCAGTTCGGCGTCGATGCGCTTGGCCATGCCGGCAAGCACCTTGCCCGGCCCGCACTCGACGATATGGCGCACGCCGCGCGCCTGGATGGCCCGCACGCACTCGACCCAGCGCACGGGGCCGAACGCCTGGCGATAGAGCGCGTCGCGGATCGCACCGGCATCCTCGCAGGCCGCCACGTCGACGTTGTTGATCACGGGGATCGCGGGCCGGCCGAAGGCCACGTCCGCCAGCGCCGCCTTGAGCCGCTCGGCGGCCGGTTTCATGAGGCTGGAATGGAACGGCGCCGACACGGGCAGCGGCAGCGCGCGCTTGGCGCCCAGCGCCTTGAGCACCTCGCAGCCCTTGGCCACGCCCTCTTTCGTGCCGGCGATGACGGTCTGCGCCGGATCGTTGAAGTTGACGGCCTCGACCACCTCGGGCGACCCGGCGCCGAAGCTGGCCACCGCCTGCGCGCACCCGGCGATGACCTGCTCCGATGGCAGGCCGAGGATGGCCGCCATGGCGCCCGCGCCCACGGGCACCGCGTCCTGCATGGCCTGGGCGCGCAGGCGCACCAGCGGCGCCGCCTGGGCCAGCGTGAGCACGCCCGCCGCCACGAGCGCCGAATATTCGCCCAGCGAGTGCCCCGCCAGCGCCACGGGCAGCGCGCCGCCTTCGGCGCGCCACACCCGCCAGGCGGCCACGCCCGCCACCAGCATCACGGGCTGGGTGTTGGTGGTGAGCGCCAGCGCTTCCTTGGGGCCGTCGTGGATCAGCGCGCCGATGTCTTCATGCAGGGCCTCGGAGGCTTCACGCACGGTCTCGCGCACCGCCGGATGGTCGCCCCAGCCGTCGAGCATGCCCACCGACTGGGAGCCCTGGCCAGGAAACACAAAAGCAAAAGGAACTGCCATTTTCAGATTACCAATGAAATACGGCTCCAGCGCTTACCAGTCAAGCGCCGGCAGCTACATTGTGACGAGCAGCGAACCCCAGGTGAAGCCGCCGCCCACGCCTTCCAGCAGCACATTCTGGCCGGGCTGGATGCTCCCGGCACGCACCGCGTGATCGAGCGCCAGCGGAATCGACGCCGCCGAGGTGTTGCCGTGCTCGCCCACCGTGACCACGACCTTGTCCATGGGCAGATGCAGGCGCCGCGCGGTGCTCTGCATGATGCGGATATTGGCCTGGTGGGGCACCAGCCAGTCCACGGCCGAGTCGGGCACGCCGGCTTTTTCCAGGGTGGCGCGCGCCGTCTTTTCGAGCACGCCGACGGCCAGCTTGAAGACGGCCTGCCCATCCATGGTGAGCAAGGGGCTGCCGAGCACGGCACCGCCGGAAACGTGGCCGGGCACGCACAGCAGGCCCACGTACTGGCCATCGGCATGCAGGTCGCTGGCCAGGATGCCGGGCGTCTCCGACGCCTTGAGCACCACCGCGCCCGCGCCATCGCCGAACAGCACGCAGGTAGTGCGGTCGGAGAAATCCAGAATGCGGCTGAAGATCTCGGAGCCCACCACGAGCGCGCAGCGCGCCGTGCCCGCCTGCACCATGGCGTCGGCGACAGCCAGCGCGTAGATGAAGCCGCTGCAGACCGCCTGCACGTCGAACGCCGGGCAGCCGGCGATGCCGAGCTTGTGCTGCAGGATGCAGGCCGTGGAGGGAAACACCATGTCCGGCGTGGACGTCGCCACGATGATCAGGTCGATCTCGCCGGGAGCGACATGGGCCGCTTCGAGCGCGCGCCGCGCCGCCTGTTCGGCCAGATCGCTGCTGCTCACGTCGGGGGCCGCGAAGTGCCGGGCGTGGATGCCCGTGCGCTCGACGATCCATTCGTCGGAGGTCTCGACCCCTCGCTTCGCCAGTTCGGCAGCCAGCTCGTCGTTGGTGACCCGGCGCGGCGGCAGGTAGCTGCCCGTGCCGACGATGCGTGAATAAGCTCTCATCAAAATCCTGGCGAGGCGGGGACCGCGGGTTCGGAAGCCGTGTCGCGGGCAACCAGGAGCGGCGCCGCACGAGCCACCTGCACGCGCACACGCGCCAGCAGGTCATTGCGGGCCGCATCATACGCGCGCACCAGCGCCTGCTCGAACGCCAGCGCGTCGGCCGAACCATGGCTCTTGAACACCAGGCCGCGCAGGCCGAGCAGCGCGGCGCCGTTGTAGCGGCGATGATCCATGCGTCTTTTGAGTGCAGATAGCACGGGATAGGCGACGATCGCAGCCATTTTCGTAAAAATGCTGCGAGAAAATTCTTCTTTCATGAAACCGCCGATCATCGAGGCCAGGCCCTCGATGGTCTTGAGCGCGACGTTGCCGACGAAACCGTCGCAGACCACGATGTCGGCCGTCCCCTTGAAGATGTCGTTGCCCTCGACGTTGCCGACGAAGTTCAGGTCGCCGCGCGCCGCCGCCGCGCGCAGCAGTTCGCCCGCCTGCTTGATGACCTCGCTGCCCTTGATCGCCTCCTCGCCCACATTGAGCAGGCCGACCGTGGGGTGGGGATCGTCCTTGAGCACCGAGACCAGGGCCGAGCCCATGACGGCGAACTGCAGCAGGTGCTCGGCGGTGCAATCGACGTTGGCGCCGAGGTCGAGCACCGTGGTGGCGCCGCCGCGCGCGTTCGGGATCTGCGTGGCGATGGCCGGGCGGTCGATGCCGTCCAACGTCTTGAGCACGTAGCGGGCCGTGGCCATCAGCGCCCCGGTGTTGCCCGCCGAGAGCGCGGCCTGCGCCGCCCCTTCCTTGACCTGCTCGATGGCCACGCGCATGGAGGAATCCTTCTTGCGGCGCAGGGCCACCTCGACGGAATCGTCCATGCCCACGACCTGGCTGGCCGCCACGAGCTGCGCGCGCTCGTGCGCGAACGCGCCCAGGGCCTCGGGCTGGCCCACCAGCAGGAGCCGCGCCTCGGGGTGCGCGTCGAGAAACCGCCGGCACGCGGGCAACGTCACCGCGACGCCGTGGTCGCCTCCCATGCAATCGACTGCCAGCGTAATCATCGTTGTCGTGTGGTTTTCGTATGCCGGGGATTGTGTCACTGCTTCGGCGGCGCCAGAAATGACGAAGGCCCGCGCTACCGTGAAGTAGCTGCGGGCCTGCCGGCGCGCAACGCCGAGGGGCGCGTCAGATGTCGCCGTCGTCCGACTTGGCCTTGACCACCTGGCGGCCGCGGTAGTAGCCGCTCGGGCTGATGTGGTGGCGCAGATGCACTTCGCCCGTGGTGGGCTCCACCGCCGTGCCCGGATTCTTGAGCGCGTTGTGCGAGCGATGCATGCCGCGCTTGGAAGGCGACTTCTTGTTTTGTTGAACGGCCATGATGGGCTCCTGATGTCTTGAGGGGGTACTGAAGCTGCGCGTTCAGCCCAGCCGAGGACAAAGCAGGCTCACGCGAAACCGGGCATTATAGAGGAATCGAAGGCCGATGCCTATGGCCTGCTTTTCCCGTCGTGCAGCTTCAGGTTCGCCAGGGCGGCGAAGGGGTTGCGCGCCGGCGCCGGGTCGCGCTCCAGCTCTTCTTCGCCCACGGACATCTTCACCGCCACCGGGCACTGCTCGTGGCGCGGCACCAGCGGCATGTCGAGCAGCAGTTCGTCCTCGATCAGGCCGTGCAGCGAGAACTCGCGCGAGAGCACCAGCAGGTCTTCCTCGCTGCCGTCGTCCTGCGCCTCGGCCGTGGCTTCATCGGCCACGAAGCGAAACCACCGGTCCACCTGAAGCGGCACGTCCATGGGCTGCAGGCAGCGCTGGCACACGGCCGGGCACTGCGTGTCCGCCTGCAGGCGCAGCCAGATCTGGGCGCTGGCGCCGGGGCGCTCGCGCACCTCGGCCGCGGCCTGCCAGTTCACGTACAGCTCGGGATGGAGCCGGGGCGCGACCTGCGCCAGGCGCTTGTACTTGAGCAGGGAATCGCGCCCGGCGAGCCGCCCCTTCGCCAGCGCGAAGGCCTTGACGTCGAGCCGGTCGGCGGAGAACTCCTTGGTCATGCGGGCAGTGTAAGAGAATCATTGCATGACGCAAACACCCGGCGGCCCCCGCCCCCTGATCCTCGGCTCCACCTCGCGCTACCGGCGCGAACTGCTCGAACGCCTGAGGCTGCGCTTCGACGTGATCGCCCCCGACGTGGACGAGACCCCCCAGCCCGGCGAGGCGCCCCGCGCGCTCGCGCTGCGCCTGGCAAACGCCAAGGCACAGGCCGTGGCGGCGCGCCACCCAGGCGCCCTGGTGATCGGCTCCGATCAGGTGGCCGACCTGGCCGGGGAGCCCCTGGGCAAGCCGGGAACGCACGACAAGGCCGCGCGCCAGCTCGCGCGCATGAGCGGGCAGACCGTCGTCTTTCACACGGCGGTGGCCGTGGTCTGCCGGGAAAGCGGTTTCGCGCAGACGGAGCTCGCGCCCGTGCGGGTGCGCTTTCGCACGCTCGCGCCCGACGACATCGAACGCTACCTGCAGGCCGAACAGCCCTACGACTGCGCCGGCAGCGCCAAGAGCGAGGGGCTGGGCATCGCGCTGCTCGACGCCATCGACAGCGACGACCCCACGGCCCTCGTCGGCCTGCCGCTGATCCGCGTGGCCCGCATGCTGCGCGCGGCCGGCGTGGTGCTGCCATGAACGCGGACGCGCCACGCGGCACGCTCTACCTCGTGCCCGCGCCGCTGGACTTCGGCTGCGAACAGGAGACGCCGCTCACCGACGTGCTGCCCGAAGCGACGCTGCAGCGCGCCGCGCAGCTCACCCACTGGGTCTGCGAGAACGCCAGGAGCTGCCGCGCCTACCTCAAGCGCATCGCCGCGCACACGCCGCTGGCCGCACCCCTGCAGGCGCAGCAGATCACCGAGCTGCCGCACGCCGTGCACAAGAAGGGCGACCACACGGGCGGTTTCGACGCGCGGGCGCTGCTGGCGCCCTTGCTGCAAGGGCAGGACATGGGGCTGGTGAGCGAGGCCGGCATGCCCGCCGTGGCCGACCCCGGCAGCTCCGTGGTGCGCGCCGCGCACGACGCGGGCCTGCGCGTGGTGCCGCTGGTGGGGCCGGTGTCGCTGCTGCTCGCGCTGGCCGCGAGCGGCCTGAACGGCCAGAACTTCGCCTTCGTCGGCTACCTGCCACAGGAGGCGGGCGAGCGCCTCAAACGCATCCACCAGCTGGAGGCGCTGGCGCTCAAGCACGCTCAGACCCAGCTTTTCATCGAAACGCCCTACCGCAATGCCGCCCTGTTCACCGCACTGCTGCAGTCCCTGCAGCCGGACACGCGCTTGGCGCTGGCCAGCGGCCTGACACTGGCGGGCAGCCAGGTGCAGTGCAAGGCGGTGCGGGCCTGGCGGCAGATGCAGGCCTTCGCGCCGGCACGACTGCCCACGGTGTTTGCCATCGGAGCATGAGATGAGTGACGTCCTGTTTGAAGCGCGCGGGCCGGTCGCGCTCATCACCATGAACCGCCCCGAACGGCGCAATGCCGTGCACCGCCCGATGGCCGACGCGCTGCGCGCGGCCTTCGAGCGCTTCGAGGCCGACGAGGCGCTGCGCGTGGCCGTGCTGCACGGCGCCGGGGGCCATTTCTGTGCCGGCGCGGACCTCACGGCCATGGCCGATCCGCTCCTGCGCAACGAACTCGATCCTGAAGGCGGGCCGCGCGCGCCCATGGGGCCGACGCACATGCCTCTCGCCAAGCCGTTGATCGCCGCGATCGAGGGGTACGCGGTGGCGGGCGGGCTGGAGCTGGCGCTGCTCGCGGACCTGCGCGTCGCGGCCGAGGACGCCCGACTGGGCGTGTTCTGCCGCCGCTGGGGCGTGCCGCTGATCGACGGCGGCACGGTGCGGCTGCCGCGCCTCGTCGGCATGGGGCGGGCGCTGGACCTGATCCTGACCGGGCGCGCCGTGGGCGCCGCCGAGGCGCTGGCCATGGGCCTCGTCAACCGCGTCGTGCCCACGGGGCAGGCGCTGGCCGCTGCCGAGGCGCTGGCGCGCGAGATCGCGGCCTTTCCCCAGCGCTGCATGCGGGCCGATCGCGCCAGTGCCTACGCGCAGTGGGATCTGCCGCTGGCCAAGGCGCTGCGCCGCGAAGGCCGCGAGGGCGTGCCCATGGTGGCCGCCGAAGGCGCGGCGGGCGCGGCGCGCTTCAGCCAGGGCGCGGGGCGCCACGGCCAAAGCGATGAGGCGCGCTGAAAAACGCCGTCAGCGCAGGGCCGGCGCGCTGCGCAGCGCGCTGAATGCCGCCTCGCCGAAGGCCGCGCCGAAGCGGCGCGCCAGGCGTTCGGCGACGTTGTCGCGCTGGGTGTAGTCGACGATGTCCTCGGCCTTCACGACGTCGCGCGCGACGGAGTCCAGGCTGCCCAGGCCGTCGGCCAGGCCCATGCGCACCGCCTGTTCGCCGGTCCAGAACAGGCCGCTGAAGGTGTCGGGCGTGACCTTGAGGCGATCGCCCCGGCCTTTTTCCACTACCGCGATGAACTGCTGGCGGATCTGCTCCAGCATCTGGAGCGCGTAGGCGCGCTGCTCGGGCGACATGGGGCTGAAGGGGTCGAGAAAGCCCTTGTTCGCGCCCGCGGTGAGCAGGCGCCGCTCGATGCCGAGCTTGTCCATCGCGCCGGTGAAGCCGAAGCCGTCCATGAGCACGCCGATGGAGCCGACGATGCTCGCCTTGTCCACGTAGATGGCGTCGGCCGCCGAGGCGATGTAGTAGGCGGCGGAGGCGCAGGTCTCCTCCACCACCGCGTACACCGGCTTGTCGTATTTCTTCTTGAGCCGGAAGATCTCGTCGTTGACGATGCCCGCCTGCACCGGGCTGCCGCCGGGCGAATTCACGAGCAGCACGACGGCCTTGGCGCCGCTGTCCTCGAACGCGCTGCGCAGCGACGCCACCACCGCATCGGCACTGGTCTGCGCGTCG
>Ga0222419_101207_pt1 | contig 10503 bp, 8 predicted proteins | sample 1B20Ametagenome_FD_182474 | JGI IMG/M metagenome (GOLD analysis project Ga0222419, IMG submission 182474) | Enriched microbial communities from leaf-cutter ant dump, University of Wisconsin, Madison, United States - 1B20A (version 2) | ecosystem: Environmental > Terrestrial > Nest > Insects nest >... | reverse complement strand
CACGTACGACTCGTGGGGTCGTCCCGAGACGCGCACGGACGGCACCGGCAATATCGCGACCACCACATACGACGCGGCTGGACGGGTCGCCACTGTCGATGACGGCAAGGGCACCTATACGTACGGCTACGACGGCACGGACAGTCGTGGCAAGAAGGAGCGGCGTGGTCTGGCGACGAGTCTCGACGTCGGTCTGGCCTCAGGCCCGGATGTGATCGAGGGCGCCTATGACGCCAATGGTCAGCTGATCGAGCAGGAGCTGCCTGGAGGCACGACGGTGTCGTGGTCGCGTGACATCACGGGTGTGGCGTCGACCATGGCCTATGTGCAGGGCGGCAACGAGTTGTTGTCGTTCTCGCAGTCCTATGACCATCTGGGCCGTGTGGTCACAGCCCACGGCCCGGACTCGGTGCAGACGTACGAATACGACGCGCGTGATCGTCTGTCGCGGGTCGACGACACCTATCAGGGTGCGTGCTCGGTGCGGACGTATGGCTTCGACGCGTCATCGAACCGGACGAGTTTCAAGAACTATGCGCCGGATTCGAATGGTGATTGTCAGGACACCACCACGTCGCAGAGTGTGACGAGCACGTTCGATACGGGTGATCGGATCACGACGAGTGGGTATGCGCATGACAATCTGGGTCGTGCGACGGCGGTTCCGGCGGCTCATACTGATCAGCCGTCGGGGTCGAGTCTGGCGGTGGGGTATTTCGCTAATGACATGGTGGCGTCGTTGACTCAGACGGTTCCGGACGAGGAGTCTGGCACGGTGGTGGTCAGGCAGGAGTTCGGTCTTGATGTGTTGGATCGGTTGGCTGTGACCAAGGGCTTCAGTGGCGGTGTGCAGCTCAGTGAATCCACGGCCAAGTACGCCTCCAATGGTGATGGTGCGGCGTGGACGTCGACGAAGACTCGTCCGAATGCGTCGGCGGGGTGGACGACGACGTGGACTCGCAATATCAGTGATCTCGGTGGTGGTCTGGGGATCCTGCAGTCCTCGGATGGGACGGCCAGGCTGCAGTTGTCGGATCTGCGGGGCAACGTGGTCGGCTCGGCCACGATCGGCGGCACGGCGATTGATTCGTATGCCAGTTACACCGAGTACGGTCTGGCTCGTACTGCGGTTCCGGCCGAGTATGAGGGTTATGGCTGGCTTGGCCGCCACTCGCGCAAGTCGGCTGGCAACGTCGGTGGCGTCACGCTGATGGGAGCACGTCTCTACAACCCGACCACGGGTCGGTTCCTGTCTAGAGACTCGGTCCAGGGCGGCAACGACAACGCCTATGTGTATCCACCCGATCCCATCAACAAAATCGACCTCGATGGCAAGTCGTGGTTAACTAGGCTAATCATCAAGTTGATTGTCAAGATTGTTGCTGCGGTTGTACGACAAGTCGTCGCAGGCGCATCAAAGGCGGTTAAGGCGACCAAGCGGCCTAAGAAGACGACGGTCAACAAGAAGACAAGCAAAGGCTTCAAGGGTGCCGGCGGGTCATCGAGTTTTGAGCCGTACACGGCCGTCGAGAAGCGTAATATCGCTGACGCTGAGGCGTTCATGAAGAAATTTAAAGAGGATTGGCGTTCGCCGAATTTTAGTTGCTTTATGGGGAGTGTTAGTAGTGCTGGAGGAGTTCTGACGACGGTTGGAAGCGTGGGCGGCCCGCCCGTGCTGCTCGTTATCGGCGTTGCGGCTTTCGGGACTGGTCTAGCCTCGGTGGTGTCAGGATGCTGACGCCACGAGGACAGCGTCGGTTCAGCAAGGCGGCGATTTTCGGGCTTGTTCTGGTGCTTGTTTCCAATGTGGGCCTGGCTGTAGCTAATTTCGGTACCGCTCTGGGGATGGTTAGCTCGGTTTTGGCTGCGGCAGCGGCAGGTGCGCTTGTTCTTGAGGGGTTGAGGACCGCGGGAGAACGTCGGTAGGGGCCTGACACCAATGGTGACTGCCGGGACATGACCACGTCGCAGAGTGTGACGACAACGTTGATACCGGTGGTCGGATCACGACGAGTGGGTATGCGCATGACAATCTGGGTCGTGCGACGGCGGTTCCGGCGGCTCATACTGATCAGCCGCCAGTTGTGAAGAAGGCTGCAGCGGTAGCCAGAAAGACAGCGGCGGCTAGGAAGAAGCCCCTTAAGACCAGCCTGGCTGCCGCTCGCGAGGCCGGGTTGCGGCCCATTCCCCAGCATGGGCCGCGCTGGTGAAGAAGGGGCATTGGAATCCATTTACCGACCCGCCAGAGTGGTATGATGGGGCTCATCAGTTCATATCATGACCACGACGCGGGCGTCAGGTGTGGCGCTGTCTTGCCTGGCACATCATATGGCGTGGTTCTGAGAGCATATGGCCTCGCCAGGGGGCCGGGATTAACGTTGCTGGGGCCTGCGCTCAGTTTTGGCAAAGATCTATTGACCGGCAGATTCGACCCATTTGGATCGGCAAAGGTGGCGTGCCCATGAGACGTCCCCATATGAGGCCGACCGAGTTCTGGGCCCTGTTCTTTCCCTTTCTCATCGGGTGCCTTCTCGTATCGGGTCTCAAGCTCGCTCATGCCAACTCACTAGCCGCCCAAATCGTGGGCGGAGCACTCTGGTTTGCGTATCTCATTCTTGTGCTCGTACAGACAAGCCGATTCCTGCCGCGGAATCTCGCGAAACAACACAACGACGTTGGTCGAACATCGAGGCTCTGCCGGTTCCTCTTCGTCCAGCCCCGCTATACAGCCGGATCGCTAGGCGCGTCTGGGGCACCACAGATGCCAGGCAATGGGAGCTAGCGGCTGAGTCTAGATTGGCTAAGTGAGTGGATATCTATCAGCGACTGCTGGGTGCAGCTGTGTATTTGATCGTTGCGTCCGCGGTATGGTTAATCCGGGAACCTATTACGCGGTGGGGTTTTCGCGCAATTGGAGTACGTCCCAGTGCGGAGACGGTGGCAAAGTTTGCTCGCTGTGCGAACGGATTGCTTTGGTTTGCGGGTTTGTCCGCTCTCGTTTTCGTCGTTGCTCCGTCCTTTGCTGTTTGACTCGCCCGCTGCGCAAAGAGAGATTCTGGGTATCGTTACTGCCCATGCGATCGGGCATTTCACCTGGGAGTCTTCCGGCGTCGTTTTTCGGTTCTATACTCTCGAATGGGAAGAGTCTCAATGCGGAGGGGAATGCGGGCTGAATGATTAGGTTCTTGGTGACGTTTCTGGTTGCGCTTGGTCTGTCTGCATGCGTTCCGACGACTCCTGAGCCGCATGACGCAGGTGTCCGTTGGCGTGATGGTCAGCTCGAGTACGCGATCGCGGTTTGCCAGGGGGAAGTGTTGACCAAGATCGAGCTGGAGGCCCCGGAGAATCCGGTCGCGCCGGCTATCACGGTATTCGAGGGCAGGAAGGCTGCGTCAGAAGGTCTGATTGTGACGGACGTAGCCAGCGCTGGCGAGTTCCGCAAGTTGTACGGGCCCGAGTTTAGAATCGTGGCATATACGGAGCTTGACGGTGCGAAAAACCAGACGGGCTACTTTCTGAAATGGGTCAGCCGTTTGCCCCCCGAGGGCAAGCGCTGGGTAGCACGTGACGGCAGTTACCACAAAGCTGGAGACCTGAGGCATGGGTCATGCCCTGGTGACGGGCTGTGGTGAGCGGCCTTGGCCGCGCAGCGTCATAAAGCGGTCAGCCGTCAGGGTCGGTTCTTCGCGTATGCGCATGACAACCTGGGTCGGACGACTGCGCCTGGCGCTGGACTGTGGTGAGCGCTGTCGAGCACACATGACCGTCAGGCGGTCGGTGGCACCCGACCGATCCAGGGCGCTGCGGTCTCGACTTGGGCGCAGAGGCTGAACAGCAGGTCGTCGCGACCTGGGTGAGTGGCGAGCATGACGCCGACCGGCAGTGCGGGCCGGTCGGGCGAGGGCTCGGTCCAGTGCAGCGGCAGGCTCGCCGCGGGCTGTCCGCTCATGTTGTACAGCGCCGTATAAGGGGTGAAGAGCAGCTCGCGGTGGTGGTCCTCGAGCGGATCGCCGGACTCGTTGAACCACTCGACCGGCTGGGCGACGCGTCCGAGCGTCGGCGTCAGGAACGCGTCGAAGCCGGTCAGACCGCTGACGACCTGGCGGGTCGTCAGCTCCAGGAACGACATCGCCGCGGCCAGCTCGACCGCACTGGCCGCCTGGCCCCGGCCCCGCCAGTAGCGTGTGTTTGCGCGCAGCAACGGATCGGCCTCGGGCGGGATCGGCGCGGCCGCGATACCGCTCGACCACACGACATTGAACTGTGTCTCCAGCTCACGGGGGAACGGATGGGCGATGTCGACGACCTCGTGACCCAACGACTCCAGCAGCTGGCCAGCTACCTCCCAGGCCTCGATCGCCTCAGGCTCCGCGGCGACGTTCGGCAGATGGGTGCCGCTCCAGCGCGCGATGCGCAGACGCCCCGGATCGCGCCCGACGGCCTCGGCGAACGGCGCAGCTGGAGCGGGCAGTGGCCTGATGTCGCCGGGCATCGGCACGGCCATGACGTCCAGCAGCGCTGCCGCATCGTGCACGGTGCGGGCGATCGGGCCGTCGACCGCCAAGCCGGTCCAGTCGTTGCCCATCGGGCCGGAACTGACGCGACCCCGGCTGGGCTTGAACCCGAACACCCCGCACGCGCTCGACGGGATGCGGATCGACCCGCCTCCGTCGCTTCCAGGCGCGAGCGGCAGGAGACGCGCGGCCACCGCCGCGGCGGCGCCACCGCTCGACCCACCCGCATTGCGCGAGACGTCCCACGGCGTGCGGGCCGGGCCGATCAGGTCGTTGTCGGTGTAGGAGGAAAGACCGAACTCGGGCGTGTTCGTCTTGCCCAGGCTGACGAAGCCCGCCCGCTCGATCAGCGTGACGACATGAGCATCCACATCGGGGACGTTGTCGCGCAGCAGCGCCGAACCCATCGTGGTGGTGACCCCGGCGGTCGACGTGAGGTCCTTGAACGCCGTCGGGACACCGAGGAACGGCGCCGTGTCGCCGTCAGCCAGCCGCCGGTCGGCCTCGGCGGCACGCTCGAGCGCTCGCTCCGGCGTCAGTGCCAGGAACGCGCCGAGGCCGGGTCCGATCCGTTCGGCACGCTCCAGGTGGTGGCGCACCAGCTCGACCGACGATGTCTCGCCGGAACGGAGCGCCCGAGCCTGCTCGTGCGCGTCGAGGTCGTGCAGTTCGGTCATGAGACCGAGTGTGTCAGGAAGCCCACTTCCAGCTGGCCGCCACCGACTCGGCGATCTCAGCCTGCTCGGACTCAGGACGATCCAGGCTGTAGCTGAACGTGATGACGTAGCCGGTGTCGTCGCGGGGCACGGCGTACTGGAGCACGGCGTACTTGTTGCCGTTCAGATTGAACGTCGACGTGATGGTGACCGCGTCGACGCCGTCGATCGTGATCGGGTCGCCAACCGTGATGTCTTCGGCGTCGGCCGACTCCAGGCTGGCCTTCGCGCCGCGTTCGATGTCGCCGGCACCGGCGCCGGCCAGCGTCTTGTCCTCGATGACGTTCACGTTGTCGGCGAACCCGTCGTTGTCCTGGGGGTCGTAGGCGAACGCCAGCGCCGTCGGGGCGGCCTGGTCGTTGTGCTCCCAGCCGTCGGGGGCCGAGAAGCTGAAGGCATCCGTGGTCTGCTTCTCACCTGTCGCCGCCTGAGCGGTCGACGTGGCCGCCGATCCGTCGGAGCTGGGCTTCTTGTCGTCATCCGACGAGTCGGAGCCGCCGCAACCGGCGAGCAGGAGAGTGCTGGACAGGGCGAGAGCTGCGATGAGACGCATGGGCGACATGAACCCAGCCTAGAACGTGTGTCCGGCAGCCTAGAATCGACGGGTGGCGACGCCGAAGATCCTGCTCTACTACGGGTTCGCCGATCTCACTGATCCCGAGGCCGTCCGCCTGTGGCAGCACACGTTGTGCGAGTCACTGGGGCTGCGGGGTCGCGTCATCGTCGCGCCGCACGGCATCAACGGCACCCTCGGCGGCGACGTCATCGCGCTCAAGCGCTACGTCAAGGCGACCAGGCAGTACCCGGCGTTCAAGGGCATCGACTTCAAATGGAGCGACGGCACCGCGTTGCCCGACGGGTCGACCGCCGACTTCCCGCGGCTCAGCGTGAAGGTCCGTCCCGAGCTCGTCGCGTTCGGCGCACCCGGCGAGGTCGAGGTTCGTGGCGACGGCGAACTGGTCGACGGCGGCACACATCTGACACCCGAGCAATTGCACGAGCTCGTCGAACGCGAGGACGTCGTGTTCTTCGACGGCCGCAACCGCATCGAGTCGGCGATCGGGCATTTCCGCGGCGCGGTGCTGCCGCCGGTCGACACCACGCGCGAGTTCGTCGAGCTGTTCGACAGCGGCGCCTACGACCACCTCAAGGATCGGCCCGTCGTCACGTACTGCACGGGCGGCATCCGCTGCGAGATCCTCACCCCGATCATGAAGCACCGGGGCTTTCGCGAGGTGTACCAACTCGACGGCGGCATCGCGACCTACGGCGACCGGTTCGGTGACGACGGATTGTGGGAGGGCGCGCTGTACGTGTTCGACGGCCGGGTCACGACCGAGTTCTCCGATCACGCCGCGGTCATCGGTCAGTGCGACACGTGCGGCGACGCGACCTCCGCCGTCGTCGACTGCTCCGATGTGTCGTGCGTGCGCCAGTTCGTGCGCTGCGATCGATGTGCCGCGGCTGACCTGAGGTGCGGTGCCCACGCCGCGTGACGAGCCCCGACAGGGTCCGCCTGTGGACAGGTCCCGGCAGCCGTGGTCGGTCCCTGGCAATGTGGCCGACACCATGTCACTATCGAGGGGATGATCGAGTTGAACGAACCGCAGGTGTGGGTGCTGATCGGTGTGTTCGCCGCCAGCATGTTCGGCATGCTCAGGATGACGCACAAGTCGTTCACCGACCTGCTCCGCGCCGAGATCGGTGGCCTGCGCGGTGAACTCCGTGCAGAGGTCGGTGGCCTGCGCGACGAGATGCGTGCAGAGGTCGGTGGCCTGCGCGATGAGATGAACGCCAAGTTCGATCATCTCGGGACCAAGATCGATCATCTCGACCGAGACGTTCAGGTGCTGTTCAGGCGGGTCTTCCCCGAGTACCCGGAGGCCGGCTGACGCGTTCGCCCCGGGCATCGCCGGGACGAACGCATCGCCGTCCGATCGCGCCTCGGCCTCGCTCAGTCCGTGCTGAGGCCCGCCGCCGGTGCCACGTGTGCCGCTCGTCGCGCCGGCAGCACGCAGGCGAGCAGGCCGGCCAGTGCGGCGACCACGGCGACGGCGGCCAGCTGTGCCCACGGGATCACGACGGGCGCGTCGGTCACTACGGTGCGCACGATCGTCACGGTGCCGAGCCATCCGTACGTGGCGCCGAGTGCGGTGCCCAGTACCGCCGCTGTCGCGGCCAGCAACAGGCCCTCCGCGGCCAGCAGCCGGCGTAGCTGACGACGGGTCAGGCCCAGCGCCCGCAGCAGGGCGTGCTCGCGTCCGCGTTCCAGTACCGACAGGCCCACGGTGTTGGCGATGCCGACCAGGGCGATCGCGATGCCGACGCCGAGCATGCCGAGCACGGCCCACACGAGGATGTCGAGCTGCTGCTCAACCCAGCCACGGTCCTTCACCGCATTCGTCAGCTCCAGATCGGTGCCTGCGGCGATCAGGCGCAGGTCGCCGCTCAGCTCGTCGGCGTCGGTGCCGGATGCCACGCGCGACCAGACGGCGAGAGGCGCCAGATCTCCGCCCAGCCTGCCCAGCGTGGCGGGCGACACGATCAGGGCCCGGCCCCAGTCGCTCGACACCAGCCGGGCGTTGAGCTTCGTCGTACGTCCGTCCACGACGAGTTCGATCCTCTGCGGTACCCCCTCAGGGAAGGCCGCCGCTGCGTCGGGCGAGACCAGCACCTCGCCGTCGCGGGCTTCGAGTGCCTGGGGGTCGTGGGCCACCGACCGTGCTTGCCGATCCGGCGCCAGCACCGCCAGCGGCTCGTCCGAGTCCGGCAGATGAGCCGGAACGCCGTCGACCGTGATGGTGCTGGTGACGTCTCGCGTCGCGGCGACCCGCTCGACGACGGAGCCGGGAATCCGTGCCGTGCCGGTCAGGGCTGCGTCGACGGGATGATCGGTGTCCATCTCGGACCCGATGGCGCCGCGCGCACTGGCCATGCCGGTCAGGACGGCGGTCGTCAGCGTCACGCCTACGAGGAGCGAGGCGGTCGTCGCCGCGCTGCGCCGTGGATTGCGGACCGCGTTCGCTGCAGCGAGCCGTGGCGAGATCCCGCCGACCCGGCCGAGCACCGCGCCGGCGAGCCGCAGCATCGCGGGCACGATCACCGGTCCCAGGAGCAGGACGCCCACGAACGACACCATGCCGCCGAGGATCAGGACCGGCATCGAGTGGGTGCTCGCTGCGACGGCGAGCACTGCGGCACCGCCGCCCGCGGTCACCGTTCCCGACGCGATCCGGAACCGGCCGGCCGGTGCGCCGACGCCGACGGCTTGGGGCGGGCGGAGCGCGGCCAGCGGACTCACCCGGACGACGGAACGAGTCGGCCACCAGGCAGCCGCGAGCGTCGCGATCAGGCCACCGGCGAAGGCCGAGACGAGCCAGGACGGCGAGAGGCTGACCGAGCCGATCCGGTCGGCGCCCGCGAAGGCTCGCACGATCGCCGCGATGCCATACCCGGCACCGATTCCTCCGATGATGCCGGTGGTCGCGGCGATCACGGCCAGCGCCAGAGACTCGATGCGCACCGACCGCAGGATCTGCCGACGGGTCGCGCCGACGCAGCGCAGCAGCGCCAGGTCACGAGTGCGCTGGGCGAACAGGATCGTGAACGTGTTCGCGATGACCAGGACCGCGACGAATCCGGCGATCGCGGCGAACAGCAGGAGCAGATAGCTGATGACGTCGACACCGTCGTTGACCATCCGCAACCGCTGGTCGACGTAGTCGGCGCGGGTGCTGACGGCCGCCTCGGCGAGTTCGTCCAGCTGAGCGATGCGCGTGTCGATGCCTCCGGAGCCGCGCACCTCGTAGACGACGGCATCGGGCATCGCGTCGGGAAGTCGGTCCAGGGCCGCCCACGGCACATAGAGATCGGACTCGTAGTACGACGTTCCGGCCGCCAGGCCGACGACGCGGACCGTCACCACGTGGTCGTCCGGGCCGATCCGCAACTCGTCGCCGATGCCGACGCCGGCCGCCTTGGCCGCCGAGGTCGTCATGAGCGCCTCGCCGTCCGATCGGGGAGCGCGGCCGGAGGCGATCTTCTGGTGCATCAACGCCGGATCGGTCGACACGGTGCCCAACGTGACGTCGTCGCCCACGTTGTGGTCGCCGGCGCGGACCGGTTGCCAGGACCGGGCGATCACATCGGCGAGGTCACCGGATCGTCGAGCGAGGTCCAGGGTGCGATCGACGTCGGCCTCCGGCACGCCGAACGGATCGCCGACGACCAGATCGCCGCGGTAGGTGTCGCCCACACCAGCGGCGAGCCCGGCCTTGGTCGCCGAGGCCAGGGCGTTGGTGACCACGACGAACCCGACCGCGATCGTCACGGCCACGAGAGCGGCGACGTAGCGACGGGTGTGGGTGCGCAGGGACGCGATCAGGACGCTCCTCATCGGGCACCCGCCTGGAGCTCGGCGACCAGCTCGTCGTGCGACGGCGCGGTCAGATGAGCGCGGACCCGGCCGTCGGCCAGCACGATGACGTCGTCGGCGTAGGCCGCCGCGTCGAGCTCGTGGGTCACCATGACGACCGTGCGCCCGAGTTCGCGCACGCTGCGGCGCAGAAACGACAGCACCTCGGCCGACGCGGTGCTGTCGAGATTCCCGGTCGGCTCGTCGGCGAACACGATCGCGGCGTCGGCCACCAGGGCCCGGGCGATCGCGACCCGCTGCTGTTGCCCGCCCGACAGCTCACCCGGGCGATGGTCGAGACGGTCGGACAGGCCGAGGACGTCCACGACCTCTTCGATGCGCGCCCGGGCGGCTCCGTCGATCCGGCGACCGGCCAGCTCGAGCGGCAGCACGATGTTCTGTCGCGCCGTGAGCATCGGCAGCAGATTGAACGCCTGGAACACGAAGCCCAGCCGGTCGCGCCGGAACCGGGTGAGGGCATCGTCGTCGAGGCCGGCGAGCTCGACCCCGTCGACGAGGACCGATCCGTCGGTCGGCTGGTCCAGTCCGGCCAGGCAGTGCAGCAGAGTCGACTTGCCGGACCCGGACGGCCCCATGATGGCGGTGAAGCGGCCGGGAGCGACATCGACATCGACCCCGGCGAGAGCGTGCACGGCTGCGGGGCCGCGCCCGTAGGTCTTGACGAGGCCGCGCGCCGAGGCCGCGGTGGAGGTGGTCTGGAACGTCGTCGTGGTCATGTCGACGACGCTATGGATCCACACCCCTGCCGGTCGTCGGAGTCAGGGCTGGTCCTGGCGTCATACCTGGGGCTGAGACGGATGAAGAAAGTCCTTCAGAAAAAGTTGTGAGGTTCGTGCCG
>Ga0222419_101206_pt1 | contig 10507 bp, 9 predicted proteins | sample 1B20Ametagenome_FD_182474 | JGI IMG/M metagenome (GOLD analysis project Ga0222419, IMG submission 182474) | Enriched microbial communities from leaf-cutter ant dump, University of Wisconsin, Madison, United States - 1B20A (version 2) | ecosystem: Environmental > Terrestrial > Nest > Insects nest >... | reverse complement strand
CCTGCTGACCCTGGGCGTGACCACTCGCCTGCTCGACCCCGGCAGCGGCGCCGAGGCCGTGCGCCTGGGCGTCGCCCAGCGCTACCGCTTCTCGGAGCAGACCGTCACCATGCCCGGCGTGCCCGCCGTGGACGAGCGCCTGTCCGACATCCTGCTGGGCACGGGCATCCACTGGAGCCCGCAGTGGGGGTTCGACTCCACCTTCCAGTACAACCCCAAGTCGCGCCAGTCGATGCGCACCACCGTGGCCGCGCGCTACACCCCGGCCAAGTACCACACGCTGAGCATCGCCTACCGCAAGCAGGACGTGACCGGCCCCTACACCGTCGCCACCAAACAACTGGACCTGGGCTGGCAGTGGCCGCTGGGCGACCTGTTCGCCCGCACGCGCCAGGACGACGCCCTGCGCCGGGACGGGCGCTGGTACGGCGTCGGGCGCGTGAACTACAGCATTCCGGACCACAAATTCGTCGACGCCATCCTCGGCGCCGAATACCAGAGCTGCTGCTGGACCGGGCGCGTCGTGCTCGAACGCCTGCAGATGGGCGCGGTCACCTCCACCACCCGGCTGCTGCTGCAGCTCGAACTCAAGGGGCTCTCGCGCCTGTCGTTCGGCAACAACCCGCTGTCCAGCCTGCAGCAGAATGTGCCCGGCTACCAGACGCTGGAGAGCAGCACCCCCGCCCCCAGCCGTTTCACCCATTACGATTGACCGCTCACCACGGCGCCCGCCCACTGCCATGACACCACGCGCACGTCTTTCCGCCTTCATCGGCCTGATCACCCTGGCCTTGATGGCCCTGCCCCCGGCCCTGGCCCAGCAGCGCCAGTCGGCCCGCAAGGCCGCGCCGCCAGCCGCCGCCAGGGCGGTGCCGGCGCCCGCTGCCACGCCCCAGGCTGCCGCAGCACCCGCCGCGCCCGCAAGCCCGGCGCAGGCCCCCGTGCAGCAGGCGGACTACATCGTGGCCGTGGTCAATTCCGAGCCCATCACCAACAACGACGTGCGCGAGCGCACGGCGCGCGTCATCGAGCAGATGACCGCGCAGAACGCCGCCATCCCCCCGCGCGCGCAGCTCATGCAGGAGGTGCTCGAACGCCTGATCGCCGAGCGCATCCAGGTGCAGCTGGCGCTGGAAACCGGCATCAAGGTGGACGATTACGCGATCGATCAGGCCGAGCAGTCGGTGGCGCAGCAAAACGGCGTCTCGCTCGGCGAGCTGCACCGCCAGCTCGCGCAGGACGGCATCACCGTCGAGCGCTTTCGCCGTGAGCTGCGCAACCAGCTCCTGACGCTGCGCGTGCGCGAGCGCGACGTGGAGTCGCGCGTCAAGGTGAGCGACGCCGACGTGGACCAGTTCCTGCAGCAGCGGCGCCAGGACACCGGCGCGGCGCAGCAAGCCGTCAACCTGGGGCACATCCTGATCGAGGTGCCCGAGAACGCGGGCCCCGAGCAGGTCAAGCAGCGCGAGGCGCGCGCCAACGAGGTCATGGGCAAACTGCAGGCCGGGGGCGACTTCGCGGCGCTCGCGCAGGAATACTCCGACGCCCCCGAGGGCCGCAAGGGGGGCGCGATCGGCCTGCGCCCGGCCGACCGCTACCCCGAGTTGTTCATCACGAGCACGGAAAAGACCCCCGTGGGCGGCATCGTCGGACCGGTGCGCTCGGCCGCGGGTTTTCACATCCTCAAGGTGCTGGAGCGCTCGCGCGACGGCCTGCCGACCACGGCCGTGCAGACCCATGCGCGCCACATCCTGCTGCGCACCGGCAGCAAGCTCAGCGAGGCACAGGCTGCGGCCCGGCTCGAGGAACTGCGCCAGCGCATCGAACGCGGCCAGGCCAGCTTCGAGCAGCTCGCCAGCGAATACTCGGACGACGCCAGCGCCAAGCAGGGCGGCGATCTCGGCTGGTCCTTCCCCGGCCGCTACGTGCCGGAGTTCCAGCAGGCGCTCGACCGCCTCAAGCCCGGCGAGATCAGCCAGCCCGTGGTCACGCGCTTCGGCGTGCACCTGATCGAGCTCGTGGACCGGCGCGAAATCCAGCTCACCCAGCGCGAGCAGCGCGATCTCGTGCGCGGCGCCGTGCGCGAAAAGAAACTCGACGAGGCCTACGCCAACTGGGTGCGCGAGGAACGCGCGCGCGCCTACGTGGAGTACCGCGAGCCACCGCAGTGAAGCACATCCCGCGCAAGCGCTTCGGCCAGCACTTCCTGCGCGACGAGGCCGTCATCGACGCCATCGTGCGCGCCATCGGCCCCGCGCCCGGCCATGCGATGGTGGAGATCGGCCCCGGCCTGGGCGCGCTCACCGGGCCGCTGGCCGAGCGGCTGGGCAGGCTTTGCGTGATCGAGCTGGACCGCGACCTCGCGGCGCGCCTGCGTGGCAACCCGCAGTTGACGGTCATCGAATCCGATGTATTGAAAGTGGATTTCGCGCCCTTGGCGCAAGCGCTGGGCGCTCCGAAACTGAGAGTCGTGGGCAACCTGCCCTACAACGTCTCCACCCCCATCCTGTTTCACCTGCTCGGCTACGCGGACCACGTCGAGGACCAGCACTTCATGCTGCAGAAGGAGGTGGTCGAGCGCATGGTCGCGCCCTGCGGCGGCGCGGCCTACGGGCGCCTCTCTGTCATGCTGCAGTGGCGCTACGAAATGCAGGACGTGCTGTTCGTGCCGCCCGAGAGCTTCGACCCACCCCCGCGCGTGGACAGCGCCGTGGTGCGCATGCAGCCGATCCCGCGGCCCGCCCCGGTCGATGCCGCGCTGCTTTCAGAGCTGGTGCAGGCCGCCTTCGGCCAGCGGCGCAAGCTGCTGCGCCACCCCCTCGGCCCCTGGCTCGAAGCCCACGGCTACCGTGGCGACTTCGACCTGCAGCGACGCGCGCAGGAAGTGCCGGTGCACGAATACGTCGCGCTGGCGCAGGCGCTCGGACCCACGGGCGCTCAGGCCGCGTCGGCAAGCCAGTAGCTGCTGTTGAAGGGGCTGCTCATGCGCAGCGCCAGGGGCGAGACGTCCACCAGCTTGTCCGTGGGCATCTTCTCGCCCGATTCGGCGTCGAACTGCTCGCCATGCAGGGCCAGAGGCAGGGCAGCGCCAGGCTGCTCGGCCTCATCCGCCCGTTCCGCAGGGCCAAAAGTGGCGGAACGGGCTACAGAAAAGAATAGAAGCAGCGGAACGCGATGCGGCGCTCCCCCCAGTAGTCGGCGGCATCGCGGAAGATGTCCAGCAGCTGCTCGCGCGCTTCCTTGTCGAACCGGGCGGTGGCGGGGATCTGTTCCAGCACCACGACGAAGCCCGGCTGCGGCCCCGCCTTGTGCAGCGGGTCGGTCATGCAGTCGTACAGCGCGTCGAAGTTCTTGCCGAAGTGCGCGGGGAACAGGAACTGTTGGGCCAGCAGGTCCAGCACGTCCTGCTTGGTCTGCGCGTGCGCCAGGTTGGCGTAGAGAAAGTGGTGGCCGAGCCGGCGCGCCGTTTCCTGCAAGTCGTGCACGCGGAACGCACGGATCGACTGCACGATGTTGGACCGTACGTTGCGCAGCAAATTCTCATCATCGGGACGAAGTGGCATATCCATCTCCGCTGCTCTTTCTTTCAGGGGTTCATTGAATGGGAAGGCCTCGGCCGCCGCGGGCCGCAGGGCATGTTGAATGGGCATGGGACGCGTACCTGTTCAGAAAACGTGTTGGCTCAAGGCGCAATCACGCGAAAATTCGTGTAATGGTCCTGCGTGTAGTAGCAGGCATCGGGCGCGCGCGGCACCCCGCCACAGACGATGCGCCGTGCTCCGCGCCCGCGCACGCCCGGCGTGCGCACCGTGTACTCACGGTAGTACCCGCGCTTGCGAGGGGGCAGCTGGCGCTCGTAATTGCCAAACACGGAACCATCCTTGTCGTAGGAAAACGGACCGCCGTCACGGATGCGCGCGTAGACGGCACGCGCCTGCACCGGCAGCTCCGCGAGACTCACCGCGGCGGACTCGCCCATCGGCGCGGCCTGCCGGGCCTGGGCGGGCAGGACAGGCAGCAGCATGCACGCGCCGCCCAGCAGGCCTGCCGCCATCCACCGGCGCGCGCCCCTGGCAAATGCGTTCCACATCGACAACCGCCTCCGTCAAACCCGAGCCATCCGCAGACTCAGGGTTTACCCGAAATCAAAACGCGCTAGTGTGACAAGAACCTGCCCAAAAATCAAGCGATTGCACAATAAATAAGCAGAATTGCTGCGGGTTTCCCCTAAAGAAGGGGCCGCAGGAACGGCTCACCGCTTGGCGTTCGCGTCGGTCACCGTGAGCGCCACCATGTTGACGATGCGGCGCACCGTGGCGCTGGGCGTGAGCACGTGCACGGGCGCGGCCGCGCCCAGGAGCATGGGGCCGATGGCGATCCCGCCGCCCGCGGCCGTCTTGAGCAGGTTGTAGGCGATGTTGGCCGCGTCGATGTTGGGCATCACCAGCAGGTTGCAACTGCCCGCCATCGTCGTGTGGGGCATCAGTTCCAGGCGCGCCCGTGCGTCCAGCGCCACATCGCCGTGCATCTCGCCCTCGACCTCCAGCCATGGCGCCTGCTGCTGCAGCAGCTCCAGCGTCTGGCGCATCTTGATCGCGCTCGGCTGCTGGCTGGAACCGAAGTTGGAGTGCGACAGCAGCGCCGCTTTGGGCTTGACGCCGAAGCGCATGATCTCCTCGGCCGCCATCACGGTGATCTCCGCGAGCTGCTCGGCCGTGGGGTCGTAGTTGACGTGGGTGTCGACGATGAAGACCTCGCGTTCGGGCAGCAGCAGCGCATTCATGCAGGCGTAGGTGTTGGCGCCCGCGCGCTTGCCGATCACCTGGTCGATGTACTGCAGGTGGTGCTGGGTGTTGCCCCAGGTGCCGCAGATGAGGCCGTCGACCTCGCCCGTGTGCAGCAGCATGGAGCCGATGAGCGTGAGGCGCCGGCGCATCTCGATCCTGGCGATCGGCACCGTCACGCCCTTGCGCTCGGTCATGCGGTGGTAGGTCTGCCAGAAGCCCCGGTAGCGGTCGTCGCGTTCGACGTTGACCACGTCGTAGTCGCGCCCCTCCGCCAGGCGCAGGCCGAACTTCTCGATGCGCTGCGCGATGATGGCCGGGCGCCCGATCAGCGTGGGCCGCGCGATGTGCTCGTCCAGCACGATCTGCGCCGCGCGCAGCACGCGCTCTTCCTCGCCCTCGGCGAAGGCCACGCGCTTGAGCTGCGCCTGGCGCGCGGCCATGAAGACGGGCTTCATCATCGTGCCCGAGGCGTAGACGAAGGTCTGCAGATGGTCGCGGTAGGCCTCGATGTCGGCGATCGGGCGGCTGGCCACGCCGCTGTCCATCGCGGCCTGCGCCACAGCCGGAGCGATCTTCATCATCAGGCGCGGGTCGAACGGCTTGGGAATCAGGTAGGTCGGCCCGAACGACAGGTGCTCGCCCGCATAGGCCGCGGCCACCACCTCGCTTTGCTCGGCGCGCGCGAGCTCGGCGATGGCGCGTACCGCCGCGATTTCCATCTCGGTCGTGATCGTCGTCGCGCCGCTGTCCAGCGCGCCGCGGAACACGTAAGGAAAGCACAGGACGTTGTTGACCTGGTTGGGATAGTCGCTGCGCCCGGTGGCGATGATCGCGTCGCCGCGCACCGCCTGCACGTCCTCGGGGGCGATCTCGGGGTTGGGGTTGGCGAGCGCGAAGATCAGCGGGTTGGGCGCCATCGCGCGCACCATGTCCTGCTTGAGCACGCCGCCGGCCGACAGGCCCAGGAAGATGTCGGCGCCCTCGATGATCTGGCCGAGCGTGCGCAGAGCGGTGGCCTGCGCGAACTGCGCCTTGGCCTCGTCCATCAGCTCGGTGCGGCCTTCGTACACCACGCCCGCGATGTCGCTCACCCAGATGTGCTCGCGCGGCAGGCCGAGCTTGACCAGCAGCCCGAGGCAGGCGAGCGCCGCCGCGCCCGCGCCCGAGGCGACGAGCTTGACCTGGGTGATGTCCTTGCCCGCCACGGCCAGCGCATTGAGCACCGCCGCGCCGACGACGATGGCCGTGCCGTGCTGGTCGTCGTGGAACACCGGGATCTTCATGCGCTCGCGCAGCTTGCGCTCGACAATGAAGCAGTCGGGCGCCTTGATGTCCTCCAGGTTGATGCCGCCGAAGGTGGGCTCGAGCGCCGCGATGATCTCTACCAGCTTGTCCGGGTCCTTCTCGTCGATCTCGATGTCGAACACGTCGATGCCCGAGAACTTCTTGAACAGCACCCCCTTGCCTTCCATCACCGGCTTGCCCGCGAGCGGCCCGATGTCGCCCAGGCCGAGCACGGCCGTACCGTTGGTCACCACGCCGACGAGGTTGCCGCGCGCGGTGTAGCGGAAGGCCGCCGCCGGATCCCTGACGATCTCCTCGCAGGGCGCGGCCACGCCGGGCGAATACGCCAGCGACAGGTCGTGGCGGCTCACCATCTGCTTGGTGGGATGGATCGAAATCTTCCCCGGCTTGGGATGCTCGTGGTATTCGAGCGCCGCACGGCGCAGCATGGCGCGCTTGTCGGCGTCGGAAGAGTCGGGGGTGGAGTTCGTCATGGAGGTCATGGGGCGACTTTAACCAAGGGCGGCGGCACGGGATGCAGCCATCGGGGTGATTTGTATACGATGATGTATACGATCGAGCGGCAAGTCAAGCGACCGCGCTGGCGGTGCGCAGCTGGTTGCGCCCACCCTCCTTGGCCGCGTACAGCGCACGATCGGCGGCACGCAGGAGGGTGTCGGCATCGGTGCCGTCCCCGGGGCAGCTTGCCAGGCCGCAGGACATCGTCGCCTGCAGGCGCACGCCCTCGTGGACGACGGAGAGCGCCTCGAACGCCCGGCACAGCGCCTGCGACCGCTCCCACGCGGGCGACAGCGCGGCGTTCTCCAGCACCAGCAGGAATTCCTCGCCGCCCATGCGGCACGCCATGTCGCCCTCGCGCACGTGCGTCTGCAGCAGCCGCGCCAGCGCCTGCAGCACCGCATCGCCCGCCGCGTGGCCATGGCTGTCGTTGGCCTGCTTGAAATGGTCGATGTCGATCATCACCAGCGTGAGCGGCGTGCCCTGGCGCGCGCAGCGCGACAGGACCGCGGGCAGCGTCTCCGACAGGTGGCGGCGGTTGTACAGGCCGGTGAGCGGATCGCGCAGGGCCGCCTCGCGCAGCCTGGCCTGCAGCAGGCTGATCTCCTCGAGCTGGCGCCGCGCCTGGCCCCGGCTCTGGTGCAGGCCCAGCGCGCGCAGATAGCCGTCGCGCGCGAACGTGACCAGGAACGCGGTGAACACCACCATGCACATGCCCGTGACCAGCAGGCTGGTGTCGGGCCGCCAGCGCAGCGGGTGCAGCAGTGCCGCGCCCAGCAGCACGCCCGCCGCCAGGACCAGCACCAGGCGCCACAGGCCGCGCCAGCCCATGAAGACGACGAAGTTCAGGCACATCGCCGCGAACAGGATGAAGCTCGGCCACAGCGGGAAGCCCAGCATCGCCGACCACAGCGCGAAAAAGAAGCCTTCGAGGTGCATGGCCCCCAGCTCCGCGCGCCGCTGCCGCTCCGAATCGCGCTGGCGCGAGGCGTAGCCGTAGGCCAGTTGGGGGAACAGCAGGAACTGCACGAGCATCAGCACCCAGGTGGTGGTGCCCGCGTGCACCTCGTGCAGATGCACCGCGAACACCGGCACCAGCACGGCGAAGAAGATGCTGCGGTTGCGCCAGTTCATCCGCACCATCCAGTGCACGCGCACCGGTGCGGGGGCCGCCGCGGCCGTGCTCCGCGCGGCGCCGGGGTTCAACGGCGTTTCGTCTGGCGGCATTTTCAGATCAAATACGGCCTAGGCCCTTGTACGGTAAGCGCTAGCAGCTATTCATACCATAGTATCAGGCAGTTTCCACCAGCGCATCGCCCAGCGCGCCGACGAGGCGGTCGAGCTCCGCTTCAGTGCTGATGAAAGGCGGCGCGAGCTGGATGCTGTCGCCGCCGTAGCGCACGTAGAAGCCCTTGCGCCAGCACGCCATGGCGATCTCGTAGGGGCGGCGTCCCGGCTCGCCCGGCATCTGCTCGATGGTGAAGCCGGCCGCCAGCCCGTAGTTGCGGATGTCCTGCACGTGCGGCGCGCCCTTGAGCGCGTGCACGCGGTCTTCGAACACCGGCGCGAGCGCCTTCACACGGGCCGGCGCGTCTTCCTTTTCCAGCAGTTCGATCGTGGCATTGCCCGCCGCGCACGCCACCGGGTGCGCCGAATAGGTGTAGCCGTGCGGAAACTCCAGCAGGTACTCGGGGCCCGCGGCCTGCATGAAGGTGTCGTAGATCGCCTTGCTCGCGACGCACCCGCCCAGCGGCTGCGCGCCGTTGGTCACCTGCTTGGCGAAGTTCAGGATGTCGGGCGTGACGCCGAACACCTCCGAGCCCGTCCAGCCGCTGCAGCGGCCGAAGCCGGTGATGACCTCGTCGAAGATCAAGAGGATGTCGTGCTGCGTGCAGATCTCGCGCAGGCGCTGCAGGTAGCCCGCGGGCGGGATCACCACGCCGGCCGAGCCCGAGAAGGGCTCGACGATGACGGCGGCGATGGTGCTCGCGTCGTGCAGCGCGATCACGTCCAGCAGCCGGTCGGCCAGCGCCTTGCCATCGAGCGGCGGCATGCCCCGGTGAAACGACCCGAGCGGCGGCTGCGTGTGCGGCAGGTGGTCGGCCTCGATGCCCTGCCCGAAGGCCTTGCGGTTGCCCGCCATGCCGCCCACCGAGATGCCACCGTAGTTCACGCCGTGGTAGCCCTTCTCGCGGCCGACGAGGCGCGTCTTGCCCGCCTGCCCCCGGGCGCGCCAGTAGGCGCGCGCCATCTTGAGCGAGGTGTCGGCCGCCTCCGAGCCCGAACAGGTGAAGAACACGTAGTCCAGCCCCTTGGGCATGTGCGACTTGATGCGGTTGGCCAGCTCGAACGAGGCCGGGTGGCCGAACTGGAACGCGGGCGCGTAGTCCAGCGTGCCCACCGCCTGGCTCACGGCCTGGGTGATCTCCTTGCGGCCGTGCCCCAGGCCCGTGGTCCACAGGCCCGAGAGGCCATCGAAGATCTTGCGGCCGTCGGCATCGGTGTAGTAGGCGCCCTGCCCGCTCACGATCATGCGCGGCTGCGCCTTGAAGTTGCGGTTGGCCGAAAACGGCATCCAGTGCGCCTGCAGCCACGCCGCATCCCGGCGGGGCGCGGCGGCGGGCGCGGGGGTTTCGTCCATCACGGCGAAATTCATGGTGGGTCTCCTAGGGTCCATCTCGGGGCGGGGCGGGCCGCGCGAGGCATGCCGCCGCGAAAACGATGATCGGGTGTCGACATTGTGCGCCGTGGCATGCTCGCGTGCATGTCAGGGGCCTTCAAGGCCATACCGGCCATCGATCTGGAGCGCTGCACCGGCTGCGGCTGGTGCGTGGCGGTGTGCCCGCCGCACGTGCTCTCGCTGCATCCCCTGGAGGAAACGCCGGGCGCGGCCAAGCGCTCCTTCCTCGACGATGCCGATGCCTGCACGGGCTGCGCGCTGTGCGCGCTGCGCTGCCCCTTCGACGCCATCGCCATGGTGCGCCGCAGCGCACCCGCGCAGTGACGAGGTTCAGAACGCCGCCGGGCGCCACTTGAGCAGGCGGCCTTCCAGGCGCGTGAGCGCAAAGTCCGCCACCAGCGCCACGGCCGCAAGCAGGATCATCGCCGCGAACACGCCGCTGGCGTTGAACGCACCCTGCGCGGTGGCGATGAGCAGCCCCATGCCCTGCTTGGCGCCGAGGAACTCGCCGACCACCGCGCCCACCAGGGCGAAGCCGAAGCTCACGTGCAGGCTGGCGAGGATCCACGACATGGCCGACGGAATCACCACCGCCGTCGTCACCTGCCGGGGCGAGGCGCCGAGGATGCGCGCGTTGGCGATCAGGTACTTGTCGGCCTCGACCACGCCCTGGAAGGCGTTGCCGAAGACGACGAAGAACACCATCACCACGGCCAGCGCCACCTTGGACGCCATGCCCAGGCCGAGCGCGATCACGAACACCGAGCCGAGCACCACGCGCGGGATCGAGTTGGCGATCTTGATGTAGATGCTGAACACGTCCGCGAGCAGCTTGTTGCGCCCCAGCAGAATGCCGAACAGGATGCCGCCCGCGCCGCCGATGAGGAAGCCGATGATGGTCTCCTCCAGCGTCACGGCGATCTGCACCCACAGCGGCCCCTGCGAGGTGCCGTCGCGCTGCCACTCGACGATCTGCTCCCAGATGAGCGAGGGCTGCGAGTAGAAGAAGGGGTCGATCCACTTGAGGCGCGCCAGCAGCTCCCAGCCGCCGAGCACGACGATGAGGAACAGCAGGCGCAGCGAGATGATGATCCAGCGGCGGCGGCGCAGCGCGGCCTGCGCGCGCGCCGATTCGCGCGCCAGCGCCTCCTCGCTGAGCGAGGCGGGCACCGCGCCCGGTGGGGGAAGAACGGCGGTATTCATGGTGGTGCTCTCCTTCAGTGGATGGCGACTTCTT
>Ga0222419_101205_pt1 | contig 10522 bp, 16 predicted proteins | sample 1B20Ametagenome_FD_182474 | JGI IMG/M metagenome (GOLD analysis project Ga0222419, IMG submission 182474) | Enriched microbial communities from leaf-cutter ant dump, University of Wisconsin, Madison, United States - 1B20A (version 2) | ecosystem: Environmental > Terrestrial > Nest > Insects nest... | reverse complement strand
AAAATGCGCCGAATATTTCCCGCTTATTTTACAGGGTGAAGGCTATGCAGCAGGATGGTGATATTATTTATTCGGATATTGTAACCCTGTATCAAAAGGCTGCGGAAAAGTTAACGGTCGGTGGTATTTCCGGTACCGGACAAGACCTTCGCTTCCAGGTGAATGCAACAAAACCCGGACCTGCCAAAGTTATGATCACCCTGTTTGACGGAAGGATATTATATCAGCAACAGATCCATCTTACAAAAGGCCATCAATCCCTTGCCATACAAACAGGTAATATCCATGCAGGATCAGCAGTATTATCACTCCTGACAGCAGATGGGATCACCAGCAGGCAGTTTGTCCGGTAAGCAAAGGGATTACACAAACGCGCTGAATCCTGTAATGGCCCTGCCGACGATCAGGGAGTTGATTTCCTTGGTTCCTTCGTAAGAATAAATAGCCTCCGCATCGGCTACAAACCTGGCCACGTTATGGTCAAGGAGAATACCATTGCCGCCCATCACCTCACGGGCCTGGCTTACAATATCACGGGTGCGCAGGGAACAAAATACCTTTGCCAGCGAAGCATGTTCGTCTTTCAGCAAACCCTGATCCTGCAATTCAGATAACCGGAATACCAGTGACTGCATGGCGGTCAGGTTGCTCAGCATTTCCACGAGATGATTCTGGATCAATTGAAATGAGGCGATCGGCTTACCGAATTGCTTCCGTTTCCGGGTATAATCCAGCGCATTTTCATAGGCACCTCTTGCACAACCTACTGCCATCCAGGCTACGCCGGCACGGGTCATCTGCAATACTTTAGCGGTATCCTTAAAAGAATTGGCCAAAGGCAACCGGTCCGCTTCCGTTACCTCGCAATCCTTCATGGTGATCAGTCCGTTCTGTACAATCCGTAAGGCCATTTTCCCTTTAATCTTCTCTACCGAAAAGCCGGGCGTATCCTTTTTAACCAGGAAGCCCTTCACCTGGTTATCATCGATATCCCTGGCCCATATCACCGTAACATCCGCAAAAGTAGCATTGCCGATCCATTTTTTCTGTCCGTTCAGCACCCAGGTATCTCCATTTCGTTTAGCCGTTGTCGTTAACCCGCCCGCAGCGCCGGAGCCCACTTCGGGTTCCGTCAATCCGAACGCCCCGATGCTTTTAAATTGCTGCAGCCTCGGCAGCCAGTAAGATCTTTGTTCTTCAGATCCGCACAGGTATATGGATCCCATGGTCAGGCCGCTTTGTACCCCGAAAAAAGTGGCGATGGAAGAATCCACCCGCGCCATTTCCATCGCGATGATCCCTTCCATCAGGAATGACTTTCCGGGGCATCCATAACCCTGGTAGGTAACCCCGCAAAGATTCAGTTCGGCAAACTTTGGAATAATATCATAGGGAAATTCGTCGTGCAGCCAGAAATTGTTGACGATCGGCGCTACTTCCGTCTCCATAAACTCCCGCACCTGCAGCTGCGTTGCCCGGTCTTCTTCATTCAGGCGCAGGCTCAGCTCATAAAAATCACCGTTGATCTCCGGCAATGCTTTAGGGGGTTTGCTGCCGCCTTCCAGCATCTTCATCAGTTGCTTTACCTGTCCGTCATCCAGCTTTGAAAAAGCATGCATTATCCGGGGGATATCCACCTTTTTGGATATTTTGTTCAGCTCATTTATATCTACCTGCTTAAAAAGCGAGAGTACATTTTTAATATTCCGGAAAAGACTGGCCATTTGAATTTTTCCGCAAAAGATAAACAATTATACGAGGAAAACGCACTCGCAAGCCGGAAAAAACCAGTACGCTCAGCAAGCCAATACGAATAATGGCAATGGCCTCAAAGCAGATAGCTACGGTAGGCAAAAATGATTTTCTACTGCACCACATCCACTCTAACATTTTTAAACTCCGGGTTATACAGCGTTTTACCTTTATCAAATGCTTCCATAGAAGTGAAATTGCCGTCCATTCCTTTTATATAACTAAGGTCGCCGCTCAGACGTACTTTTTGTGTAAGCGGGTAAGCTTTTCCATCGTTGTCATAAATACGCACATTGTCAAACTGCACATCTGAGACAGTACCCATACCCTGGTATTTCGTATTGCTCGTTTCGCCAAAGTCAATGCTGTTCTTCCCTTTCCCTTCTTTTATTTCAAACCGTATCAGCTGGTCGCCACCCTGGATGGGTTTATCGCTCAATTCAATGCTTGCTTTTCCTTTTTCCAGGTCGGCTGTGCTGAATGTTACATAACCCTCTATGGCTATACGTTTTCCGTTGAGCTTTGTACTGTATTGTATGTTCTCTTTCACAAATTCTGCTGATGATTTTTCCAATAACTTTCCTTCACCGCTACCGCCGCAGGATACGGTTAGTAAACTGATTGCGGATATAAAAACGAATGCTTGCTTTTTCATTGTTGTTGTGTTTTGAATTGTTCAATTTGTTGTAAAAAAATTGCTGCCATTTTTTTGTTCACCGGTTCTATTACTAATTTCTCACCATGGCTGTCAGTAAACGTGATACGGTGAGCACAGCCTAACAAATGCCCCGCTATAGAACCGGCGGTACGGTTGGCATCTACCGCATAGATATTGGTATTGTCGGTAATCTCTGCTGTTGAGATATCGGCAACAGCCATGCTTTTACTCCTGAAAAAATGCCTTTTTGTGATGATATTATTCGTAACAACCACCTTTTCTGTCAACATCTTTACAGCAAACCATATGGCAAAGATTACCACAGCAGACAATATGGCTATAAATACGTAGCGCATATAAATCAATACCTTTAAACCGCTTTGCTCCAGCATTTTCGTATCACTGAAACTCCTGCCGATAGCGGGAATGATATAGGTTACAATCGCGGCAACAGTCAATATGCCAACAGGGATGACATAATTCAACATTAACCTGGCAACGGCAGGTTGTAAATCGGGTGTATAACGCATTCGGGTTTACATTTACATAATAATGGGACGATTGTTTAATCCGTTGGTGATCCAGCTCACAAAACGGCTGCTGAGCAACAGCATCACCAGGCGGATGCCGGCAGGTATAAGGTATTGCCCATCTTTTCCCTGAAAATACCGGTAAATATTCAGGATGATCAATATCACAATAGCAATGTAGAAAAGTAATACACAAAGGCTTCCCAATCCTATGCCGCTATCGTGTGCGCCGGTAAATTTTTGGTTCATTACCCGGATGATGATACCGGATAAGGCATAAAAAACAATGATAAAAATATATTTGCTCACGGAAGATCGTTGTTTTAGTTATGGCAACGATAAGTTGACGCGATATAATCAACAATCGGCTCCAATTGGTCTTTGCTGGCTTCGGGTACTCTCGCCTGCAAGATGGTGGTGGTCGATTTATCATAGAAGATGAAATCTTTTGTTATGAACTGCGTTCCGTTATTAAAAGTTCCGGTTAAGATTCCGGCGGGAAGCTGGTTTACTGTTCCGAATTTCAGATCGCCGGTTTTCCAGTTGGGTGCAGCTATTTCATTATTCTGAATGTAGCTGTCCATGTATTCCTTTTGCATGTCCTGAAATCCATCCATTTGCGAGGTGATAATTATAATCATCTCTGTTTTTGAATTGTCCAGGTAGTTCTCATCCATCGTCCAGTCCTGTCCGGCAGGCAATTCGAATGATGTCACGCCAATATTTTTTCGCTTGAATGTAGTGCCGGCAGGGGCCTTTATATCAGCAGAAAGTAATTGTTTCATAACTTGTGTTTTGATTCATTTGATTTTTAAAAAATTAGTTGCATTCAATTCATCGTTGGGAAGAAGTTGAATTAAGTGTAATCCAACTTCAGGGAAGCATTATTTCTTCTGCTGCTGTTCCAGATACTCCGTCAGCAGGTATTCCGGCTTACAACTGTTGCTTTCCCATTCATCATAAGCAACACGCTGCTCAATTTTTCCGCTGCCGTAATCTTTCAGGTAAACGGAATACCCCCCGTTCCAGTTTTCACGATAGATGAAAATGTGATAGTCTTTATCGTCTACCTTAATGACATAATCGAAATTGGCATTGTTCTTTACCACCCTTGCTTTGAATATTTTTCCGTTCCATTGATGGTCCACACCGGTTATACCTATCAGAACTTCATTGTTTTTCTCCGGACCAATACGGGCAGTGGTTACGTAGATTCCATCGCCTTTATAGGTCCTGCATACCATACCCATCTCGGGTCGTTCGGCTTTGTCTTGTGCATTTACAAAATGGATGCTCATGAGTATTACTGTCAGCATTACAAAAAGTGTTTTCATTTTAACGTTTTTAATTGCAACAAAATTGATTTTTAAAGACTGTCGGTGCAATACTACTTTTGTTGGGGATTTTTTGGTTTGGCTCACAGATGTTCTCAGGTTTTTTGTTTTTCCATATAAACCCCTGACTGTCGTCAGGCAGGTATAAAATATGTGGAAAAATCAGCTCAAATACTACTTAGGTAGTATGATGGGCTGAATGTGTAATTATTATTTTTATGGAATGAAGAACGAGTATTTTCCATTTCAACTTGTTGAACACGAGAATAGGTACAGCATCATCCTTTCTGATTTTCATTTATTGGACATAGACGGAGGTGGATATGCTGCGGAGCGATGGGTGAAAAAGATTATAAAAGAGCAGCCTCTTGCAAAAAACATAAAATTTGACAGTGAAGCAGGTATGTTTGCCGCTTATTCTTTCGCATCCCGATACTATCAGCAGGATGCTCAAAGCCTGCAATAGTACGGATAACAATAAGGATGAGGTGAAACAATTGAAAGACGATAAAGTTATAAAAGTAAAAGACTATGCCCGTGATTTATTGAAGTATAAGAAAAAGGCAGATAAGTTGCCATTTAGCTAACAAGAAATTAAAAAATCAATCCGATGAAAAAGCTACTTAGCATACTCACTATACTCAGCCTTTTATCTGCCGGTTGTGCCGGCTGGAAAACCTACCATACCGGAGTATACAATGGTAAAAAATTCAAATATCAAAGCAGGAATATAAAGGGTTTCAGCACCAACAGGATTGAATGGCGTATTCAATACGGCAATTACAAACCCATCTACCTGGATGCACATACACTGGACTGGGGACCTCCCTACTCCACCGATATTTATGCAGAGAAAGCGTTTATCATCAAGAATGATACCCTGAAATATATCAATGATAATATCCAACCGGGAAATAATTATATCAATTCCTCTATGCTGTATATTCCGTTTAAGCATTCAGAAGATGAAGCCGGCAATGCTTATTTTGATTTACTGAATAATAACTGGGAGCTGTTTAACGCCTGGTTTCAAAGTTCGCAGCAAAGCGGAATGCCTGTGATTTTAGGCATTGTGCAAGGCAGTAAAGCTTCTTTTACCAAAGAATTTAATGGTACAGTACGGGGAAAGAAAATGACGTTGCACATTGAAAATGATGGCAGGGTCATCTATGAAAGTGATGATAAATGGAGGCAAGGTGAGTACTCCGGACTGTCCCCGGTGCATATGCCCGGCAAAATATTGTACCTGAAAAAAACCATGGATGCCTTAACAATGGATGAAATAAAGCTGCTGAAAGATAAATATAATACAGACCCAACGCATTATTTTGAGATTAAACAAACCGAAGAATAAGGCAGATGAGAACGCTATTGAAAATTAGTGGAGTTATACTCATTATTGGCATTTCTGGATTGATGTATCTTTTTTACAACGGCTCCAAATACGGTGAGCGGGAATGGAATCCGCAACGTACGCATTACATTCAACGTTACCAAACAATTAGCTTCCATTTGATGGTAATGCCCGGTCAGGGGAGCGATTACCTGCGTGGGTATTTTTGCCTGTATAATAAAGATGGTAAACGTCTTAAACGTAGCGCCATTACAAACCTTGTATTTGTTGAACCACGCTGGACGGACGACGAAGTCTATTTTTTAGGTATGGATGAGGATGATTCGGTCTGGAAGCTGGAATAATATTCTATTTTTTCTTTTTGACTTTTTTTTCCAATAGCTTTAAACTTTGCAAATAGTTTTTTTCAGCTTCGCTTAGTGTTTTTTGCTGATATTTTTTATATTCTGTTGAGGCTTTATTGATTGCTTCTTCGTGGCTGATGACACCTGCACCTTCCAGCAGCTTCTCACCGCTCATTGTCAAAATTCTGTCCAAATGTGCTGCCCAGTCTTTCATTGTCATAGCTTGTTCCCGTTCAGCCTGCCGCTCAGCAAAGTCTAGATAACCCGAAACGATTTGCCCAAGCGCACGAAGTTCCTTTTCATCCAGGTAATTCTTTGCGATAACTACGTCTTTTAGGTATGGACGTTCACCCGTAAAGGTCATCAACCCCATAAATTCTTTCTCCGCATCGGCACGGTTAAAAATAACTTCGGCCACCGTTTGTCCGTGAATGGCATAATGAATTTTGTTTTGCACTTTCTTAAAAAAGCTAACGGAAACATCAGATTTTGGGTCATAGTCAATGCTTGTAGCGTAAATATCCAGCACCTGGCGATAAAATACTTTTTCAGAGGCACGAATATCCCGGATACGTTGCAGCAATTCTTTCCAATAACCACCGCCACCCATATTTTTCAGGCGTTCGTCATCCATCGTAAACCCCTTTCGGATATATTCATTCAGACGTTTCGTTGCCCACTGGCGAAATTGTGTACCCCGCAGAGACTTTACCCGGTAGCCTACGGAAATGATGACATCAAGATTATAATATTTAACTGTCTTTTCCTGCGTTTTTCCTTGTATAGCACCATGCTGGGTGGTGTGTCGGAAATTCCGACATACCACTTTATCCTCTAATTCTCCCTCCTTAAATACATTCAAAATATGTTCTGCAATTGTGCTTCTGCCCTTGTCAAACAAAACTGCCATCTGCTCTTGCGTAAGCCAAACGGTTTCGTCTTCCAAACGCACATTCACCGATATTTTCTGGTCATCCGTTTTGAAAAGAATAAACTCCGAATTGTTCCGCCGTGACTTGTTTTCCATTTTGTTGATAATGTTATCCTGATATAAATCAATGGTAAATGTACACATTTTGTGTGGAGGTTTGGAATAGCGAAATCCCTAACAAACGATATACTACTTAGGTAGTATGGCGCATCCGGTAAGTATCGGTTTGTTTTGTGTGCATAATCACAAAAATAATCTTGATATGGGACTACAGGAAAAAAGAGCCATTGCCGGATTCCGGGAAAATCAATTTGTAAACCTCGTAAATGAGCTGAATACCGTTGCCGGCTATGAGCCGGAAATAGAAGTAAGCTGGGATACACTCGGCGTTGAAGGCTACGGGGATTTGTACAACGAAGGCTTTACCAAAGTGTATTTTGAACCTTTGATAAATGCGTTGAAAGAAATAGCTGTCGATGCATTGGGCAAAGAGGCGTTGAAAGGAACAGTGAAGAAAGTTATTATCAAAAACGAAGGTAATTTCGGCTCCGGCAAAAGTGCCTACTCCTTTTCGGATGGTGTACTCACCATCGATCACAGCCCGATCACCAATATCAATGAGGTGGCGGAACGGACAAAGTATTTGGCGCAGTTTCTTTCATCGAAAATGTAGTAATTGAGTTTATAAAAATGTCTTCGTTACAAATACATACCACTTATGAAAATCCACTGACCTCACTGGAGGCGTTACTCAATGCAGAGGAAGTTGAAAACATCTATCACAAAACCGGATGGGTCAATTCGGGATTGGGTTGAGGTGTATAATATCTCGCCACTCTGCGGCTTGATGTATGATGTGTTGTTTGCTATAAATATTTTTGGTGTGCTGCACCTGTTATATTTATCATTACAAACCTTGCTTGATTGCATAACCGGATTTTTTTTAACCGGGAATAATTTTAGCCGTAGAGCGGCGATAATATTTGTAACTCATAGAAACATAAAATATAGGTGCAGTGCACCGTAATATTAAAAATCATAAACAATGAGCTATTACAACAAAGTACATCTCTGGATAGGTGCATCCTTTGTTCCCGAAGCAAAATACAATGCCTATTTTGAGTTAGACCACTCCACAGATATTGATGCACCGGACTATAAAGCAGGTGGTTTTTGCCGCGACATCGGCAAACGCTGGTACGATGAAGATTTTATCGGTATCATCCCGCGTTCCGATAAGCTATTGAGTTTGGATGAACTATTGGAAGAAGCCGCTGTTTATGAAGAGGAAAAACCGAAAATAATGGAGATATGTCATAACCTCGGTATTTCCCAAGCCAACGCATTGCTGTGGTACCAGGATGAAGAGCTGGTAATAAACAAGCCCTATAAAGAAAACTACAATGGTTTACAATACATCGGGCTGTTTGAGGGAGATTGAGCAGTAATATACAACCAGGCTCAATTCTGCTGATATATAACCGATAGCTCACTTATGAGCTCCTTCCCCAGCCTCTCCCACTGTGTTTTATCTTCCGGCTTGCCGTTTTCATTGCTACGGTAAAACAGTCTGCCTTTTTCAAAATAATGGAAATACGTAGTAACTACCGATCTGCGTTCGTCAAATGCTTCGGTATCGTTATTTTCTCTGGCTGTTTTTGCATCATAATAAATCGGTCGGTTATAGCGGTATTGACGTTCTTCCATATAGATCAGCTCGCCGCTAATATCATCAAAATAATAGCTCTTTTCAGTACGAAAAGTTTCGCCGTATTCCGTTTTTTCAACCAGCACAACTGTATCCTCTTTTGAATAAAACGTAGCCTTTCCGCCTTCACCGCCTATATCCAGTTCCTGAGATGATCTTGAGTACAAAGTGCTGTCTGCATTTATCTTTTTCACTTTTTTATCAATAGATTGAATTTCTCTATCGGGAAAACCGGCGTTGGTTGCTTCAACAGCACGCTGATCTAATATCGCGTTTGTATAAGGGGTATATCGATATTCGTTATCCATACTGAATCCGGAAGCAAAGAAAAATATCATCCCTGTTTTCTTACCTCTGCGTTTTATAACCAGGTTGTTATCTTTATCAACAGTAATATACAGCCGCACATTGTCATTAAAATAGTAGAATGGAGGAATTGGAGGAAATGCTGTCTTACTTTGCTTCTTTGTCTTAAAATAGCCTTTTTTGAATTTACCTTTTACAGAGAACTTAGCTATAATCCCATTTCTCCTGAATACCGTTACCTGCAATTGATTGTTTACGGGAAGTAGCTGTACCCTGTCGGCATCCGCAATGGTATTTTCTTCCAGCAGGGAAAACTGTTTTGCCAATTGTACGTCCTGCAAAGCATTGACATCAAAAGTAGAAGCATAACGCTTGTTTAGTTGGTCATCTGCCGGGGTATTGCTCCATGCCCCTTTTAGCAGTGAGAAATTGCTTTTGTGAATAAGTTGTAATAATGGATCCGCAGAGGCCCGCCGGACCGTATGGCAGGAAGACAGGGACAAAGAAAGGAACAGGAGATATACAATTGATTTCATTTTTTCTGTGCATTAAAGGCAACTGTATAAAATTACGAAATGCGTGCCGGGTAAGACATACTACTAAGGTAGTATGGTTTGCCCCAACGGGGATTTATATTTTTAAGGAAACAATCCGGATGTTGCGTCTTCTTTTGGTGGGCAATATAATCTGTCTTATCGTTTTGGTACAGGCACAATCACCTGTACAAAATCCGTTTGCCTACTATCGTTTGCTGGATGAAAATTTAGCCGGTTGCGGAAGATTGCAGGAGGGAGAGCAATACCGATACAGCAGGCATTTGATAGAAATGTATGAGGGTCCCGGCACTAACACACCCTCGCTGCTCATTCCCGGAAATAAGAGAGTACGCATGCTGCAGGCAGATAAGACAACTCCCGGGTGGGCGGAAGTCTGCTTCGCAGGATACAGTGGTTGGGTGCAGCAAAACCAATTGGACAGCATTGCTCCAAAGAATTATATAGAGCAATATGTAGTGCTACAACCATTTGACGCAAAAACAGATCTTAAAAATTATCAGCTAAAAAGCAGTCCTACGGACAATGCACCCGATATAGGCTCACAGGATTATATTTTACATTTTACAGTGCTTTCCCCACAAACCGTAAATGGTTATTACCTGGTCAAGCAAACGCTGGGGAAAACGGGATGGGTACGAAAAAAGGACATCGTGAAAACAGGCGAAACCTACATTATTGATTGTGATTCTGCATATTTTTGGGGAGACTTTGAAAACATCGGGGCAAACGATACTTCGTTTACAAACTTCAACGTTTCCATTACGATTGAACACGGGCTTTACCGGGATACCCTGCGGATCTATAACGGGCATCGCCGGTGGATCATTCCGCCCTGTGATTATGAAGAAGGAAAATGCAGTGTTACGATTGAAGCCCTGCCTTACAATCAATATTTTTTGGTAATGGTAGATGGTATGTACAGCTATTTTTACCGAACTGATTTTATACCGGGTAGCAGGTATAGGTATGTGTACAGGTTGGAAAGTTTAGAATGATTATTATGGATAAATTGAATTTTGAAAATTTAAAAAACGAGATCATCAGCGCA
>Ga0222419_101203_pt1 | contig 10541 bp, 5 predicted proteins | sample 1B20Ametagenome_FD_182474 | JGI IMG/M metagenome (GOLD analysis project Ga0222419, IMG submission 182474) | Enriched microbial communities from leaf-cutter ant dump, University of Wisconsin, Madison, United States - 1B20A (version 2) | ecosystem: Environmental > Terrestrial > Nest > Insects nest >... | reverse complement strand
CCATAACATTCGACAGCTATGCTCCCATCGATGATAATATTATTTCCATATACTCAGTAGACGGGACCTTCCAGTTTGAGAGAAGTCTGACGTTGGACACTGGTCTCTTTTACATCAATCTGCCACATGGCAATTATCTGATATTAGTAACACCTCACACGGAATCTGTTTTTTTCAATAATGCAGCACCAACCTTCTATGGCAACACCACCGATTGGCAAACTGCTTCCATTCTCCAGCACAACGGGAACCAAACAATCAGCATAAAACTACAGGCTGCACCAGAATTAAACATTCCTGATCCTGTCTGGCTGAGCGGAAGCGACCTGATTGAAGGGTATATATATGAAAGCAATCCGAATGAAAGAAAACTCGCCAATACGGGCTTTGAAAATGTAATGGTTACATTGTACAACGAGCTTGGCCAGAAACTTTCAGTTACTTTTACCGACAGTGATGGAAAATATGCCTTCTCCAATCTGATTGCCGGTACATATACGCTACAGATCACCTATCCCGGCAATAATGAAACAATCACACTGGATGTAACACTCGATGGAGATGCCGAAACTCTGGAAGACATTGCACCGCTAAACTGGGCAAAAGAATACATCATATTATCTGCTTCTTCTGAATACAGGACCATTGATATCAGTCTTATTCCTAATCCTGTTGTCGAGATCTTAAAAATAAAGGGGCCTGCTGTCAGCTTTAACTATGAAATAATAAGCGCAACCGGAACCACTGTTAGCAAGGGAACAGCAAACTCAGAAGCAACTGTCAATATGATCAATATGCCAGAAGGTGTCTATCTTGTAAGAATATATTCCAGTCAGGGAAGTATAGTAAAACAAGTTGTAAAGAGATAGTTTCTGATCATCCTTTCCAAAAGACTTCTTACACAAAAAATGCAAAGGGGAAATCGAATGAACTTCCCCTTTGTTATTCTAGAATGTTATATAATCACTCTCTGTATTACACTTTTCGGATAATGATAATACAGATAAAAGAAACGGGGGTATAATGATGTATTATACCCCCGTTTCTTTTATCTGAATCCAATTTTTTTTATTGGACAATATCAATGATGATCCCGTTTCTTTTTCAAGCGGATTCTGGTTTTATTTTCCTGCCCGTTGATCAGTCTCTTTATATTCTTCTGATGTGTGATAACAACCACACTGGCCAGAGCAAATGCAAAGACGATGGTAAGCGGTTCATCGGGCTTAAATCTGGGCATAAGAAATGCCATCGGGAAAGCCAGCGCTGCAAGCATGGAGCCAAGCGAAACGTATTTTGAGACCACCAGCACAATAAAGAAAACACCTATACAAATCAGCGCTATAGTCAAATTAATAGCCAGGATCATACCTAATAGGGTAGCGACTCCTTTGCCCCCCCTGAAATTGGCATACACCGGAAATATATGTCCCAGAGCTGCCGCAAGCCCGAAGAGAAGCATCCATAACTCCAGCTTATCAGCTGAGATAGTTCCCATTTCAAGAAGAACCTTTGAAAGACTGGTAGCGATAAATCCCTTAAGAAGGTCAACAATCATTACTATGACTCCGGCCTTCTTACCCAACGTTCGTAAGGTATTCGTAGCACCGGCATTACCGCTGCCATAGTTTCGTATGTCAATTCCATGAACTGCTTTGCCATACCATACTGCTGTTGGAACAGACCCAACCAGGTAGGCCACACATAAACCGATGATAATAAAAATAATATCCATTTATCAATTAAAACACTAATACTGACGAAACAGTTTGTCCGGCAATTTAAACAAAATGTAAACGAACAATAAACTTTTAAATAGTTATTACGAATTAATTCCCTCTCAGGTTTTATTTAAGCAGATTCCTGAGTCGCTCCTGCTCCTGCTGCAATCGACGCTTTTCCTCAATACTATGCTCTTTCTTTCCGCGATTCAGCTCAGGCTCCTCAATTACCTTGCCTTGTTTCTTCCGAACCGGCTGGTTGCCTTCCTCATCGTATTCATCATAGTCTTCTTCTATATACTCAGGCTCTTCCTCCTCCGGAATATCAAGCTCCATAACAGGTTCATCTGAAGTCCTGGGAACTCTGTCCGGAACATATCCTGCCTCAGCTCCCAGATACTTTTGTCTGAAATCTGCCAGAAAGTTTGATTTTTCCATAAAGTCAGCTTCGACAAAAAACAGCTTAGTCCGGTCAGCCTGTTCGCCTTTTGAGCGTTTGGCAATTACCGCATTCACCTCATCACTGGCAGTAGTAACTGCGACACGATTATCATCGTACGTAAAGAAATACCAGTTATTAGGTGTCGGTTCCAGCAACAGATTAACGACATCTCCATTAAGTGTTTTACGAATTTCCACGTATCCGGTCATTACTCTGTCAATTTCCGTTGTATTTATATTCGCAACCTTCACCGGGCCATGGCTATAAAAGGCTTTATGGGTATTAGACCATTTCAGATTCACATCAGCCAGAACAATTCCTTCAGAAAATACTCCGGATATCTGATACAATGGTAGCGCCAGACCGGCTGATTTACTGAGATAGTTTTTATATTCCTTATCCCCTATAAGATCCAGCACCTTTCTGTTCTTTTTCATTTCCATAGTATGCAGCACAACAGGATCCTGTATCGTTTCTGAGGCATCCGGCGGTAAAATATCCGCCACAATCCGAAGATTATCTGCCAGAGCCACCGGAATGGTTTTATGCATGGCAAACTTGAATACCATCATATTGTTGAAAGAGTAAAAGCTCGAATCGATCTCGGCGGAACCGCTTCCCGAAGCAAGAAGAGTAAGCCCTTTGTTTTCTTCGATATAATTAAACCGGCCACTGAATTCCACCGTTGAATTATTATCATCATATATAAAAAGATTACCGGCTACCGTAGCCGGGTCCTGAAGCTTTTTCTCCGAAGCAATCTTAAAGATTGAGGAATCGGGGTGAGAGCTAAACTTCAGAATCCCTTTGGTAGAAAACACATCAAAATCTTCCGGGGCATCTTTTTCCGAGATAAAGGTCGTATAAAGGTCTGTTTTATTGTTGATGCTCAAACCTGTTGTGAGGAGATTACCATTATCCGCCTTCGGATCCTCCAATACAATCCGGACATTGGTATTATCTCCTTCATTCTTATACTGCAGCCACTGAGAATAACTAAGCGCTCCTTTCAGGTCAAGTTTCACAAATCCATCAAACAATAACTCAGGCAAATCGGAATGCATCGTTACTTTACCTTTGTATAGTATTTTCTTTGCAATTTCAATAGAGTCCTCCGGATAAATTAGTCCGACTGCCACGGTTCTTTTTTTATCAGTCACCGTATTGAGCACCTCTGGCTGTGCCGGCTCCTGGAGATATTGTGTCGGAACCGGTTCGCTTTCATCCGGATCTCCTTTCGAGGAAGACTTTTTACCCTTTTTATCTTTCGTGGTAGTTTTGCTCTTTTTCTTTTTTGCAGCTGCTTCCTGTTCCTGTGCTATTTTTTCATTGGCCAGGTCCTCCAAGGCTGTTTCACTTTCCTGATTAGCAACAAGAAGTGCCTGAATATCTTCTTCGGAATCTTCCGGATTACCCTTTCCCTTCTTTTTATTATGCTTCTCCTCAGCAGCTTTATTCATCGCTGCATAATTTTTAAACAGGAATGAGTAATTGTCCCCGCTTGCATTCGTATAAGAATAGGTAGCAGTACCTTTAAGCCGGTACCTGCCTTTCACCTCAAATGTTCCGTCATACAACTGATGGTATGCATTAACCGTATCAAATTCTGCCTTCACATTATGGAGTGTCTCCATCAGCGCATTCTCATATATTACAACCTTGTTATTCTCCGGAAATAATCTTCCGTCAATTACATTGATATGAGGCACGCCTTCTATATTGAGAGATAGCGTCTTCATATCATAGATTCCTGCCTTTGCATTAAAGGCAAGCGAATCCTGGTGCGGATGCGTAGAGTAAAAATAGGAATTGGAAATATCGTTGCCTTCGGTATTCATTATTACCCGTTCCTCATTGAGATACCAGACCCCCTTCTCAATAGAAGTTCTGTACTTCAGATAAGGGAATTCCGTACTCGCAAATCCGGCCACCTCCGGACCAAACGTTGCTATATCTTTTTCAAGATCAAATGTCAGCTGACAGTCTGTGCTCCGGATCGCCGGTTTGGCAGGGATCTCTGAACGAACGGTAAAGGTGGCATGACGCCCCTCAAATCGTCTTTGTTCAAAATGAAACAGGGTAGACACAGACACAGAGCCCCGGGTTTCCAAAACTCCGGTTCCCAGCATACCCCTTTCTGTGATAATCGCCGTTCCGTTAAGAGTAGCAGAATTATCATATAACTGGAAAGGATCCTTCATATTGGTAATTTCCATACTGTCCTTTCGGGGTTTCCAGTTCATCTCGTATTCTCCGACCGTTAACAGAGGAAATGTCACACTTTTGGGTAAATCCTTGTTCGTACCTGCCCTGGTGTCAGAATTAGTTCCTATCGTCAGGACCGAATCAACAAAAAAATGAAACTGAGGTGAATAACAGATAGTATTCAGATATTCAATCCGGCCATTTCCGGTGAGACCACGATTGTCCATCGTGATTTTGTTAAAATAACGTCCTTTTCCTTCATACAGCTGAAATCCTTCCGATGGAACAGCATATTCAAAACCCATTGAGAAATCAGGCATAACCACCAGCTTCGTCTTAAATACCGGGAATATACCTGCTGATTCAAATTCCCCATCAAATCCGATAGACTGGGGGTCATTGCTGGCAAGACTGTCTACTGTAAAAGGCGGAATCTTGAACCGGATGGTCGTATCATATACTCCTCCTGCAATCTCCTGCTTGTCAAAAAATACAGACGCTCCCGAATTGGCGCTGAAAATGGGATACTCGGGATAGTTTACCCGACCTGACTTATTATCCGGCTTGTTAAGATATAGTGTTCCGGAGGAATAACGAAGCTCATTACCAAGAATACGGGCTTTTTTATCTCCTGTTCTTCCTCCTTTTTCCTTGGGGTCAATAGCTGCGAGCCTGATCTTATCAATTTCCGGCATATGAACCAGAAAACTATCGTAGTTAAATTCAAAGTTTTTACCAATAAACTGGAAATTGGCAGTATTAATCCGCCCGTCAAATGTAAATCCGCGATCGCCTTTTATAATCAGCGTTTTACTTTCCGGTATGATAAATATATTGAGAGAATCCATGATTCTCACCTTGTCCACACCTCTTACAGTCAAATCTTTGGAGTCAAGATCAAGAGTCGCATTATTTCCTCCCGGCTCTAATGACTCAAAAGACAGGTTATCATAGTCTTTCTGATCCCTTCGGGCTTTAACATAATGAACTGCTTTATCTCTTATAATAATCTCTCCGGATCTGGGCTTATAATCAATAAACCCCTGACGCATCAGGCTTGTCATTGCTCCCCGCAGCGTATTTTCTTCAATTTTAAAAGTCGTAGCTAAATCATGGATTGTAAACGGCTCATATTCTTCACTCTTTCTTTTCGTCTTCTGCCCTTCAGCATATCCGATGATCATTTGCAAGGGGTGAAATCTGTAAACCCCTTGTAATCTGGAATATTTATTTCCCTCAAAAAACTCATTCGACTCAAACTTTCCGGTAAGCTCATTGGCTGCATTCGTAATAGAAAACTTAATATTTGGTGTTTCTATATTCCAGATCAGAGCATCCACTGTAATTTCCATTCGATGGTATGTGTCTATAAAAGGTGTATACCTGTATCCGGATGTTTTGGTCAGTCTCAGAGTAGAGTTATTCTTGGTATATTGTAATACGGCTCCAGGATGATAAATCGAATCATTGGCACCCTGATAAATTACAATAGAAGCAATATTTCCATAAATAACGGAATCGGAAAGCTCGAAGCGATTCGCTACTGCTTTGATTTTGACTTCTCCGTTACGCTTAATCAAAATCCTCGCCCGTCCTTCATCAAGCGAGGAGCTGTATATTTTACGTCCTTCAAGAGATAATCCGCCATAGTACTCAATATTCTCTCCGACTCCCTTGAGAGGAATATTGCTGGCAAATGACTTGAATCTGGGATATTGGGCATCCTCCAGCCTGATCTTCTTTTTACTCTGAAATTCAAAAACTCCTTCTACCAGAGAATCAGTCTTTTCCGGATAATGTAATACAACCTGTTCAGCACTGAATTTAGGACTTTTGACATTAAAATTATATTCCTGCAATTCGACAAAGATTTCTCCCGGAGCTGCTCCGGCCGTTGTCCAGTCAACTGTACCTCCGTTGCCTACGAAAACACCATCTTTCAGCATCAGTGATCCTTTCGTTTTTTTAATAACTGCACTATCATGTGCAGACACAATAGAAAGATCACATTCCTCAAGCTCTATAACTGCTCCGTGTATAACAGGCTGGGGAGTTGCCGAATAACCATAACTCAATAATTCGGCAGTATGATTTTGCTGGGATTCAAAACTGTTGCTGTTTCCGGAAGACTCCGAGCTACCCCAGTCGTCGGAGTCCCAGTCATCCCAGCCACCGGACCATTCGTCCTGCACCTTTTCCTGATTATCCCAATCATCAAAGTAGTTATCCTCACCGGATGAATCGCCTTCCAGTGCTTTATCATATATATCTATCGGTGATGCCTCAGGTTGAGCGTCAATAAATTTAAACTTAAAAGAAGCCGTCTGGACATGCAGCTGATTATAGGTTGATGAATAAAAACGACTTTGTCCAAGAAAAAGGGCAGTTGTATAAAAAAACTCGTTTCTGTCCTTGGGATCATAATTCTTTAAAACCTTCTCGGTCACCAATAAGATTGAATCTATATCGGCACTGCTCATTTGATGTTTTTGTACACTACTGGCAAGAGCAGCATAAAAATCAGTGAAGTTTGTGCTTGCACGCAAACGCATACGGGACATGTCCTGACTGATACGAATGATGCTTTTTCTCGAGTTTTCGCTAAAGCTTCCTGGCCATACGGACGAAAAGTCATTGAAAGCCCGGACTGAACGCTCACTTTTGGTGTTGGTCATCATCTGACCAACGACCTGAATAAAGCCCTGCGGATCATCCGGAAAAACATATTGCGCATTTGCTTTTGCAACAAAAAGCATCAAGCAGACCAATAAAAGATTCTTATAGTTTACCATAGAGAAAATCTTATAATTTCGAGAAAACCAGGCAAGCCCAGTTGTTCTTGTAGGATTCCTTTTCGAGTTTCAGTTTATAGCTCCCGGCTTTTACGGAAATATCCTCCTGATCGGTTTTATAAAATCCACTCAAAAGTAACATTCCGCCTTTTTTTAATTTTCCTGCGTAATGCGGCATCTCCTCCAGCAACACATTCTTATTGATATTTGCCAGAAGAATATCGTACTGCTCTCTCAGATCCAGCGTTTCAATAGTACCCTGTTTTACGGATATAGTACTACAGTTATTTAACTGTACATTCTCTTCCATATTGTTAAATGCCCAGTCTTCGATATCAAAAGCATCCACAGAATATGCACCAAGCTTTTCAGCCAGAATTGCCAATATTCCCGTTCCGCTGCCAGCATCCATTATTACCTTATCCTTATGATCAATGTTTAACTGATTCTCAATCATCAGAGAAGTTGTTTCATGATGTCCTGTGCCAAACGACATTTTAGGATTTATAACAATCTCAAGGGGATAGTCCGGATCCTGTTCATGAAATGAAGCTCTGATCATACAGCAATTCGCTATCCGAACCGGATCAAAATTCTTTTCCCATTCTTCATTCCAGTTTTTATCTTCCAGGTCTTCAAATGTATATCCGACCGGAATTAATTCTTTGTACTTGAGGACCAGATCCTGCAGACACCCCTCATCGAAATACTCCTTTACCACATATGCATCAAGCTGATCGCCTTCTGCAGCAAAGGAGTCATAATGGAATTCATTAAGTTCGGCTATAAGAATATCCGCAAAATCTTCAGGAACCGAGAAGGTAACCTTGATATATTTCATCTGCGGCAGATTTGTTTAGAAATTAGAACGATTTTGCAATATCGATAAAGTCACGGGATTTTAATGAAGCGCCTCCGATAAGCCCGCCATCCACATCCGGACATGCAAAAAGCTCCTGAGCATTATCCGGCTTACAGCTTCCGCCATACAGAATAGAAGTTTCATCAGCGACAGCCTGTCCATAGTTGCTTGCCAGATGTTTTCTTATTTCAGCATGCATTTCCTGAGCCTGAGCCGAGGATGCAGTTACGCCGGTTCCAATCGCCCAGATTGGCTCATAGGCAATCACAATTTTTTTGAAATCTTCATCTGAAAGGTGAAAAAGACTCTCTGTTAGCTGCTGCTTAACAAAATCAATATGAATGCCTTTTTCTCTCTGTGGAAGGGTTTCTCCGCAGCAAAAAATCGGAACAATATTATTTTTAAGAGCTATATTCACTTTCTCAGCCAGTTGTGCATTTGTTTCATTAAAATACTCCCTGCGCTCGCTATGCCCCAGGATCACATACTGAATTCCGATATCGGCAAGCATAGGTGCAGATATCTCACCTGTATAGGCTCCGGACTCCTTCGTATGACAATTCTGCGCTCCTACTCCTACATTGCTGCCTTCTGTCAGCTTACCGACTGAGGTCAGATATACATAGGGCGGACATAGTATCAGCTTTATATCGGAGCTGACCTCGGATCCCGCCATGTTAACTACTTCAGAAGCAAGGGCCTTACCTTCCTCCAGAGTTTTATTCATTTTCCAGTTCCCTGCAACAATCTTTTTTCTCATTTCTTTATAAAAAATTTAAAATTAAACAGTATGAATTGGACAAATATAAGATTTTTCTTTCGGAATATCAGAATCCTAAAAATTTAACAAAAGGATGTACAATCTTAATAAAAGATTAAATACATTTACGCAATTGCGTTAAAAGCATCTGTTTGCACAACAAAAAACATTAAAATATAAACACCAATATATCAATACGAAACATATGAATCTTAGAAAAAACATCTTGTTTGCCTTTGCAATATGCATACTAATAGCATCATGTAAGGATAAAAAGAAAGATGCGGAGCCAAAAACATCCTCGGTCCAATTGTCTGCTGACGACTCCAAAGAACTCCTGAAAAGATCAGGACAAAACCTGACTTCGGATATTATATCCTTTACCCAAAACGAAGGGGCAGAGGCTATCAGCAACCTGTCCAATCTTCTTGCTTCCGCAGAAACAGACCCGATCAACGGAGTGTTGAGACAAAAGAATTCTAAATACAGATTAAAAAGCATATACAAAGACCGGACAAAAAATTTCCGGACACTGTTTCTGCCTGATGAGTTTAAAAACGGTCGTAAGACGGACGATGGAGCATTCGACTTTAACAGCAATAAAGGAGTTTACGAATGGGACAGCCAAAACGAAGATTTCAAAAAAACAGGCTCCTCTCAATACATTGTCATGAAGTTTCCTTCAGTCAAGAACTCATCCGTAAATGATGCCGCACTTACTTTGTACAAATATTCAGAAGAAAAAAGCAATGATGAATATGGATACAATCCGACCGAAATGCAGATCGATCTCAAGATAAACAATGTCAAATATTTATCTCTGGATTATACCGCTACATTTAAGAACGATATACCTGTCAAAATGACTTACACTCTATATCTGAAGCCATATACCAACAGTGTCAATTTTGACGACGCAGGCGCTAAAACCGCCATTACGGCTTCCATACTAAAGGATGGAGAAAGTCAATCTATTATTAAAACAACGTTTGCTCTTGAGTATACCGACTCCAACAAGGAAGAATTAAAAGCTCTGTCCGGAGATTTTGTCTACAGAGAATTAAAAACGGACTTCCATGCTAATATTCAGGCATTGGAGAATGCATCCCAAAACGAAGATTTTGAAGCCCGTCATTTTAATGACAACATCACCATAGTAGTTCGTAACAGCTCTAATAGTGAAGCCGGAAAAATCATCGCCCAAGACAGCAATTCCGATATAGGCGTAGATTTCCTTATTCAGTTTACCGATGGCTCCACAACCAGTGTAGAGTCCTATTTTGACAATGCTATCACTGAGCTGGAAAACTATATAACCTCTCTATCCAACGAATAGTTTACCATTGATTAAAGATGAAGAGAAACTTTATGCTTTCTCTTCATCTTTAATTTTTTCTTCAACTCAATCACCCCTCCCTGGTCCCTAAATAGATTTCCTCAGTGATCAGTCTCTTGTAATGCTGATAACGACTTAATACTTCTTCTACATAACGAACGGGTTCTTCACCCCGGCAATAGCCAAACCTCACCACCGGATCCCGATGATAGGCAGGATTGGCCTTGAGTAAAAGAAAGACGGAGACATCTTCCCAGCTATCCGGATTTTTATCGTATTTGGCAGCCAGCCGGCGGGCATCAGCCACATGTTCCTGTCCTGCGTTGTAGCTGGCAAGTATAAACTTGATTCGTTCATCCGGATCGGTAATCTTGTCTTTCCAGTACTTATCCAGCCAGGTAAGATAAGCTACTCCCCCCCGTA
>Ga0222419_101202_pt1 | contig 10561 bp, 9 predicted proteins | sample 1B20Ametagenome_FD_182474 | JGI IMG/M metagenome (GOLD analysis project Ga0222419, IMG submission 182474) | Enriched microbial communities from leaf-cutter ant dump, University of Wisconsin, Madison, United States - 1B20A (version 2) | ecosystem: Environmental > Terrestrial > Nest > Insects nest >... | reverse complement strand
CATTCAAGCCAGAGTTCGGCCGAGCGCGGACTGCCGGATTGGAGCCAGCGCTCCAGCGTTTTCTGGGCTTTCGCCAGCAGTTCGGGATGGGCACGGACCTGCCGTACAGCTTCTTCATGAAGAGCGAGGCTCTGCAGGTCCTGCACCTTGTGCCTGGTGGTATCTACAGAGACGGTGACATGCACCGAGGGTTTTGGCTTCTGGGACCGTGCGGCCGCTGAGCCAGCGACTGCGGGGCCCAATGCATCCCCCGCCAGCATGGCCAGATCGCCGCCCACACCCAGCACTGTCATGACCCGCAAATACGTGCCAATGGAGGGAGCCGGGGCACCGGCCTCAATGGCTGCCAGGGTGGTACGTGAAATACCAACCTGCAATGCCAGTTCCGCGGCGCTGAGCTTGCGTGCTTTGCGAAGCCGCCGCAGCCGGTCACCGAACTGCAGCAGAAGCTGCAGTTGAAGAACGGAGGAGCTGTCGCCAGTGATCATTTGTCCAATATTTTGATCAAATATAAACAAATTGACTACTTTGATGAACAATTTTCAGAGCAAAACTACCCCTGCTCAGACGGTACCATCAGAACGCTTGGTTGTACCCCACTAGGTCTCGCTGCCCTGCAAACCTGTGCTGTGAGGCGCCAACTAGACAGTAGCCACCCCCCAACACCAACTAGACCGCTGCGCCTAACATGAGTGCACCGTTATTACGTGAGTTCTGCAAGCTTTGACCGATTTCCCGCTGATGGACGCCTCTACAGATTGATTGGCACTGGCAGAAGGCACCCAGCCCCTCTGGACGAGAAGACACGGCGTGTAACGGTGTATCTCGCAGAAATGGAGGAACTGGAGACAGGGGACACCATCTATGCCCGCCACGACGACGGTTCGGCCAAATTTCTAGTGCTGGACGAGGCGGCAGGATCAATCCCCAGCCTGATCCTAGGATCCTTCTGGCGCGACAAAACCATTCAAAAGGACGATCTACAGAACTGGGTGCACGTGCGGAACGCCGTTCTGCACAAGCAGACATGGCAGCTAACTACGATAGGCGCCACCTTGGGGTTGTCAGCAAACTCCGGCAACGATCCCCGACGCTTCCCTTTGTCAGGAACTGACGCTGCGGGACAGCATATAAGTGTGGCTGACATGCCGGTGCTTCATGGGTACACAGCCGAGGGGTCGAGCGTGTACATCCCTTGCTACGAAATCTTCCGGCGCTTTTTTGGCGTCACCACAGAACTTGCCAATGCTCTCCTGGGTGGACGCTGGGATAGCGAAGTCGGCAAGCTGGTCAACCTGGAGACCACACGGATTACGGAAAAAGGCGACTTCGAAATCGAACCCAAGCTGGACTTAAGCGATGTGGCCTGCCGTGCAATTGCTCTTTTTCAGACGTCACTTCATGCGCGCCTTCAAACCGGTGAAATCCACATCAAGATTGCCAACGCCCTCAGAGAGAGGAATGAATCTCCATGGTTCCAGGCATTGCCTCCATGGGGGGACCAGGATATGCGGATTTCATTCTTGGGCGAACCGCTCACCGACGAAAGAGTGCTCGCTCTTTGGATTCACGATGCGCAATTTCCCAAGCTTCCATACCCCATCACTCGCCTTACCCCGCTAATCATCCCGAAATCCGATCCCAAGGCATCCACAGGCCCGCTCGAGCCGAAGCAACCACTACAGCCAGACGGAGATGATCCACCCGTCATCGCTCGACCACAGGACGTTCGTCCCATACGAAGAACTCTACATATAAGTCTCCAAGATACGTGGAGTGACTTGAAGCCTATCCGTCGCCGGTTCACCTCAGAGCGAACCGTGACGCAAGATCCAGACAAGCCGCAGCGAAAACGAAGACCCCCCAGCAAGAGTGTAGGAACCGGAAAGCGGAGTCGTTGGGGGAAAGTGCCCCCCGGATCTTTCAGTGGCGAAGAAAAGGCACAGATTGAAGATCGATTCAGCGCACTGGCGCAGTGCTTTGAGCTGATGGTCAGAGAAAAGCTGCTTCTCTCGTTCAAGCACTACGGTGTAGTGAATCCTGTCGAGGCACCATACACCACCTACTGTGCGCTGCCAACAGAAATAGGAGAGATAGAACGCCCTTGGGCAATGATCGGTGATCGGCCTCGCGTGTGCTGGGTTGTCGAACTGATCCGAGCGGACGAACAGCGGTTTTATTGGCTAGAAACTGAGTCGAAGGGCGAGCTGCACCACCGCGCACTAATTTTACGGATGGAGGGAAACGCCACCTTACCCTCGCCGACCTTAACTCAATTGCTTAAAGCGGTCGTCCTCAACAAAGGCGTCTGGAGGCCCAAAAATCTTGTCCTCAATGAGAACGCCTTCACCTCGTGCACGGTCAACCACCGCTACCGGGGCGGAATGGTCAAATCGTCGCTCGTCCTGGACAAGATGCGATCGCTCGCCGACGTCCGCATTCCTTGAAACTCATGCGTTGAATTTGTCCAGGTGATACTTCACCGCTGCGGCGCTCAAGTGATCCAAGGCCATCCGGCCGGGAAACACCCAGCCTTCACCGAATTCCTGCTTCTGGGGGTGCCCTTTGGCCAGCTCTCGCACCAGTGCCTCCACATCCTCAGGCGCCTCAATCCACTCGTCCTTCAAGCACACCCACGCTCCTGAGGTAGAGACCGCGAGCTGGTTCACGCGCAACTGAAGGACGTGTTCAAGCGGAGCCCCGAACAGAAGGGAAACAAGTTTTGCGATAAGAGGCAAGCGCTCGTGGTGCTGAATCACTTGCCCAAGGCGATCCTGGATCCTGCGCACCTCTTTAGCGCGCTGCGCGGGAGTCGGTGGGAAAGTGGCCTTTTTCTGGAGCCGCAGCGAGACCGCGCCAGTGGCCCGAAGGTAGGAGATAAACGAACTCGCCGACGCCACGGAACCTGGGGACTTCCTTAGATACCGTTGGAGAGTAGTGTCCGATAGCTGAGCAGCACGGCTCACCTTGCTGTGCTCCAACAGCTTGATGGCCACATTCAGATAGACCTTGACACTCCGCAGCGACAGCGGCTTCTCCCGAGCTTGTATAAAACGATAGAAACCCCGCACATCCGTTTCCCATGACTTCCCAGCAACGTCTTGCAGTTGATGCTCGATATGCCTTTTGAGGGATGCTTCAAGACGGGCCTCGTTGTTGGCGGTCAACAGACCGGTTTCTTTCATGTACTGAGCAAGGATGCCAATCGACCGGATTTCCTCTGTCGTGAACAGCTTCTGCAGGAATACGCTATCGATGGCGCAGTCCTGCGATGAAGCGGCATTGTCGATACGCATCAGGGCTTGGGCATAACGACCGAAACCTTTAGCCAGCTTGCTTTCCCGACCGCTGTCGCTAGCCCACGCAACGAAGGATAGGGTCAACTGCTGCATCTGCTGATTGACCATCAGATCAATTGCAGCTTGCGCCTTCACCCAGTTCGAGCGCTTGATGCCGCAAGTGAGACAGCGCGCGATGCCCGTGCCACCCACCAAGGTTCCGCAGTCAGGACAGGCGTGGCTCGCACCCAGGTTTGCGGCGCACGCTTTGCACACCGGCTCTCGGGACAGCAGCATGAGGAACACCGTCCGGTGTTTACCGCACTGCCTGCACGTCGCACAAGTGCGGACGCGAACACAGCGATCGCACATGCGACCGAGCACCTCCAGCCCGCTGACCCGAGTCAGGCGCTGCGCGGGCTTTCCGCACACCTGACAGGCTTCGGCCGCACGGAAGTACCTCGCGCACGCCGCGCAAGCGACCTGATTGCCGACACGCAGTGCCGCACGAGGAGTTGCCTTGCCGCAGCGCAGGCACGTCCGCTCCCGCACCATGCAACGGCGACAGATCGGCCGCTCTTCAGCGCGATGGCTGCGTGCAATTCCGCCACAGACGTGACAAGTTCGGGCCGGGAAAATTCTTGGATAGCAATTCGAGCAATACCCGACACCCAGATGCACCCGATGCACCTTGTCCATGGCGCGCTCGCACTGACCACACTTGGTTTTGGCCAGCTTCGCGCCCAGATATTGACTGTCATCCATAGCTATTGAGAAAATCTCGCTCGCGCACGGCGTGGCCAGCGGACCCTGCGGGCCAAATCAAGAAGCAGCTGCGCGCGCACCTGCGGATCCGTTGGCATCGACGTTGACCTGCGTTTGGGCTTGGCTCGAAGGGCGCCTGCTCGGTTATATCCCCACCAGACCAAAGCACCCCGCGTGGGATGGCACGCCAAACGCATGATGCTGCCCTCCTGGCTGCGCAACAGCGCAGCTCGCTCCCAAGTGCGCCAGTAGCTCCAATGCTCTCCAGCGCGGGCAAATCGCGGATCACGCACAGCGACCTCACTTAAATGCCGATACATAGCGGACAGCGATTCGGGCTTACCTACAGATGCATCATTCCAAATGCTCTCAGTGTGACAATGCAACTCAAGCTCTTGCACCGACACAGGGATCAGGCTGAGCCCAGCAAGACTGGTGGCACACCGCCCACAGCGTGCCAGCATCAACTCATCATTGCAATACGGCGTGAACGGCTTCCCACACTCCGGGCAGCCGTCCAGAAGGGGAAGTGAATGCACGGGACAAAGCCAGTTCGTAGCAATACGCCAATCCCTGCGGAGATATCGATCCGGGGATTCCAGGCACTTGCTGCAATACATCTGGCCATAGCGTTTGCGCGCCGACTGAATAAGGCCAACGTAGGTGATCCAAGGCTCGAATCCGATGGCTTGCACCGGAACACTGCACTGGGCCAGGAAACTGTTGACCGTCATGGCTTGGACTTTGGTTCGATCGATACACAAGCCTTCTGAAAACTTATCCAAGAATGACACGTTGAGGCTGCGGTCAATATCACGTGACCACACATCTCGCGTCAACCCCATGGATTTCACAAACGATGCAAGGTTGTGCGCTGCACGCCAAGACCTTCTCGCCAGCAGCGAGCCCAGCACTTCGTCTGAGTGAGGTCCCAACTGCGCATCAGATTGCACCATCAGTGCGCCCGCCATTGAGAAGGCGCTCCATGAGCTCCGCTATCGCTTTGTCTAGCAGAGCATAGGTAATGCGATCCTCGCCTTCGCGCAGGGCCATCTCTGCGGCTGCTCGCACGATCGCGCGTACGGATCCAATTGTGCGAACAGACTTCTTGTAGATCAGCTCAACCAACTTGCCCTGACTGAGACCAGAGGGTTTGGGTAGCGGGATATACATCTCGAAGCTCGCCAGTAAGCGCTGAAAATCCGCATTGGCCTGCCATCTGGGCAAGGCAAGCTTCTGGAAGCGGGTCATGAACTGGGGATCCGTCGCCAGCGCTCGCGTGACCTCCTGCGTTCCACTGCAGATCACGGAGATATTGCGCGTGTTGGACAGCCGCTTGAGCGCCGCCATAAACAGCCGCTGATTGCGCGCAGTGCCATTGAGCATCGCATGCAGTTCGTCGATCACCAGGGTGGTTGTCTGGTGCGCGATCAACTCTTGCGAAACTACCACCTCCAGTCGCTCAGGCGCCGCATCGGCCCGGTGGAGAACATCCAAGGAGGTGAGAATGGCGCTAAACAGACGGCCCTCGTCAGGCTCCGGCGGACACTCTGCCCACAAAACCTTGGTGATGGGGTTCCCCGTCGCATCCAGAACCACTGGGTTACGTTTTATCAGCTCACTGGTCAACGAGGTCTTCCCGTTGTCGCTGTCCGCAATCACCGCGCGGCAGGGTGGCCTTTGCACGCGAGGATAAGTCACCACATCCGCAAGATCTCGCAAGATCGCTTCAGCCGCCGGATATTCAATGAATAGGTCTCTACGCACGAAATCAAGACGATCCTCCACCGAAGACTGTAGTGTCGCCCGAGCTTCGGGGTGAAGATGTTCGAAGGGCATCAACTGCGCGTGTTGAAGGGAAGAACAGGAGCGTCAGAGAACCCCGCGAACATCTCCGAAGGGGCGGGCGCGGTATTGACGCCGCCCAGCATGCGATCCTCGATCTGCGAGCGATCGGGCTGCTTCGATTTGACAGGTTCCTTGCCCGCTTGGCTTGATCTGGCTGATCGAGCAGCCTTACGAGCAATGGCGGTGATTGCCACCGCAGCCACCTCGCGCTCCTTCGAGCGTTGGCGATAGCCAGCCTTGGCCTCCGTATCCTCCATCGCCTTGCCGGCGGCGTCATCGCGCGACTTCATGGCGGAGAACTCTTCGCCAGTCAGCTGATTTTCGTAGTCCGTATCAGGCTGAGGTGGGAACTGAGGAATCCTGTAGTACTGCCTTGTTTGCGGGTCTAGAAACCAGATCGCGTCACGGCGCCTCGGGTGCTCCTTGATAACGAACTTTTTTTTCTTGCCGGTTTTGGGATCGGCGTAGTTGATCCAAGGAATCAGCACTTCCGCGAAATAGTCAGCCTTGTTCAGGCGGATCCCCGCAGAGCTCACAACCCGCTTTTCCTGCGGAAGGAAATCGAAAATCAGTTTTTCTGGGTCAGTGATCAGCGGAGGAAAGCCGCAGGCTGGCATCTTGCTGGTACCTAGGATCGCTTCTTCCCAAGCTTTGAAGGGAGGCTTCCTCAACGCACCATGCTTGCTTACGTGGTAATGGTTGACGATCCAGTCAGCAATCTCGACTTCAAGTTCACGAAGTGTGTAGGCAGACTTCTTCTTCGAGTCATAGTCACCTCGCTTCTGCGGATTCGAGAACGTCGTTCCAGGCTTTTTCTGGAGCATCATGTTGACGTTACCGATCATCCGTTCAATATGACCGCCGTAGCGAGGCGTACGAACACGGCGAAACTCGGTGTCAATACGCTGTTCATGGCAGGCATGTTCCAGAACCGCCCCACGAAACTCCTTAGCGTTGTCACAGTGCACCTTGTGGATCTTGCCCTGCACCGGCCAGGAACCGCTCAACCCCAAATCCGCCAGGTAGTCCTTCTTGGATAACATGCCCATCGCAAGCGCCATCCCGGCTGAAGTCGAGCTGGGTGCAGACATACTCAAGTAGAACCCGACGATCATGCGGGTGAGAACGTCGATGACCAGCGTGAGCCAGGGTCGCCCCCAAGGTTCACGCGTGTCCGAATAGACCACTGTCATGTCCAGACGGACATGGTCGATCTGCACGACGCCAAGAACGTTTCTTGTGGGCGGAAACTGGCCGGGCGTAGGCGTGAACTTATCGGCCTCCTCAGAGAAGCCACGTGCTTTGTGGACCTCCTTGGCTGGTATCTTCTTGATCCGATTTCGAACTGAATTGATATGCGGCAGCTTGATTTTTTCAGCCTTGCATCTTTCCTCAAGCTCTTCGTACACATCCGCCACTTTGAGCTTCTGATCCTGAAGATAGAGTTCATTGATGATCTCTCGGATGACCTCCTCCACTCGCACTGGCAGGCGCGGCCCTTTCGGCCCTCGTTGCCCTGGGATGAGACCTACAAGCGAACCTGCATGTTCATAGTCTTTGATCAGTCGATAAACCGAAGCGATGCTCAGCCCCATCGTCGCAGCAACACGCGCTACGTCATCGCGCGTTCGGGAGTCCTTGCCAATCAGCTCACCAAGCTGCTCCAAGCGCTTTTTTGCCAAATCTTGCTCAGCCTTGGAGAACGCATCCAGCGCCGGCAGCGGCTCATCTTTTTCGGCTGAAAGTTCCGAGATGGTGCTGGGATGCCGCAAGTGATCCAGCAAGATACTTTCCGTCCGTCCACTCTGCGTGTGTTGAACGATTACCCGATCGAGTGACAGGACGGCACAAACGCGATGCAACTCGTTCTTGTACGCAACGATGGCCCCCGGCTTCACATCAAAGGCCGTAACCGTCTCAAGCGGTATCTGAGTCATCTTTGAACACCTCCTCGAACCAGATTTCTGAAGCCATGTTGAGCGGGACTGCCAGGTTGGTACCGATGTAACCCATGGTGAGAAGGCGCCACATCACCCCCACAGCCATTGCACGATTCTCAAGGTCCTGGAATGCCGCCGCAAGCAGGACTGCTGGGGTGGTGACCTGCAGTTCTTCCAACGTTTCCAACAATCGAAGGCCCAAACCAGCGTTGTCGTCGTAGGTGCGGTAGGGCCGAAGAAAAGTGACGTTTTCGAGGTAAGAACCGCGAATCTGCCGCTCGGTCACAACCCGGAAACTCCACCCCCTGGAGCGACACAACTGCCTCGCCGCCCTGAACCCAAACACCAGTTCGTCCCAGCGATCTCTTAACTCGTCGCGGTACTTGATCTCGTACAACCCGGGGCGCCGCCTCCGTTGCCCATCTTGGGGACGGAATTTCAAAAGAAAGTCCACGGTGTATCGGCGTAGACGACCGTTGCCCACGCGATAGTGAATGCACAGAGGTTGGCTGATGATTGTGTCCACCTCACTGTCAAAGTCGGCCAAGTAGGCGAAATCACGCTCCAAGGTGCTCTCATACGGCACGGTTTCGCCCGCTGCTTGCGCACGGCCCGTCACAGCGCGATAGCTCCTCGGAATCTTGCGCACGCCCTTTTCTGATTCAGTCACATCAATTATTGTAATTTCCTGATCAGTCATATAAATTAGTGTAATTATTCTTATCAATTGTTAGTGTATCAACGAGTCACTTAGAGGGGAAGTTCTTTAAATAGTCCTATAAATTGTTGTGATCGAGAGCGGCTCGCCACCGCGCCCGGGCGAGATTTCCATCGCCCATCACGGCGTGCTTTTCCTCGACGAATTCCCCGAGTTCGCCCGCAGCGCACTCGAAGCGCTGCGCGAGCCGCTGGAGAGCGGGCACATCACCGTCTCTCGCGCGGCGCAGCGCGCGGTGTTCCCGGCGCGCTTTCAGCTCATCGCGGCGATGAACCCCTGCCCCTGCGGCTTCGCCGGCTCGGCCCAGCGCGCCTGCCGCTGTACGCCCGAGCAGATCGCGCGCTATCAGGGCAAGCTCTCCGGCCCGCTGCTCGACCGCATCGACCTGCACGTGGAGGTGCCGCACCTACCCGCCGAAGAACTGCTGGGCGCCGCGCCGGGCGAGCGCACCGCCACCGTGCGCGAGCGCGTGGCCGCCGCGCACGAGCGCGCGATGGCACGCCAGGGCATGCCCAACCAGGCGCTGGCCGGGCAGGCGCTGCAGGCGACGGCCCACCTGGACGAGGCCGCCGGCCGCTTCCTGCAGACGGCCGCGGCGCGCCTGGCCTGGTCGGCGCGCGCCACGCACCGCGCGCTCAAGGTGGCGCGCACGATCGCCGACCTGGCGGGCTCGCAGCACATCACCGTCGCGCACGTGGGCGAGGCGATCCAGTACCGGCGGGTGCTGCAAGCGCGCGCATGACGGGGCGGGCGGGATGTGGCGCCCGCGCTTGCATTTCATCTCAATTGAGACTACATTCAATCCCAATTGGAGATCGCCATGTCCGCTTCCGCATCCGCCCCCCTCGTCGCCCGTGACCGCAGCGCCAGCTACGCGCTGCAGCGGCCCGCGCACGCCAATGTGTTCCAGCTCTCGGCCATCGAACGCGCGCGCATGGTCAAGCAGGGCGTGCCCGCGCGCGCCGTGCAGGAGCTGAGCGCGGCCATGGGCCTGCCGCGTGACCAGTTCATGCGCGCGGCGGGCCTGGCGCGCTCCACGGTGGAGCGCAAGATCGCCGCGCGCGGCATGCTTTCCGAATCCGAAAGCGAAAAGCTCGTCGGCATCTCGCGCCTGATCGGCCAGGTGCAGGCCATGGTGCAGGCCTCGGGCGCAGAGGCCGAGACGTTCAGCGCACCGCGCTGGTTCGCCGGCTGGATCGCGCAGCCCGTGGCGGCGCTCGGCGGCCTGTGCCCGCAGGAATTGCTCGATACCGCCGACGGCCGCGAGGCGCTGGGCAACCTGCTCACGCAGATGCAGTTCGGCGTCTATGCCTGAGCCCGAAGCACCCGCCGTCGCCCTCTGGCGCATCGCCAGCGACACGCCCGAGTACACCGCCGACGACCTGAGCGGCGCGGGCGCCGAGCGCAGCGGCGGGCGCTGGAACGCGCGCGGCCAGCCGCTGGTGTACGCCAGCGGCACGCGCGCCCTCGCCTGCCTGGAAACCGTGGTGCATCTGAGTGGGGGCCTGGCGCTGCCGCTCAACCGCTACCTCGTGCGCATCGCCGTGCCGGCCGAGCTCTGGGCCGCGCGCACCGTGTTCGACGCCGCGCAGCACATCGGCTGGGACGCTCTGCCCCCCGGGCGCACCAGCATCGCCTGGGGCATGGCTTGGGCGCAGCAGGGCGCGAGCTGCCTGGCGGAAGTCCCCTCGGTCATCGTGCCCGAGGAGCGCAACCTGCTCATCAACCCGCGCCACCCCGATGCCCACCGGGTCAAGGCCGCCAAGCAGCGCCGCTGGCTCTACGACGCGCGTACCATGGGCCGCGCCCCATGAACGTCGGAGCGCATCACGCCGTGGTTCGACCGCGTGGCCGCGCCGAACCAGCCGGGTATCCTTGACCGACCGCCGAGCGGATTCGGCTCATGACACAGGTGAACACATGCAGACAAGCGCACGCAATCAGTTCGAGGGCACCGTGACCGGGCTCAAGCCGGGTGCGGTGAACGACGAGGTCGAGATCACCACCGCCCA
>Ga0222419_101200_pt1 | contig 10583 bp, 7 predicted proteins | sample 1B20Ametagenome_FD_182474 | JGI IMG/M metagenome (GOLD analysis project Ga0222419, IMG submission 182474) | Enriched microbial communities from leaf-cutter ant dump, University of Wisconsin, Madison, United States - 1B20A (version 2) | ecosystem: Environmental > Terrestrial > Nest > Insects nest >... | reverse complement strand
CGACCGCCGCCGAGCGAATGGTGACACCAGCACAGAGGCCTACCGGGCCCTGAAACGTCGCCTCGCCCGCGTCGTCTTCAACATCCTCATCCACCACGAACAAGCCCAAACGACTTGCATCCCACAAGCCGCTTGACATAGGAGATAATCGTGAGCATCCTCTTCTCCGAGTCGACCATCCGATCCGTCACGTTCCGCAACCGCCTCTGGGTGTCGCCGATGTGCATGTACAGCGCCGTGGACGGCGTCGTGCAGGAGTGGCACTGCACTCACCTCGCGCAGTTCGCCTCCGGCGGCGCGGGCCTCATCGTCGCCGAGGCGACCGCCGTCGTCCCGGAGGGGCGCATCTCGCCTCGGGACGCCGGGCTGTGGAATGACGAGCAGCGCGACGCCTGGGCCCCTGTCGTGCAGGACATCCACGATCGCGGCGCCGTGGCCGGCATCCAGCTCGCCCATGCCGGACGCAAGGCGTCGACGTGGTGGCCCTGGGCGCCGGAGCGGGGCTCCGTGCCCGAGGCCTCCGGCGGCTGGACCACCGCGGCCCCCTCAGCGATCGCCTTCGAGGGCTTCGCCGAGCCGGTGGCCCTGGACCTGCAGGGCATCGACCGGGTGGTGGCCGCGTTCGCGGCGTCCGCGCGGCGCACGATCGACGCCGGCTTCGACGTCATCGAGATCCACGGCGCCCACGGCTATCTGCTGCACCAGTTCCTCTCCCCCCTGTCGAACCTCCGGACCGACGAGTACGGCGGCTCTCTCGAGAACCGGGCGCGGCTGCTGCTGCGCGTCGTCGACGCCGTCCGCGAGGAGACCGGAGAGGAGGTGCCGGTGTTCGTCCGGATCTCGGCGACCGACCACGCCGACGGCGGCTTCGACGCCGCGGAGGCGACCGTCGTCGCGTCCTGGGCGGCGGAGCACGGCGCCGACCTGATCGACGTCTCCAGCGGCGGCCTCGTCGCCCACCAGCGGATCAGCGTGTTCCCCGGCTATCAGGTGGGTCTGGCCGGCACGGTCCGCCAGGGCGGACGGATCCCCACGACGGCCGTGGGCCTGATCACGGCCGCTGCCCAGGCCGAGCAGGTGCTCGCCGACGGAGCGGCCGATGCGATCTTCGCCGGTCGCGAGTGGCTCCGCGACCCGCACTTCGGCCTCCGGGCCGCGCACGAGCTCGGTGCGGACATCGCCTGGCCGCCGCAGTACGAGCGCGCACGCTGGCGGTGAGCACGTCGGGCGCACGGTCCGCGACCGTGCGCCCGACCGCTCTCAGTGGCCGCGCACCCGCCGCGTCGCGTCCTGCACCTCGCCGACCAGCTCCTCGAGGATGTCCTCGAGGAAGAGCACCGCGACGGTGTCGCCGTCGGCGCTCCGCACCTTCGCCAGGTGGCGGCCGGCGCGGCGCATCACGGCGAGCGCGTCCTCGAGATCGGTGTCCTCCTGCACCGGCACCATGTGGTGGATGCGCTTGGCGGGCAGCGGCTCGGCGAGCTTCGCCGCGGCGTCGGGACCGTCCGAGGCGCGCAGGATGTCCTTGAGGTGCACGTAGCCGATCGGCACCCCGTCGCCGTCGACGATCACGTAGCGCGAGAACCCGTAGCGGGCCACGGCCTTCTCGATGTCGTCCGGCGTGGTCGTCTGCGGCAGCGTCACCAGGTCGCTCAGCGGCACCGCGATGTCGCGGGCCTTCTTGTCGGTGAACTCCACGGCGGCCGCCACCGCGCCCGCCGCGTCGTCGAGGATCCCCTCACGGCGCGACTGATCCACGATGGTCGCCACCTCGTCGAGCGTGAAGGTCGATGCGGCCTCGTTCTTGGGCTCGACGCGGAACAGCCTCAGGACGCCGTTCGCCGAGGCGTTGAGCACCCAGATCACCGGCATGAACACCTTCGACACCCACACCAGCGCCGGGGCGAGCATCAGCACCGCCCGGTCGGGGACCGAGAAGGCGAGGTTCTTCGGCACCATCTCGCCGAACACCACGTGCAGGAACGACACCAGCACGAGGGTGATCGTGAACGACACCGCGTCGACCACGGCATCCGTCCATCCGATGGCGTGCATCGGCACCGCGAGCAGGTGGTGGATCGCCGGCTCGGACACGTTCAGGATCAGCAGCGAGCAGATCGTGATGCCGAGCTGCGAGGTCGCGAGCATGAGCGTCGCATGCTCCATCGCGTACAGAGCGGTCTTCGCCGAACGCGATCCCTGCTCGGCGCGCGGCTCGATCTGCGAGCGGCGCGCGGAGATGACGGCGAACTCGGCGCCGACGAAGAAGGCGTTGCCGAGCAGCAGCACCACGAGCCAGACGATCCCCGCCCAGTCGCTCATCGGGTCGCCTCCTCGTCGCCGGCGTCCGCGGTCGGGACGTAGCGGATGCGGTCGATGCGGCGGCCGTCCATGCGGACCACCTGCAGCATCCCCGCATCGACGGGGACCTCGTCGCCCACCACGGGCACGCGCTCGAGGACGCTCATGACGTATCCGGCGACGGTGTCGTAGACATCGCCCTCCGGCACCTCGACGCCGGCGCGGCTGCGCAGCTCGTCGGGGCGCAGCTCTCCGGGGAAGGTGACGCCGTCGCGGCCGACGATCACGCCTGCGCGGGTGCGATCGTGCTCGTCGGACACCTCGCCGACGATCTCCTCGACGAGGTCCTCCAGAGTGACCAGTCCCGCGGTGCCGCCGTACTCGTCGACGACGACCGCCAGCTGGTAGCCGCGGGCGCGCAGCTCGGAGATGAGCCCGTCGATGTGCACCGTCTCGGGGACCCGCAGCGGCTCGGTGGCCAGGGCGCCGACGGGCACCTCGGCACGCCGATCGCGGGGCACCGAGATCGCGGCCTTCAGATGCACCACGCCAGTGATGTCGTCGAGGTCGTCGTCGTACACCGGGAAGCGGCTGTGCCCCGTGCGACGGGCGAGCCGGATCACGTCGTCGGCGGAGTCGCCGGCGGCGATGGCGTGCATGCTGGGACGCGGCGTCATCACGTCCGCCGCGGTGAGGCGCGCGAACGTCAGGGTCCGGTCGAGCAGCGTGGCGGTGTCCTCCTCGAGCATGCCGGCGCTGGCCGAGCGCCGCACCAGCGAGGACAGCTCCTCGGCGGTGCGGGCCCCGGAGAGCTCCTCCTTGGGCTCGATGCCCATGCTGCGCAGCACGCCGTTGGCGCTGCCGTTGAGCACGACGACGGCCGGCTTGAACACGGTGGTGAAGGCGACCTGGAAGGGGATCACGAGCTTCGCCGTCGCCAGAGGGAGGGCGAGCGCGAAGTTCTTCGGCACGAGCTCGCCGAGGATCATCGACAGCGCGGTGGCGACGACCATGGCGACGACGGTCGCGATCGGGGGGATCGCGGCGGCGGGGATGCCCCACGCCGTGAGCGTCGGCCGCAGCAGGTTCGACAGCGCCGGCTCCATCGTGTAGCCGGTGAGCAGCGTCGTGAGGGTGATGCCGAGCTGGGCCGCTGACAGGTGCGTGGAGGTGTGGCGCAGGGCCCGGATGGTGAGCGACAGGCGGGACTCGCCGCGAGCCTGACGCGCTTCGAGGTCGGCGCGGTCGAGGTTCACCAGCGCGAACTCGCTGGCGACGAACAGACCGGTGCCGACCGTGAGCAGGAGCCCCACGCCCAGCAGGATGTAATCCATCAGATGTCCCTCTCGCTATCGAGAGGCGGGCGGTGGGGCGATGTACTGCAACTGGGAGGGTCGTCCATGGTGGACATGATTGTACAGAATTCCGCTGGGCGTGCGGCGGATGCCGACGGCTACCAGCTGACGGGCAGCGCCTTGCCCTCCTCGTAGCCCGCCGCGGACTGCAGGCCGACGAGCGCGCGCTCGTGGAACTCGGGCACCGACGACGCCCCGGCGTAGGTGAACGAGGAGCGCACGCCCGAGGTGATCATGTCGAGAAGGTCCTCCACGCCGGGGCGCAGCGGGTCGAGGTAGATCTTCGACGAGGAGATGCCCTCGGCGAACAGCTCCTTGCGGGCGCGCTCGTACGCGTCGAGGCGGCCGAAGCGGGCCTGCACGGCCTTGGTCGACGCCATGCCCCAGGACTCCTTGAAGAGGCGTCCCTCGACGTCGCGCTGGAGCTCGCCCGGCGCCTCGATGGTCCCCGCGAACCACGAGCCGATCATGACCGACGCCGCACCCGCCGCGAGGGCGAGCGCCACGTCGCGCGGGTAGCGCACTCCCCCGTCGGCCCAGACGTGGGCGCCGAGAGAGCGGGCGGCCTCTGCGGTCTCCAGCACGGCGGAGAACTGGGGGCGCCCGACCGCCGTCATCATGCGCGTCGTGCACATCGCGCCGGGTCCCACGCCCACCTTCAGGATCGAGGCGCCGGCCTCGACGAGATCGCGCACGCCGTCGGCGGTGACGATGTTCCCGGCGACGATCGGCAGGCCGAGGCCGAGGGCCGACACCTCGGACAGCGCCCGCAGCATCCCCTCCTGGTGGCCGTGCGCGGTGTCGACGACGAGGACGTCGACACCGGCGGCCGCCAGTGCGCGGGCCTTCGACGCGACGTCGCCGTTGATGCCGACGGCGGCGGCGACGGCCAGGCGCCCGTCGGCGTCGAGCGCCGGGCCGTAGAGGCTGGAGCGCAGGGCGCTGCGCGCGCTGAGCGTGCCCACGAGGTGACCGTGGTGGGCGATCGTCACCATCTCGACGCCGGCGTCCGTGATCACGTCGAAGGCGTGGCGCTCGGAGCCGATGTCGTCGGCGTCGAGCGCCGGGGTCCCCGCATGCACCAGATCTCCGAGCTGCGCATCGGGCAGGGCCGTCGCGAGCCGGGAGGCGGGCAGGATGCCGCGGACGTCCCCGACCTCGTGCGGGGCGTCGCCCGAGGCGACCACGATGCCGTGGCCGGCCGCCGCGGGCAGCAGCCTCAGCGCGTCGGTCACCGAGGCCGACGGCGGCAGCACGATCGGCGTGTCCCACAGCACCGGCTGCGCCTTGACGTCGCGGATCGCGGCGTCGAGGTCCTGCAGCGGCATGTCCTGCGGGAGCACCCCGAGCCCGCCTCGACGGGCGAGCACCGCGGCCAGCCGCGGTCCGGTAACCGAGTTCATGTTCGACGCGACCAGCGGCAGCGTCGCCGGGGTGCCGTCGTGCGGCGTCAGATCGACCTGCAGACGGCTGGTGACGCCGGATCGGCGAGGCACCAGGAACACGTCCGAATAGGTCAGGTCGACGGTGGGCTGCTTCCCTGCGAACTCCATGCGTCCACGGTACCGAGATATCCGTCGCGGTGGCGTGCCGCCGCGACGAAACCGGGATCGAAACAGGTTAGGCTTGTTGGTCGAGAGTGTGCGGACCCGAAGCGCATCCGGCGCCTGTGCGAGCACATGTGAACTTCAGCGATGAAAGAGGGCGATCGAGCGTGTCGAACCAGGTGACCGGCGTCGGGGGCGACGGGGGGTTCGGAGCCAATTCCTGGCTCGTTGAAGAGCTCTACGAGCAGTTCAAGGAGAACCGCGACTCGGTCGACAAGGAGTGGTGGCCCGTCCTGGAGAAGTACGCGGCGGATGCTGCGGCATCCGCCCCCTCTCAGGCGGCTCCCGCGGAGGTCGCGCACCCGGTGACCGCCCCGATCCCGATCATCGGCGCCCAGCCGGTGGCCCGCACCACGGCCAAGCCAGCGGCCGCCGCGCCGATTCCGGCGCAGGCCCCCAAGCCCGAGGCGAAGGACGCCGGCGATGCCGCGGACGCCGCCGAGGAGGACAAGGTCACGCCGCTGCGCGGCCTGCCCAAGACCCTCGCCGCGAACATGGACGAGTCGCTCACCGTCCCGACCGCGACGAGCGTGCGCACGGTGCCCGCCAAGCTGATGATCGACAACCGCATCGTCATCAACAACCACATGTCCCGCACCCGGGGCGGCAAGATCAGCTTCACGCATCTCATCGGCTGGGCGCTGATCCGCACGCTCGACGAGTTCCGCAGCCAGAACGTGTTCTACGCCGAGATCGACGGCAAGCCCTCGGTGGTCGCCCCCGCGCACGTCAACCTCGGCATCGCGATCGACCTGCCCAAGCCCGACGGCACGCGAGCCCTCATGGTCCCGAGCATCAAGCGCGCCGACACCATGACCTTCAGCGAGTACCTCGCCGCCTATGAGGATCTCGTCACCCGCGCGCGCGGCAACAAGCTCACCGCGGCCGACTTCCAGGGCACCACGGTCTCGCTGACCAACCCCGGCGGCATCGGCACCGTGCACTCCGTGCCTCGCCTCATGAAGGGCCAGGGCTGCATCATCGGCGCCGGCGCGCTCGAGTACCCCGCCGAGTTCCAGGGCGCGAGCGAGAAGACGCTGAACGAACTCGCGATCGGCAAGACGATCACCCTCACCAGCACCTACGACCACCGCGTCATCCAGGGCGCCGGCTCCGGCGAGTTCCTGAAGAAGGTGCACGAGCTGCTGATCGGGCAGCGCGGCTTCTACGACGACATCTTCGCGGCTCTCCGCATCCCCTACGCCCCCATCCGCTGGAACCCCGACATCGCGGTCGACCTGGCCGAGCGCGTCGACAAGCAGTCCCGGGTGCAGGAGCTGATCAACTCCTTCCGCGTGCGCGGCCACCTGATGGCCGACATCGACCCCCTCGAGTACGTGCAGCGCTCGCACCCCGACCTCGAGATCGAGAGCCACGGTCTGACCTTCTGGGACCTCGACCGCGAGTTCGTCACTGGCGGCTTCGGCGGCAAGCGCATCTCCAAGCTCCGCGACATCCTGGGCGTGCTGCGCGACTCGTACTGCCGCACGGTCGGCATCGAGTACATGCACATCCAGGACCCCGAGCAGCGCCGCTGGTTCCAGGAGAAGGTCGAGGTCAAGTACCAGAAGCCCGGTCACGACGAGCAGCTGCGGGTCCTGCGCAAGCTCAACGAGGCCGAGGCCTTCGAGACCTTCCTGCAGACGAAGTTCGTCGGCCAGAAGCGCTTCTCGCTCGAGGGCGGCGAGTCCCTCGTCCCGCTGCTCGACGAGATCCTCCAGGGCGCGGCGAACTCCGGCCTCGAGGGCGCCGCGATCGGCATGGCCCACCGCGGGCGCCTGAACGTGCTCACCAACATCGCCGGGAAGACCTACGGCCAGGTGTTCCAGGAGTTCGAGGGGCACCAGACGCCGGGCAACCAGCGCGGCTCGGGCGACGTGAAGTACCACCTCGGCACCGAGGGCACGTTCGTCGCCGAGGACGGCGCCGAGCTGCCCGTCTACCTGGCCGCGAACCCCTCGCACCTCGAGACCGTCGACGGCGTGCTCGAGGGCATCGTGCGCGCCAAGCAGGACCGCAAGCCGATCGGGACCTTCACCTGGCTGCCGATCCTCGTGCACGGCGACGCCGCCTTCGCCGGCCAGGGCGTCGTGGTCGAGACGCTGCAGATGTCGCAGCTGCGCGGGTACCGCACCGGCGGCACGATCCACGTGGTCGTGAACAACCAGGTCGGATTCACCACCACCCCGAACGACGGTCGCACCTCGGTGTACTCCACCGACGTGGCCAAGACCATCCAGGCGCCCGTCTTCCACGTGAACGGCGACGACCCCGAGGCCGTCATCCACGTCGCGCAGCTCGCCTTCGAGTACCGCGAGCGGTTCCACCGCGACGTGGTCATCGACCTCGTCTGCTACCGCCGCCGCGGGCACAACGAGGGCGACGACCCGTCGATGACCCAGCCGCTGATGACCGACCTCATCCAGGCGAAGCGCTCGGTGCGCAAGCTCTACACCGAGTCCCTCGTCGGACGCGGCGACATCACCGAGGAGGAGTACGACGAGGCGAAGGCCGACTTCCAGAACCGCCTGGAGATCGCGTTCGCCGAGACGCACGCCGCCGAGACGGGCGCCACGCCGATCGCCCCGGACCTGCTGCCGGTCGACGATCAGATCGGCGCCCCGGAGGTGACCGGCGTGCCGAAGGAGGTCATCCAGCTCATCGGCGACGCCTTCGTGAACAAGCCCGAGGGCTTCACGGTGCACCCGAAGATCCAGCAGCTGCTCGACAAGCGCCTGGACATGAGCCGCAACGGCGGCATCGACTGGGGCTTCGGCGAGCTTCTCGCGTTCGGCTCCCTGCTCGTCGAGGGCACCGCGGTGCGCCTCGCCGGCCAGGACTCGCGCCGCGGCACCTTCGTGCAGCGCCACGCGACCCTGCACGACCGTGCGAACGGCCAGGAATGGCTGCCGCTGTCGAACCTCTCCGAGTCCCAGGGCCGCTTCTTCGTGTACGACTCGCTGCTCAGCGAGTACGCGGCCCTCGGCTTCGAGTACGGCTACTCCGTGGAGGCGCCCGAGGCCCTCGTGCTCTGGGAGGCGCAGTTCGGCGACTTCGTCAACGGCGCCCAGTCGGTCATCGACGAGTACATCTCCTCGGCCGAGCAGAAGTGGGGCCAGCAGTCCGGCGTGACCCTGCTGCTCCCCCACGGCTACGAAGGGCAGGGCCCTGACCACTCCTCCGCCCGCATCGAGCGGTTCCTGCAGCTGTGCGCGCAGGACAACATGATCGTGGCCCGTCCGTCGACCCCCGCATCGCACTTCCATCTGCTGCGCCGTCAGGCCTACGCCCGCCCGCGCAAGCCGCTGATCGTCTTCACCCCGAAGGCGATGCTGCGTCTGCGGGGCGCGACCAGCCCGGTCGAGGCGTTCGCCACCGGTCGTTTCGAGCCGGTGATCGACGACGACCGCGGTCTCGACCGCTCCGCCGTGAAGCGCGTGCTCGTGCACTCCGGCAAGGTCCACTGGGATCTGCGCGCCGAGCTCGAGAAGAACCCGAACCCGGAGATCGCGCTGGTCCGCCTGGAGCAGCTCTACCCGACGCCGATCGACGGGCTGAAGGCGATCACCGACTCGTATCCGAACGCCGAGCTGGTGTGGGTGCAGGAGGAGCCGGAGAACCAGGGCGCCTGGCCGTTCCTCGCTCTCGCCTTCGCGGACGTGCCCGGCGATCGTCAGTTCCGCCCGGTGTCGCGCCCGGCGTCGGCCTCCCCCGCCACGGGCTCCTCGAAGGTGCATGCGGCGCAGCAGGCGGCTCTGCTGCGCGAGGCCCTCACCCTCGGCTGATCCGCTTCAGCGCTCATGAGAAGGGCGCCCCGGCCTTCCGGCCGGGGCGCCCTTCTCGTCGCTCGCGTCTCAGTACCAGATGCTCAGCGCCGGAGCCTCCGCGGTGCGGAAGGCGTCGTCGAGGGAGGCCGCCACGGCGCTCGTCGCGCTCAGCCGCCCGGCCGCCGCCAGCTGCGTCGCGGTCGCTCCGCCGAGGAACAGCGCGGACAGCGCCGCGACGTCCAGGACGACGTCGGCGGGACCGTCTGCCGCGGATGCGGTCGCCGCCCCCGCGGGATCCACGACGAGCCGCCAGGATCCCGTGGCGAACCCGAGCGGGTCGTCGACCGCGAAGACGACGTCGAGGGGAGCTCGATACCGACGTCCGCCGAGGGCGGTCGGCACGTCGAGGACGCGCAGCCAGCCGTGGTCGTGCACGACGACCTCGACGCCGCGCCGGTCGGCGACGAGCCAGACGATCGGGTCGTCGAGGGGCCGCAGGTCTGCGCTCACCCGGTCGACGAGGTCGTGCTGCAGAGCGAACCCCCACAGCGCGCGCAGCGCCTCGGGGGTGACCGCGGTCAGATGCTGCACCTGGAGCTCGAACCGGAACGAGTGATCGACCTCGGTGAGCGTGTACGCCATGACTCCGCGGACGCCGCCGGCCTCGTCCAGGTAGCGCACCCCGCGCACGGCGGCCGGCGCGGTGCTCGCAGGGCTCAGCCCGGCGAACCGCGCCCAGCGGCCGTCCCATCCAGGGATCTCGCCTGCACGCTGGGTGCGCGCGACCTCGTGCAGCACGGCGAGGTTCTCCTTGAGCACGGAGCGCTCGATGTACTCGAGCCGGCCGGCGGGGGCGCCGCCCGCCCAGCCGGCGCGGCGCGTGTGCACCGTGACGCGTGCCATCGGCAGCGCGGACGCGAAGCCGTAGCGGCCGTAGATCGTCGCCTCCGAGACGGTGAGCCCGGCGAGCGGGACACCGGCGGATGCGGCGGCGCGGAGCTCTCCCTCGAGCAGCGCCCTGGCCACTCCGCGACGTCGGTGCGTGCCGGCCACCGTCACCGAGCTGATCGCCCACATGTCGAGCTCTCCACCGGGGACCGTCAGCGGCGTCACCCACGAGTTCACCGTGGCGACGGGGAGGGGTGCGGCGTCCGCCCCGGACTCGAAGACGCCGATGTTGCGGCGCTCGGACAGCATGCCGCGGTCGAACGCGATGCTCTCGTCGCTGGGCTCCGGGGCGAGGAATCCGCGGGCGTCGGCGCGCAGGAAGGCGGCGGTGTCGGCATCCGAGGAGGCGTCGATGGTCCGGTAGGTCAGCCCCTGCGCGGAGAGGCGCTCAGCGGAGACGGCGTCGACGGGCACGGCACGAGCGTCGGGAGAGGTCATGCCACCACACTACTGAGGACGGCGGACACCTCGTCCGATCAGTGCTGCGCGGCCTGCACCTCGCGCAGACGCGCGAACACCTGGTCGCGCAGCTCCTCGGGAGCGGTCTCCTTGCAGGCGCGTGCGACGACCTCGGTGAGGGTCTTCGCCACGAGCGCCTCGTCGCG
>Ga0222419_101199_pt1 | contig 10603 bp, 2 predicted proteins | sample 1B20Ametagenome_FD_182474 | JGI IMG/M metagenome (GOLD analysis project Ga0222419, IMG submission 182474) | Enriched microbial communities from leaf-cutter ant dump, University of Wisconsin, Madison, United States - 1B20A (version 2) | ecosystem: Environmental > Terrestrial > Nest > Insects nest >... | reverse complement strand
CTCTCCTTCATACAGCAGCGGGATGCGGTAGCTGGTGCCGGCAATGCTTACCCGGGTGGCATTGTGCCGGAAGATCTTATCGGGATCAAGACTGGCATTGGTATGGTACCAGCCGGCATCCAGGGCCGCCTGGTCCACGAAGGTCCATTCCAGGTCGTATTCCTGTGCGCCGGTCACCACGGGCCAGGATACCTGCAGCTCTCCTTTGTCGGCGATGAAGCTGGTATTGTGAGAGACAGTAGTAATGGCATCGTTGACACAGTTCATGCTGAATACGCGGTCAATAGCCATGCGGTTTTCCAGCTTCAACAGCGGCAGAACGGAAGGCAGCGTCGTCCAGTAAACCCTGATCTCCTTTATTGTTACTTCCACCTTCGGGGCATCCCGGAACTGGTAAACAGCCTTATTACTATAGGGCTTTTGCCTGAAATATTCTAAACGCAGGGTTTTTGAAGCCACAGAACCGGTGAGCCCGTCCTTGTTGGTATAATCGATCGTTATATCCACTTCCACCCTGAAAGAGTCGGGTGGCATCCACAGCGATGTCTCGTCCATATAGAAGATGATCATATTGTTCAGTGCCACAGTGGTATCCATAAGCGGAAAGGCCGAGGGATAGGCATAAATAGAATCTTCAACCACCCGGCTGCTGTCTTTGGCAAAAGACCCTTCGGCGCCGCTCAGCGTTTTGGTAAGCGGCAAACCACTTTGCGCATTAGCGGCTACGCATCCCAGTAAAAGCAAACCGATCGCACCGGCGACAAAACATTTTTTCCATTTCATTAAAGGAGCTTTCATCCTGCAGCATTTTTATTGCGAAATATTTGTTTCTATATAGTATCCTGCATACGCAGGCTGGGGCACAAACCGGCCTTCCCGGAGGGTAACGAACTTGTCTTCGTTAAACCATGCTCCGCCCACCGGCTCCGTGCTGTAGTCCCTGTACGAGAAGCTGATCAAAGCCTTCCCGCTGGGAAACAGGCCCGGGTCAACACCGGGCTGGTGAGCTGAAAAATAACATTTCACCTGACGGATGCGATACGAGCCTTTTATATACATGAGCTCATAGCTGGTAAACCGGGCGCCCGGCCTGAACACGATCCTGATCAGCCTGACGGAATCATTCACATCGCCTGCATACACACTTTGCGTAAGGCTCCAGAACAGGCTATCCTTTACCGGTATGTTGAACAGGTCAGCGGTTTCCCTCCTGTTGTAAACAGAGATCACACTGTCGTAATGGTTTATTTTAAGCTGGTAACGGCTGCCCTGTATAAATTCCGTACTATCAATGAGGGAATAGAATGAGCCTTTATGTAATTTATACCGGGCCTGCATTTGCTCTACTGCTGTGGCTGTATTGACACTGTCCGTGTAGCGTATATCTACCGCAAAAGACAGGTTCTGGACATTCTTATAATGGCCGGACAAAGTGACCATTTCCATGATCCCCTTCCAGGAAGCGGTATCCTGTCCCCTGGCCGCAAAGGTGGTACCGGACAACAACGCAACGGCCAGTAAGTTCCTTTGTAAACCGGAAAACATCCGGTGGATGAATAACCAAAACCGGGATCCTGCTGATTTTTTTACGCCATTCATATGCTATTTGTTATTAGTTGTTTTTAATTATGATCCTGCCACAGGAATCTTGATTTTGAAACTATCCGCCATTGTTTTGTCATGGTTTTTGTTTGCTTCACCACAAAAACATACGTCCAAACAAAAACTGCTCTTCTTTATTTGCCCCTACCGTAGGTTGGGAGAAGCAATCTAAAGCACCGAAACATTTACCATTCAACGAGATTGCTTTCCCGCCACAGGCGGGATTCCTCCCTCGCAAAGACGTTCATCGGGTACTTCCGCACCACTTACCGCTATCTGCCTCCTGCAACCTGAACCCAGCATCTTACACTACCCACTACTTACCACTTTCCATCCTGCTATCCCGGAAACATTTCTCACTTGCAACATCCTGCGACCTACGACCTGTATCCTGCATCTCACGCCAACTTCCCACTCATCACTTACTACTACCTGCATCCTGCTTCCTGTAACCTGCATTATCCCCACACTATCTACTACTCTACTTCCCACTTACTACTCACCACTCACCACTTCCAACTCCCCTCACTCCTCCTTCCTCAAAGCGCTTCTTGTTTCTTTGATCGTTTTAATGCCCCTTTCCGTTTCTTTTTTCACCCGTATGAGGGTGCCGTCATTATCGTACTCATAAAAGCTGGCATAGTTATTCTCATCCAGTTCCGCCATCAGCCGCAGGCTGACAGGGTCGTAGGCAAAAGACTTCATGCTGCTGTTGAAGGGCTGGACCCGGACATCATCTATAAAAATGGCTTTGTCCGGCGGCGCGTTGAACTTCAATTCCATTTCCGTTGCATTTTGCGGAACGGTAATGATCTTCTCATACCGCTGCCAGTTCTCTATGCGAACGCCTGTCGGCTCCAGGTTTGCACTTGTAACCGGCGTAACCCCGTTCCTGAACGCAACAGAGATTGCATTGGCAGGCGGGGGACCGATACATTGTTCTTCATCGGTTTTCAACCAGGCGCTCACCACCATTTGCCGGTCAGTCAACGGTCTGAAACCGGAGCGGATAATGCTGTCTGCTGTAACATAACCCGCTTTAAGACAATACCCGGATATATCATAGGTAATAGAGGACGGGGGCGGAGAGGATACGTAATAGGGATACAGGAACCTGCCCGGTATCAATCCCCTGACCTGGTTTTCGTCGCTTTGCCATTCAAGCCTGATGAAGGAGCTGTTGCTTATATCGTTTGCATATTGAACTTCGATATAGTATAGCTGCCCCGCGGTCAGCTGCACCCTTACCGAATCGAGCCCTGAAGAAGACATACCACCCGAAGTAACACCATTCACGCTTAAAAAAGCTGTTCCACCGTGCACCAGGTAAATGGTGTACCAGTCGCTGTACCTGGCCTGCAGCTTCCCTGTCCAGGTTACGTTGTAGGAGGTTGCATTACAACCCGGTATAACGGCAGGCGGAGTGTACCCCCAGTAAAAAGAAATGCCGTAATCGTATTGGTAGCTAAAGGCGCAGGTATAATAGCTGGCGTTTAATCCCGGCGTGTCATCGGAGCCGACCACATTGGGCAATGAATAGATCGGGAAGGAATCTACCTGAACGGATACGGCAGGTAAAATGCTGTCCATACCGGAAACAGGCGCCGTCAGTAGTGACTGCCCGCCGGAAGCGATCTTCAGGCTGCTGATGCCGGTATGGCTTACCGTATTGTCAATACTGACGCCCGGTTGTCCGTTCGTGAAATCATAGTCCCTCGGGGACGGGCAAATATCACATGCTGCGTTTTTAAATCCATAGTCTTCAAATCCGTCGTATAACAGCTCCCGGTAGCGGCTGTTTTGCGCCACAGCCACCGGCAGCGACTGGTTATATCCGTACAGTCCGGCATTGTACCTGCCCAGGGGATCGTAATTCTCCACTTCAAAACCCCGCCGGTTATAGGTAGCGCTGGCGGCATTCCATACCCATTTGGTAGTGTCGGCAATATTTACCAGCCCCGAATCCGAAAATGCCCAGTAAGGCGTAAAGGATCGTAAAGCACCCTCTATACGGATGTTGGTGGTGGTATCTGCCGCATCCGATTCCCTGCGGTCGCTGTACCAGGTATAGGCGCTTTCTGCCCGCCAGTTGCCCAATATCCCCCAGCGGTACGGGTTTGTGGCCGTATCACTGATGTTTTCTTTGCAAAGCTTAATGGTGGAATCGACTAAAGCACGGTATTCTACCGTTAGTATAGGTGAATAACAATTGCAGGGCGGCGCTCCTCCATGTCCGTGGTTATCACAATAATATCCCGGTATATTACTATTGACATTGCTTTCATCTTTTGAGCAAAAGCTGAGGTAATTTATTTCTCTTTCATCCACATTACTGTTTCCTGTTTTATTTAACTCAAATACCAGTCCATGCCGGGATCCAGGATCAGAAGCAATGATATCGCCGATCAGGGTAGTACAATCTAAATAAAGACTGTCTTTTTCAACCTTCTTCCTGTTTATCTCTGTTCGGGGGAAAGTATGGTAATCCGTATTCGCATTAAAGGAACCGTTGATCCGCTTCAGCCATGCCGAGGATTCTCCTAAATAATAGTTCGTGGCTGCTCCCCAGTCATAACTATTTTGGTTACTAGTAAATGGACAATCTCTATTTTCTGTAACTTGCGGCAAAAAATTTCTAGGTACCTTAGGTGTCAAAGTGAGACGTGCATTTAACACTATAGCATCAACCGGTATTGCTCCAAAATTAAACTCAAGGATACTTCTCGTAAAAATAGTTCTTGAAGGTCGACAATGAGCTCCCCCTTGCGCTCTGTGAATAAAGTCTAAACCGGCCACCAAAAAAGAAGAATTGGTATAAAATCCGGTGCCTCTTACACTTCCCCCACCGGTAACGTCATACTTCATCACAGTAACTGCCGGTCTCAATTCGAGGGGGTCAAAATCCCGGTAAACCTGTACCACACTATCCTTCACATAATATGTTTTTTCCACCTGCCAGAGATCTTTATACACCGTGGCAGCCGTATTGATCACGTTGATATTGCTGTCGATCACCAGCCGGAATACACCGGGGGATACTTCCTTAACAGGACTGCCGAGGCTTACGATATTGCCGGCGGCAGCGCCGGTCATGTTCCGGTGGCCGGAGCGGATGATCTGCATGCGATCTGCCACCAGCTCGGCAGGCACCCCATTCTCATCGATAAAATGTATCCCCTGTTGCCCTTGTTTTCCCTTGGAAGCGTCTATAGCCCAGATCTTAAAGGCCTCGTTATTACCAATATTCCTCAGTGGTTGCCGGATCCCGGGCGGACAATCGGGAGAAGGCGCATACAGGATCCCTTCCTGTATAAGGATCTCATCCCCGCTTTCGAAGAACCGTTCCACATCAAAGGGGCTGTTGTCCTTGTTGCTCATCTTTCCGTTCACGATTTTTTTCTCTTTAAATACCGCATCCACATTTTTATAGGCGCCGCTCATGCCGCTATAAGCCCAGTGGGCAGGGTAGCTGAACTGGTACACCGGGTCATCAAATTCGTTGTTGGTCCGGCTCAATACCGGCTCGCCGGTTTCCCCGTCGTATACCAGGTTCCTGGTGGATACGATGCTGCCCTTGTCAACCACCACCACGCTGTCCAGTATGCCGTAACGTTGCACGATCTTTACAGTGGCGGCAGACCGGAATGTATTTTCTTCCTTCTGGAACATGGGAAAATAGGAGGGTACCGGAAGCGGGAACCAAATGAAGGGTATCAGGTCCAGGTTCACCTGGTGGTTTTTGGAATTGGTAATGGAATACTGCTCCCGCATATCGTTCATAATCTCAATGTCCAGCCCGATGATCCCCCTGGTATCAATGCTGCCGTTCAGTGAATCCACCACCCACACGGTATTGTTCAGGTGCTGCTGTGGCGCCTTTTCGTCATCTACCTTATAGAAATTATGGGTATAGTGGATAGCATCATCCGGGTTGTTTTCGGCATAGTTTGCCTGCGATTTCATCTTCCCGTTCATATCATTCAACTCTACCTTAAATCCCTGTGCGATCGTTATGTTCTTCACGGCATTCAGCTTCAGCAGGTTTTTAAGGGTGGGGTTATATATTTTTTTACTGGCGCCGTCCAGCGGCGTATGGTCCACTATTGTGGGAAAGTCCCTGGTAGTAAAGAACTCTGTTTCCTGCCAGCCGTTAGCCGACCTTGCTTTTGTATGTATGGTCCTCACCCGCACCTTGCTATACCCTACCATGGCGCCGGGGAAGAAGGATTCACCCAGGGGCCTTTCGGAATACATATAGTTTTTGGGTGCCAGCACCGATATCCTTTCCTCATATTCCATGGGCTCCCGGAAAGGATTCTCTTCGCCGCCTATGAACGGCTCATAAGCAGCCACGCCACTGCTGATCTCCAGCGTATCAGTCACTATTTTGCTGACGCCACCGGTAATCGTATTCCTGGCTATGACCTTAGTAGTGGTATATATATAGCTTTGTCCATAGCTTGCTTCCCGCTGGTTGGTCATCTGCTTCCAGTTGTCAAATACCTCCACACGTTTCACACGGTATCCGCCACCGTATTTTTTATAAAGAGGACTATTAAGCCGTATAAAGGAAGAAGAGAGCTCCGCCTGCTTACACCAGGCCCTCACCCGCCCCATCTCGTAGAAGCCGGTTACCATGTTTTGTATCTCACCAACAGATGAAACCAGCATCTTTACCGCATTCTCGAAGCTGAGGTCCTCTCCCATTTCCGAAGTAGGATACGCTTTGGAAGGAAGGTTCAGCTTCATGAACTGTAAGGCGGCCAGCGTAACAGGATGCTTGCCGTCCACATAGGCCAGCTTCATCCATATCCTTTTGTTGTTTCCAGGAACAACACCATAATTGCTGCCGTCTATCTCTAAATAGGTGGGCACCATCTCGTATCCCTCTCCCCAGATATCGGATGGCATTACTACCGCTACCTTGCAGAATATCTTATCAACGCCTTCCAGGTATTTCCTGTAAATGTCTTCTTTGCTGCTTACAGGTTCGCTTACATCCACAAAGAGGTAATCATTGTCCTTAAGGATGCCTTCACTTGTATAAAGCTCACGGGAAGGCGTACCTGAAACAGTGGCGGCAAAGCCGGCGATTGAAAACAGCTGCATGGCCCTCCTGTCCTGTACATAGGCATAGTCATCGGCTTCATAGCTGATCTTCATCAGTCCCCCGGAGGGCAGCCTGATATCCGTGAGCTGCCAGGCATTGACATGTTGTGCAGAGACCGCCGAATCCTGGATCACGTAAGGATAATCCACGTTATTCAATCCCGAAGGATTGCCGTCAGGCGACTTGTAATTGCCCCAGCGATCGTAGTGTTTGCTGTTGTGCTCGGGGTTGTACTTATGCTCCGGCTGTCCTTCCTCTACCTGTCCATAGTTGAATATATAAGGGTTCTTCATGCCTTTGTAGTTGCCGTTATAGGAAAACCAGATCTTGCGCAGCGTGAGCTTACCTTTGTTTTTATTCACGTTGCTGCTGCTCTGCTCAGCTACCGGGCTGCCGTTCTTGTCTACCGGGAGGCCACTGTTGTTGAGGGTGTTCCGGCAAAGGGAGTAATCATACTCAAAATGAACAGATTTTACGGGACGGGCATTACTGCCGTTCTTTATCACGTCCGGCTTGGAGTACAGGTCTATTCTCTCCAGCCTTCTCAGCTTCTGGTCCTGGTCAATTCCGCCGTTTTCATCTATGATCCCCAGCCCGTCCTCGCGCTTATCGGAGATACGGAATACCGCGATCATGGTTTTGGAGGATACGGAATTGAGATACCATATCTCCTTCTGTCCATACATGTAGGTCCCTTTATCATCCCTGTTATATGTCTTCAGCCCTTCACTGTAATTCACCTTATTCTGGTCATTGGGTGTGCGCCACCGGTAGTACCCTTTATCTTTCCCGTATATCATGGAGTAATGGAACTTTACCGCATCACCCGGGTCATCATCTGAAATGCCATCGCCGGTGATATCAATATAATCCGCGGAGACCAGCCCCGTCAGCAGAAAAGAATGTGCGTGTGGCGGTGTGATATCCCTGGAGAAAAAATTATCCTTTCCCTTCCTGTTGGTGTTGGCATGATTGTCGGACTCCGGGGTATAGCCGGCAAGCCCTTTGTTAATAACAGCCTGGTCTGTTTCTTTTGCTATCGCAAACGTTACGTCCTGCTGCTCCAGGTTGTAAGCAGGTAGTCCGTAGATATACCGCCTGCCATCTGCATTCAGCACGGTGATCTCGGAAATATGATGTGCTTTCCGGATATTGTCCTGCCGGTCGAGTGTATCGGAGATAGTTGTATCCGGGCAGGCGCCCACCGGAATGCTGTTTTCTTTATAGCTGTAAATTTTTGGCTCCAGTGCCAGCCCCGGCAGCTTAGCCTCTGCTGCCGTGCGGTAGGTGATGACCTGCGTTCTCTTGTCCCGCTGTGTCTTTGCAAGCGGTGCTGTAACCGGTATTTCTTTAATAGCTCTTTTATTGGAATATAATACCATCGCATTGGCAGCACGCACGTCAGATATCGCGCCATCCAGCTTGATCCTGACGGTGCTATCTCCCCCGATGGAGCGGTAATAGGCCAAAGTATTGCTGGTTTTCTCACCGGGGTTCCTGAAATATACCGGCTGAAAAACAGAATCGGCTTCCGCGAAATCCAGGTTCGGTGTAATATCAGAGCGCCAGGCGCTGTTACGCGTGGTGGCGATGGTTTCATTGTAGTCCACCCCCGCTTTTACATAGGCGCCGGCCCCAACATTGATGGCGAAATTATCTGATTCGCTTTTGGTTTGTAAATGATGATCCCTTACATACCCTGCCTCACTGCGATAGGCACGGAAGCTGCCGCCGGTACCTTCTCCGCTGATATTGAACACATCATAGGTATATTGCGGAATGGCAATATGCGGCGTGGATTTGGCATTGAAATAAATTTCCTTTTCCCGGTTCAGGTCAAGCAGGGCGATCCCGTCATTTTTACCCTTTGTATAATGCAGGTATCCATACGCTGGCAACGACTGCAGCGTATCTTCATCCGCTATATATTGCCTGCTCACATACCCGGAGATGCCCAGGTTAGGATGAGCCCCCCATATCTCCCCGCCATATTTGCCTGAAAAAGTAAAATTGGTGCTGGTAAACGGCATCTGGATAGAAGGAACATAAGCCGGTGTGGCAAAAGAAATAGAGGAGGAATAAACGGATGAGGAGCCGGTATGGTAGTCGCCCCTGCCTTTATGATCCAGGTATTTTTTATCCACCTTTCCTGATGCGCTTACATTGAACTGTAAACCTGAAATGCCTGTCCTGGTATTATAATTGGTACCAATGCTGCCGGATATTTGGGCAGCACCTGCCTGCTCGGACAAACGCACACCTATACCCGGACTTATATTAAGCCCGGATTGAGAATTATTGTTCAACCCTAATGAAGCTGTTAAAGGTCCCTTGGTATCTTTACCTGCACTGATATTGGCATTCACCCCTGTTTCCACGCCCCATCCGTTATAAGTATTGTTAAATACGCCCAGGTTAAAGTTCAGCCCGATCACGCCGCCAAAAACTTCCAGCCCTGCGCCCACACCTACCCCTACCGTTTTATTGTCTTTTATCTTCTGCACCCTTTTTATCTGGTCTTCACCGTTAAATTCATCAGGCAATCCTCTTGTCGTACGTCCTATGGCGCCGGGGTTAATGTTCCAGCCCAGGCCTACCCAACTGGCTTCCTGGTCGATGGTAGGTCCGCCGCTGTAATGAATATTCACCGGGTAGCCACCTACATCCAGCAAGGGAATATTGTAGGAAAAATCACCGGTGAACAGGTCCACCATGTTGTCTGCATTCACACTCTGGAAGCTGCTCATCTCCGGCTGTCCGGGACCACCAATAAGCGCCTTATCCTGCCTGGAGGGAGATGTCACTGCTACCGGATTATCAGCCACCTGCAATCCCGGTCGGGAAAAATTGCTCCCAAATTGAAATTTTGAAGGAGCTGCTCCTGCGCCCGGGGACAATACCGGTTGATATGTCTGGCGGAATTTTTTTCTGTAACCGCCCATCGCCCGGGCAGCCCATGCATGCGCAGGTAATATCGTTTCAAAGTAAAAAACGGCTAACATGAAAATGGCTATCGCTTTTCTTTTCCTGACACTGATTAGATAATGCATGATAACTGGGTTCTTTGCTGTTACTGATAATTGTTTTCCCTTCTTCTGAATTCAAACCGCAACCGCCATATTTCCTCCCGCGAATTCCTGAGCTCCAGCAGGTAAGAATGATTACTGATCAAAGGAGAGCTGCCGGTCAGGTCCATATTGACCAGGTTCTGACCGTATCGTAAAGGGATTGTATCCCATCGCAGCGAAACCGTATCCCGGTTCCCTATGCTCAGGTCATATACTTTTATTTTCCAGGCGGTATCAGCAGTTTCGTTGATATATTCAAACTTCAGGTAGTCCACCTGCACGGAATAGGCAGGCAACTCTTCCATTACGAGCTTTACATAAGGAAGGTTATTGGATCTGGCAACAGAGGGTGATTTTTCCTGTACCAGGCTGAAAATCCATACTTCGCTGCGGGAAACGGTCACATTATTACTGGTAGCCGAAATACGCCAGGCATATTCCTTATCATATTGCAGCGGAGGAGCGGCATTGGGATATACCAGGAAAGCCTGCACTAAATTGGTTTGGTGGTAGAGAGGTAAATTATCCTGGATGGCATCGGCTGCCGACTGCCCCGGGTTGATCTCCACCAGGTCAAACTCAAACCGGAGATTGTTAAAAAAGGAAGAGGGAGATGGCGGCAGCCAGTTAAAGGAAGGCAATAGCTGGGTTTCCTGTGCCTCATTCCAGGGAAGCACCAGCTGTGGCGGACTTAACGGCTCTACTTCTATATAATCGCATTCCTCCGACACCTGTATAACCGCATCATATTCATGCTTAAAGAAGCTGAAGCAAACCTCGAAATTGCCGAACGGCAAAAAACCATTGGGAGCCGGATCAAACA
>Ga0222419_101193_pt1 | contig 10647 bp, 9 predicted proteins | sample 1B20Ametagenome_FD_182474 | JGI IMG/M metagenome (GOLD analysis project Ga0222419, IMG submission 182474) | Enriched microbial communities from leaf-cutter ant dump, University of Wisconsin, Madison, United States - 1B20A (version 2) | ecosystem: Environmental > Terrestrial > Nest > Insects nest >... | reverse complement strand
GGGCCGCAGCCCGGCGCGCGCTACCGCAGGTTCCAGGCGGGGGTGCAACTGGCCAACCGGCTCGGCGCGCTCAACGAGATCGAGTTCTCGGAATTCGTCGCCAAGACGCAGGCCTTTGCCGATGCCGTCAACGCGTTGCCTGAATTCCCCGACATGCTGCACGAGGTGGCGCGCGCGCGCGAGCTCGACCAGTTCGCGAGCAGCCACGACGCGCAGCTCACCTTCGTGCTGCGTGCGCGCCAGGCGGCGTGGAGTCCCGGCTACGTCCAGCAGAGCGCCGCGCCGCTGGGCCTGGTCGTCGGCACCATGCCGGGGCGCATGGTGCTGCCCGCCGCCGAACCCGGCCTGCCGCCGCTGCTCACGCTGGTCTATGACGCGCAGGCCGCCATGTCCGACGAGCCCGAGCGCTCGGCACTGCGCGAAGTGAGCCTGGCGCTGGACGTGCCGCAGGTGGCGCGCACCGAAACGCCCTTTGCCCGGCTGCGCGAGGTGGCTCGGCAGTTGTGCGAGGTCATGGACGGCGTGCTCTGCGACCCCAATGGCCAGCCGCTGCCCGCCATGGCCATGGAGCCGATCACCGCCGACCTGGAGCAGCTCTACGACCAGCTCGACGAGCGCGATCTCTCCGCCGGCTCGGCGCTGGCGCGGCGCCTGTTCAGTTGATGCAATCCGACCTTTTTTCGGCTCCAACCCGGATTGGGCAAGCGTCGGCAGCTTCTGAAATAGAAGCGCTGCGCGCGCAACTGAACCGCTGGGCGCACGAGTACTACGTGCTCGATGCCCCGAGCGTGCCCGATGGCGAATACGACCGCGTCTACCAGCAGCTCGAACGCCTGGAGGCGGCGTATCCTGAACTCGTCACGCCCGATTCGCCCACGCAGCGCGTGCTCGGCAGCGTGCTCTCGGGCCTGGCGCCGGTGCGCCACGCGGTGCCCATGCTCAGCATCCGCACCGAAACCGACATCGAGGCCAGCGGCGCGCAGGCGTTCGACGCGCGCATCCGCCGCGAGCTAGGCCTGGCGGAAAGCGATCCGCCCGTCGAATACATCGCTGAGCCCAAGTTCGACGGCCTGGCGATGAACCTGCGCTACGAAAACGGGCGCCTCGTGCAGGCGGCCACGCGCGGCGACGGCGAGGTGGGCGAGGACGTGACCCATGTGATACGCACCATCCGCCAGATCCCGCTCGCACTGGATGGCGACGGCGTGCCTTGGGTGATCGAGGTGCGCGGCGAGGTCTATATGCGCGGGGCCGACTTCGAGCGTTTGAACGAGCGCCAGCGCGCGCGGGGCGAAAAGCTCTTCGTGAACCCGCGCAATGCCGCCGCGGGCGCGGTGCGCCAGCTCGATGCGCGCATCGCGGCGCAGCGCCCGCTCTCGTTCTTCGCCTACGGCCTGGGCGAGGTCACGCCGCCCGAGGCGGGCGGGCCGCAGTTCGACACCCACGACGCCTTGCTGCAGCAGCTCAAGGCCTGGGGCTTTCCCATCGCGCCCGAGGTGCGCGTCGTCCACGGCCCGGCCGCGCTCGTGGCCTTTCACCAGGCCATGGGCGCGCGCCGCGCCGAGCTGCCCTACGGCATCGACGGCGTGGTCTACAAGGTCAACAGCCTGGCGCTGCAGCGGCAACTGGGCTTCGTCACGCGCGAGCCGCGCTGGGCCGTGGCGCACAAGTACCCGCCGCAGGAGATGGTCACGACCATGCAGGCGATCGACGTGCAGGTGGGGCGCACCGGCAAGCTCACGCCGGTGGCGCGCCTCGCACCCGTGTTCGTCGGCGGCGCCACCGTCACCAACGCCACGCTGCACAACGTCTTCGAGCTGCGGCGCAAGCGCGTGCGCGTGGGCGACGCGGTCATCGTGCGCCGCGCGGGCGACGTCATCCCCGAGGTGCTGGGCCGCGTGGAGGACGGCAGCGTGCGCCGGCCCTATGTGCCCAACTTCCACATGCCGCGCGCGTGCCCGGTTTGTGGCTCGGCCGTGGTGCGCGAGCACGGCGAGACCGACCACCGCTGCAGCGGCGGGCTGTTCTGCAGCGCACAGCGCAAGCAGGCGCTGCTGCACTTCGCCAGCCGCAAAGCCATGGACATCGAGGGCCTGGGCGAAAAGCTCGTCGATCAACTCGTTGACCAGGCCCTCATCCACAGCCTGCCAGAGATCTACGGCCTGCGGGCGGAGCAGCTCGCGGGGCTGGACCGCATGGGCGAAAAATCCGCACGGAACCTGTGCGATGCGCTCGAAAAATCCAAGCACACCACGCTCGCGCGCTTTCTCTACGCGCTGGGCATCCGCAATGTCGGCGAGGCCACGGCCAGGGATCTGGCGCGATATTTCGGCCAGTTCGACGCGCTGCTGGCCGCCGATGCCGATGCGCTGATGCAGGTGAGCGACGTCGGCCCCATCGTGGCCGAATCCATTCACACCTTCTTTGCCCAGCCGCACAACATCGAGGTGGTGCGGCAATTGCAGGCTGCTGGCGTGCACTGGAGCGACACCGAACCCGCACCCGCCGCGCAATTGCCGCTGGCGGGCAAGACGGTGGTGCTCACCGGCACGCTGCCCACACTCTCGCGCGACGAGGCGAAAGACCTGCTCGAAGCCGCGGGCGCCAAGGTGGCGGGTTCGGTCAGCAAGAAGACGAGCTACGTCGTCGCGGGGGCGGAGGCGGGCAGCAAGCTCGCCAAGGCGCAAGAGCTGGGCGTGCCTGTGCTCGACGAGGACGGGATGCGGGCGCTGCTGGCGCCGGAAGGTTGAACCGTGCGCTACGAAGGCCGCCTGGCGCAGTGGAACGATGAGCGCGGCTTCGGCTTCATCGAGCCCGCGGAGGGCGGCGACAAAATCTTCGTGCACATCAGTGCGTTTGCCAGGGGCACCGCATTGCGGCCACAGCAGGGCGATCGCCTCAGTTTCGAGATCGGGACCGATCCCAAGGGCCGCAAGCAGGCGCGGCATGTCGCGTGGGCCGACCGTGCCGACCGGGCATCGCCGCCGGTTCGCCGCACGTCAGCCCGCAGGCGCGAAGGAACAGCGGGGCCGGGCTTCCTGGGCCGGGCTGTCAGCTTCCTCTTGATGCTGGCGATCGTTGCCGGGCTGGGTTGGAAGGGGTTTCAGTGGTGGAGTGCCCAGAGGCACGGACAGGCGGCCGCGCCTGTGACGGTGATTGAATCGCGTTCGGCGTCTGGTGCTGATGCTCCGGTGTTCCGCTGCGATGGGCGCCAGTACTGCTCGCAGATGACTTCGTGCGCCGAGGCCACGTTCTTCCTGCGTAACTGTCCCGGCGTCAAGATGGATGGCAACAACGACGGCATCCCGTGTGAGCAGCAGTGGTGTACCAGCCCGTTCGCCAAGTGACCGTGCCGCCGGTTCGCCTGGGCATCGACCTGGGCGGCACCAAGATCGAGATCGCTGCACTCGATGCGCAGGACGCCTTCCTGCTGCGCGATCGCGTGCCCACGCCGCAGGGTGATTACGCTGGCACGCTGCGGGCCATCGCCGACCTGGTGGCCATGGCCGAGCGCCGGCTGGGCGCTGCGGGCCTGCCGCTGGGCGTGGGCATTCCGGGCAGCGTGTCACCCACCACCGGCTGGGTGCGCAACGCCAACTCCACCGCGCTCAATGGGCGACCGCTGCGTGAGGATCTGCAGGCGTTGCTGGCACGCCCGGTGCGGCTGGAGAACGACGCCAACTGCCTGGCGCTGTCGGAGGCCAGGGATGGCGCCGGCGCGGGCGCGGAGGTGGTATTCGCCGCCATCCTGGGCACCGGCGTGGGCGCGGGCATCGTGGTGCGCGGACAGATGCTGCGCGGCTGCAACGCCGTTGCGGGAGAGTGGGGGCACAACCGGCTGCCGAAGGCGGCTGGCGAAGGAATGGTGCTGCGCTGCTGGTGCGGGCGAGATGATTGCGTCGAGGCCTGGCTCAGCGGCCCGGCCTTTGCCGCCGATCATGCGCGGGTGACGGGTGAGTCGCTGGCGCCCGGGGCCATCGTCGCGGCAATGCGCGGTGGCGACGCGGCGGCGCGAGCGAGTTTCGAGCGCTATGCGGGAAGGCTGGCGCTGGCGCTGGCGCAGGTGGTGAACGTGCTGGACCCGCAGGTGATCGTGCTTGGTGGCGGTATAAGCCGCATCGCCGAGCTCTACGATGCACTGCCCGCGCGGATGGCCCCGCACATCTTCAGTGATGGCGTGCGCACGGTTCTTCGTCCAGCGGCGCACGGCGACTCGTCGGGCGTACGCGGCGCCGCATGGCTCGCGGGCACTGTGAAAGAGGTGGCTTGACATGGCATTGACGCGACGCACTCCCCGCCTGGGCCTCGTGCTGGGCAGCGGCTCGGCGCGCGGCTGGGCGCACATCGGCGTGCTGCAGGTGCTGCGCGAGGAGGGCGTCCAGCCCGACGTGGTGTGCGGCGCCTCCATCGGCGCGCTGGTGGGCGCGGCCTACGCGGGGGGCGAGCTCGACCGCTTTGCCGAGTGGGTGCTGGGCCTGGGCATGCGCGATGTCTTCGGCTTCATGGATTTCAAGCTCTCGGGCGGCATGCTCAAGGGCGAGAAGCTCATCGCCTTCTGGCGCAGCCACTTCGCCGACTTCGACATCGAAAACTCGCCGCTGCCGTTCGCCGCCGTCGCCACCGACCTGCATTCGGGCGCCGAGGTCTGGCTGCGCGAAGGCTCGATCGCCGACGCGGTGCGCGCCTCGATCGCGCTGCCCGGCCTGTTCACGCCGGTGCAGTTGCAGGACGGGCGGCTGCTGGTCGATGGCGGCATCGTCAACCCCGTGCCCACGTCGCTCGCGCGCGCGATGGGCGCGGACATCGTGATGGCGGTGGACCTGAATGCCGACATCCTGCACCGGCACATGCAGCCCCTGGCGGTGCAGGGGCCGCAGGACGAGCCCGAGCCCGCCGAGGCACCGCCGCAACCCGCGGCCGATGCCGAGGCCGAGACCGAAGAGGACATGCCGGGCTGGAGGGAGCGCCTGCGCCACTGGCTGCCCGAGCGCGCGGCGCATGCGGGCGGGCCCAGGCCCAGGCCCAGGCCCCCGTCGGTGCTCGACGTGGTGATGACGAGCGTGGCCATCATGCAGATGCGCATCACGAGAAGCCGCATGGCGGGCGACCCGCCGGAGGTGGTGATCACGCCCAGCCTGGCGAACCTGGGCCTGCTGGACTTTCACCGCGCGGATGAGGCCATCGCCGAAGGCCGCCGCGCCGCGCAGGCCGCGCTCGTGCAGTTGCGCCGGTTCATGCAGTGACGATGCGCCTTGCGGCGCGGCCGTTCACCGCCCCCTTGCCCGCGTTCGCATCAGGGGCGCGGGCACGCGGCTTACACTGAAGTGTCATTTTCAATGCACTTTTAATTCCATGCACGACCACACCACCGCCGAAGCGATCTACCCCTTCGATGCCCGCGGCATCGCCCGCCGTTTTCGCCACTCGGCCATCTTCGGCGCGCTCGATGCGCTCAACCCCGGCGAGACCATGCGCTTCATGAATGACCATGATCCGCTGCCGCTCTTGAACCAGATCGAGATGCGCTACGGCGACGGCGTGGCCATCGAGTACCGCCAGCGCGAACCCGGCGAGATCATCATCGACTTCGTACGCCAGTAGTTCGCCCTGGCGCGGCATGCGGGGCCGCCGTCCGTGTCTGCACGGGCGGCGGCCTTTTCGTGAGCGTGCAATGAAAAAAAACGGCCAGTCTGCGCTGGCCTGTGAATGCGTGCATGTTCCGGGAAGAGCATGCAAGCCCAAGAGCCGCATTCCCCACCAGAAAAGCAGCCCGGAATCGGCTGTCTCGCCACCTCGGCCCCCTTGGCGGGCCCTGGGTGGCGGTTCGGCGGCCGCCCCTCCTCTTCGAGTTCTCGTGAGATGAAGGATCGCCGCTGCGGGCGGCGCCTGCCAGTGCCGAAAGTCATGCTCAATTGTTTCCAAATGAAACGACTTGTCGGTTCAGCGGCTCACCTGCGCGATGGCGCCGAGCAGTTGCTCGCTGTCCACCGGCTTGAACAGCACCGGCACGCCCGAGGCGCGCACGGCCTGCAGGCGTTCGGGCGCGGTGTCGCCGGTGATCAGGAGCAGGCGCATGGGCGCGAAGCGCTGCGTCAGCGCCTGGCCCACGCGCAGGCCGTCCACGCCGTGCGCGAGGCGGTAGTCGCAGATGAGCAGCTCGAAGGGTTCCCGCCGGGCGTGCGCGGCCTGCAGCGCGGCCTCGGCCTCGGCCTCGTTGGCGCTGGCCTCGGCGGTGATGCCGTGCGTCTGCAGCAACTGGCCCATGGCGAAGCGCACCTCGGGTTCGTCGTCGAGCACCAGCACGCGCCGGGGCAGCGGCGCCTCGTCGGGCAGGGCCTCCAGCGGCGGCCGCGGGAGGGGGGCGGCTTGCGCCAGCGGCAGATGCAGCCGAAAGCGCGTGCCGCGCCCCGGCGTGGAGGTGAGGTCCAGCGGATGGCCGAGCAGGCTCGATAGTCGCGCGACGATGGACAGGCCGATGCCCAGCCCCAGCTTGCGGTCGCGCGCCGGGTTGTCCACCTGGTAGAACTCTTCGTACACGCGCGTCTGCTGCTCGGGCGCGATGCCGATGCCGGTGTCGTGCACCTCGATGCACACGCCGCCCTGGCGCTTGCGCGCCAGCACCAGCACGCCGCCTTTGTGGGTGTACTTGATGGCGTTGTCGATGAGGTTGGAGAGCAGGCGGCGCAGCAGTTGCGGGTCGCTGTGCACCCACAGGGTGGTAGCGCGCACGCGCAGGCTGATGTCCTTCTCGCTTGCGGCGTTGACGAAGCCGGCGTTGAGCGACTGGAACAGCTCCTGCAGCGCCACGGCGCACCGCTCGGTGGCGACGACGCCCGCGTCCAGGCGCGAGACGTCGAGCATGGTATCGAGCGAATGGCTGAGCGTGCCCACGGCCTGTACCAGGTGCACCGCGGTGCTTTCGCTCTCGTGCCCTTCGAGCTGCCTGCGCAGCGCCGCGCTCAGCAGCGCGATCGCGTGCAGCGGCTGGCGCAGGTCGTGGCTGGCGGAGGCGAGGAAGCGCGTCTTCTGCTGGCTCGCGGCCTCGGTGGCGCGCATCTGCGCGGCGAGCTGTTCGGCCAGCGCCTCTTTCTCGAAGCGCGAGCGCAGCGACTGCTCGATCATCGCCGACTGCGCCTGCGCGAAGTGCAGCACCGAGCCCAGGAAGATGAGGCAGCACAGCGCGAGAAAGGCGTGGATCATGCTGGGGCGGATCAGCAGCGCCAGCGCCAGGCAGCCGAGCATGGGCACGAGGTAGTTCCAGGTGGCGCGCCTGAGCGGCGCCACCGCCGACACGCCGGCCGCGCACAGCCCCAGGATGACCACCATCATCAGGGTCAGCAGCGGCAGGCTGTCGGGCAGGAAGAGCAGCGGCGCCAGGCCCCAGGTGAGGCTGTTCAGGCGCAGCTCGCGGCAGTAGATGCGGGCCCAGTGCCGCGCGCGCTCGTCCGCCCGCGGGTCTCTGGAGCGGGCGGTGAGCAGGGGCAGGCGCGCGGTGTTGTACAGGTGCAGCAGCATCCACGCCAGCACCTCCCAGCGCCGGGTCTGCCAGTACATCGCCACGCCGAAGGACTGCGCCAGCAGGGCGTCGCCCAGCGTCGCCATGCGGATGGTGGAATACAGCATCGCCACGCGCTCCCGCAGCACGCGCGCGTCGAGCGCCGCGGCCCGTTCCTCGAGCACGGAGGGAGGCGGGAGCGTCGTCATCGGCGCAGCTTGCTGATGAGCTGCGAGCGCGAGCGCACGGCGAACGACAGCAGCAGCATGGAGACCTGGTTCTTCACGGTGCCTTCGCTCAGGCACAGCGCGTCGCTGATCTCGCGGTTGCTCTTGCCGTCCAGCACGCCCTGCAGGATCTGCAACTGGCGTGACGACAGTTGCGGCCCGTCCGCGGGCTGCGGCCCCAGGGGCGCCTGCGCCGGCGCGTCGTGCGACAGCGTGGCCAGCGTCGGCACGTAGGGCGCGCGCGGCCTGTGCGCGGCCTGCGGCCCGCCCTGCACGCAGGCGTGCACGAAGCGCAGCATGGGCCCGAGGTCGCCCGACTTGGGGTAGAAGGCCGCCGCGCCCAGCGCCAGCGCGTGGTGGGCCGTGGCCTCGCTGGCGGTGCCCGAGAGCACCACGATGGTGCTGCTGGGGTGGGCCTCGCGCAGCGCGATGAGGCCGTCCAGGCCGCTGGTGTCGGGCAGCGCCAGGTCGAGCACGACCACGGCGATGTGTTCGGCGTGCGCTTGCAGGCTCGCCAATGCCTCGGCCAGCGTGCCCGCCTCCAGCATCGTCATCGGCGGCTGCCCGGGCTGCGCCTGCTGCGCCGCCACCAGCGCCCGGAAACCCAGCCGCACGAGCGGGTGATCGTCCACCAGCAGCACGCCGGTGCGCGCGGGTGGGGAGGCCGGGGCGCCGTTGGCGGGCGTGGACGGGTTCGGGGCAGGGTGGTTCATGGCGGCGGTGGCTGGGGCAAACGTGGCAATTAACCACGGCGGCGCGGGGACTGCCTAGTGCCGAAAGTCACGACTTCGGCCATTGTTGCAGGCCGTGGCGCGGCGCACCAGCCACGCTCTCATGGTGAGAGCTGCCAGCGCATGGCTGGCAAACGATGGAGCCAGATTTGACCGATATCCTGGCGATGCCGGGCGGACGGGCTACCAGCCCCAGGTGAGCCGCGCGGCCACCCAGCCGCGCTGGCCGCCGCTGCGCCGCACCTGCACCCAGCCGCCGCGCGTGGCCAGCGTGCGCACGATTTCGTTGCGCTGCATCGTCGCGAGGATGCGGTGGCCCGTGCCCGGCCCCGCGCGCAGGCGGGCGCTGGGCGCCGTCACGATGCGGTGCGGCGTGCTGCGGGTGAGCGGCGCGTAGACCCAGCCGAGCGTGGCCTCGTAGTCGGCCACCTGGAGCCACCGGCCTTTCTTGTGCAGCACGCGCAGCGGGTAGCCGTCGTCCAGCTCCCACTGGATGGGTGCGTGCGTGCCGGGCTGGGCACGCACGTGGATTGCGCTGCCGTGGATGCTGACGTAGCCGGCGGCCTGCGCGGCCAGCGGCAGGGCCAGCGCGGCGACGAACAGGAAGACCAGGTGGGCGAGGTGTCTGTGAAGGCGTGACACGCTGCAATGCTCCTTGAGGGGTGGTGAATGGCGATGGCGTCAGAACCGGTGCTGCACACCCAGCCCGTAGCTGGTGCCGCCGTCGATGCGCAGCGCGGCCGCGTAGGCCATGGTGCGCTTGGAGAGAGCGTACTTGCCCTCGAGCAGCGCGTTGGTGTATTTGCGCCCGGCGCTGTTCTTCAGGTCGCGCTCCAGGTCGAGCGTGGCGGTGAAGGCGCCGCTGCGCACCTGCGCGCCCAGCGTGAAGCCCCGGCGCTGGCCGAAGCTGCCGTCGCCGTATTCCAGGGTGCGGGCGTTGACGAAGGACGCGGCCAGCGCCCACGGGCCGAAGTCGTACTTGCCGCCCAGCGCGTAGTTGGCACGCTGGCCCGAGAGCTTGTTCACGTCCAGCGCCACGCCGATGGGGCCCTGGGCGTAGATCACGTTGACGTCCCACTTGCCGCGGTCGTCCGGCGTGCCGCTGCGATCATGGTGGTCGGCCTTGAGCACGTGGGCGATCTGCGCGCTCCAGCCGTTGAAGCTCGGGGTCTTGTAGCTGATCTGGCTGCTGTTGCGGTAGTCGGTGCCGACGTCCAGGAACATGTTCTCGACGACGTTGTAGTTGGCCAGGCCCGTGAGGTCCCAGGTCCAGGCGGCGCTGTCGGCGGGCGAGTAGCCGCGGCCCAGGCGCAGCGCGCCCCAGCCGCCGACGATCCACAGGTCGGCCTGGCGGCCCCAGAAGCCGCCGCCGTTGCCGCCCGACATGGTGGAGCCGTCGCCGAGCGACAGGCCGGTCTCGAAGGTGAACCCGGCTTTCAGCCCGCCGCCCAGGTCTTCGCTGCCGCGCACGCCCAGGCGGCTCACGAGGTTGTTCATGGTCGAGCCGCTGAGCAGGTGCGTCCGCGTGTCGCCGTCCACCTTGGCCCTGCCGATGCCGGCATCCGCGATGCCGTAGAGCGTGACCGAGGATTGCGCCAGCGCGGCGCCGCAGAAGCCGCAGGCGGTGAGCAGCAGGAGGGTTTTCTTCATGGGTTTCCTTTCACGATGTGGCGCCTTCCCGTGCGGGGAAGGCGGGGGAGGAGGCCAGGCGTTTCACCTGGCCGCGGCGCGCGCCTTCGCGAGCCAGCCGTCGAAGGTCTGCTGGTGCGCCTTGATCCACTGCGCGGCGTGGCGCTCGATGTCGGCGGGGCTGCTTTCGCCCTGGCTCATGAGATGGTTCTCGGCGTTGATGTTGGCCAGCGGGATCTGCATGGTCTCGAACAGCACGGCCGCGTCGGGGTGCGCGTCGGTGAAGGCCTTGTTGGCGACGATCTGCTGGTTGTTGACCGTGAAGCCGTAGTTCCTGCCGTTGGGCAGGCGCGTGTCCAGGTCTTTCTGCTCGCCGGGCAGCGACGAGAACGGCACCTCCAGCCAGACCACGTCCTTGCCGGGCTTGAGCTCGTTGCTCACCCAGTACGGCGTCCAGGTGTAGTAGAAGACCGGCTTGCCGGCGCGGTAGCGCGCGACGGTGTCGGCGATCAGCGCCGAGTAGTTGCCCTGCTGGTGCGTCACGGTCTGGCGCAGGCCGTAGGCG
>Ga0222419_101192_pt1 | contig 10656 bp, 6 predicted proteins | sample 1B20Ametagenome_FD_182474 | JGI IMG/M metagenome (GOLD analysis project Ga0222419, IMG submission 182474) | Enriched microbial communities from leaf-cutter ant dump, University of Wisconsin, Madison, United States - 1B20A (version 2) | ecosystem: Environmental > Terrestrial > Nest > Insects nest >... | reverse complement strand
CTTAAGTCTTGGTGCAATGAAACTGAGCATTGTAACGGGAGGACAGGAAGTAATGGCGGAGGGCAATTTTACCGCTACAAACTGACCGGCGAACAATAAAGCCTGCTGTTGCAGGTCTTACAGAAACAGCGGGCATACAGCAAAATAAAGCTGTAAATTAGCCGTAAATAAAAAGCAGGCAGTGTGCTAACCGCTGCCTGCTACAAAAAAACCAATTACAGATCAATACGCCCTTAAATACATACCGACCAAATTTGATTTGAGACCTCAAAAGTCAAAACAATTCAGCAGTTCGTTTGGTTTTCCTATATTTAGGATTCTTTACTTTAGCTTATTAATGACGACAAAACCCTCTTTTTGGCAGCGCATTGGTCTACAGGACTGGTTTCTAACAAATGAAGGCACCTCATCTTCCGGCAAACCCAAACAACTGACTCCGGATACGGTCTATAAATACATTGTAGATGGTTTTAAAAATTCTCTGTCTGAACTTTCTTTTGCGGAACGCGTGGTGTTCTATCATGAATTCATCATCTGCCTGAATGCAGACGACTACAGGGAGTTCATGGACCACAAGAAAGGGATACTCGGCCTGATCGCGCATGAAACGGTAAAAAATTTTTATGATTTACTGAACAAGGCCGTTAAGGATGGCAAACGTGCGGAGCCTGCCAGCAACAAGTGGGTCTTCCGTTTTGTTTCTCATCCGGATTACAGGCAGGGCGATATCGGCTTTATCGGCAAGCTTCTTCCGGACAGCGGCCAGAAAGAGGAAAACCTGCGGGTTACTTTTATACCCCGGCAAACAGGGCTGGCCCAGACCTTTGACATCAACAATGAGATCCTGAAGGATTTTATCTACTATAGTGATGGTTATTATGAGATTCCTTTCCTGGATGACCACCTGGTCCATGAGGTGGCTAAACCTGCTGCTCCTGTACAAACTGCAGTACTTGCCAGATTTGAAACGACCATTCCTGACCGGGCTTATGCCGGGAAAAAGCTGGAATTTCTTATGAAATACGCGGAGATCACTATTTCGGGTGATGAGGAGAACAGGGATGAGCCTTCGATCTTCAGGATCCCCTCTGAATGGGTGAATACCCCGCACCTGAAGATCAGGTACAGCAAGACGGAAGATAAATTCTTTATGGCTTCCTTTGGGGAAAAGACGATCCTGAACGAAGTGCTGATGGAAAGAAGTGACATTACCGGCCCTAAATGGGCTGAACTGCCTTTAAATTCCAGGATCATCCTGAACGGGATCATTGGCATGAACATATTTAAATCCTGATCTATGTCACATTGGTTATCTGTAGCGTTGTTTATTATATGTGTGCTTTTACTGATCGCACATTTCAGTGACATTAAAAATTCGCCACGTAAAAATGGATAAAAATTATTTTGGAACCACTGATACGGGAAAAATAAGGGACAATAATGAGGATACCTTCATTGCCGAGAAGACTGCTGGCGGCGACCTTGTGATCGCTTGTGTGATCGACGGTGTCGGTGGTTATTCTGGCGGGGAAATCGCATCGGCTATTGCGAGAAAATCGATATTGCATCATTTGAACCTGCCAAATGCCGATCTGCCTGCCCTGATGAGGGATGCCATGATCGCTGCGGATGCCCGGATACTGAATGAAAAGCAACTGGTAAAGGAGCATGAAAAAATGGCCTGTGTGCTGACGCTTGCCGTGGCAGACCTGCAAAGGAATTTATTTTATTACGCGCATGTCGGGGACACCCGCCTCTACCTGCTCCGCGACAAGTCCCTGGTCAAGATTACCAGGGACCAGAGTTTTGTGGGGTTTATGGAGGATACCGGCAGAATGACGGAAGAGCAGGCCATGCGCCATCCCAAAAGAAATGAGATCAACAAGGCTTTGGGTTTTGGGGCCAATATCGGACAGGAAGATTATATCGAGACCGGGCAGTCGCCTTTTCTTCCCGGGGATATCCTGCTGATCTGTAGTGATGGCTTGTCTGATATGGTCAACAAACTGGAAATTACCGAGATCCTGAACAAGGAAAGCTCCCTTGAGGAGAAAGCTGCTGAACTGATCGCTGCTGCAAATGAGCACGGGGGACTTGACAACATTACGGTGGTGCTGGTCAAAAATGACAAGACAGCGCAGCAGCATGAAGCGGCTAAGCCGAGGGTAAAGGCTGCGGCAAAATCCGGACCGGCCGTTCATACTCACACTGCTGTGCAGAAATCTGAACGCAGTAATAAAGGGACTTTATGGCTTTTGATCGTTGTCTGCCTTGGTTTACTGGCTGTCAATATTTATTTGCTTTGGCGCAATCACAGCAATGAGATCCGTCAGGTCAGCAGCCAGAAGCTCAGTACGATCAAACCTCCGCGTAATGCGGCTGAAAAGAAATTGCAGGATACTTTGAACAAGATGACAGGGAATATTTTATTGCTGACCGATTCAATGTTTAAATCTCCGGTCCTGATCACTGAACCCCTCCAATTTAACCGGGATACCGTATACCTGATCGCTGAAAATGGACTGATCATTAAAAGGGATACCAGCTTTAATGAAATCCCGATCGATATCAGGCCGGTAAACAAACACATCATGCTGCAGAATTTTACCTTCCAGGATTTCAAGACTGCGATCTCCTCTCAGAGCAATGCGCTGGTATTTAAAAATGTGAGGTTTGTGAACTGCCCGAATGCGGTGCAGATCATCTACCGTTTTCCGGATGGCCGGTACATTAACGGCAAATTGCAGCAAAGTACGTTTAAATCTGATTCTCTGCCCATCCCCATGATTCAATGATATGCGCTTTCTTCTCCTGATCATTTCTTTAGTTTTAGGTGCATTGTTCTTTACATTGTACAATCATCTGCAACAAGGTTTTGCCGATGTCGAAAGCAGGCTCAGCGGCGGCACGATGATCAACCTGAACGATAGGGATCCTGGAAAACGCGTTGGCTCCCTGTTGCAGAAGGGTTATTATTTTGAAGACAAGCGGGATATTGAACTGATCGCTGCGGTGGTGACGAACGGCGCAAAGTCTTTTAAGGAGCCCATTGATAATATCGGAGAACTGAACAAGCGTCTTTTTTTTGTTAACGCGGATGAGGCTTTTGTTTCCGGTGGAAAGAATTTTAAGAAGAGGGTCCTGGATTCAAGGGCTTTGCTTGGCTACACTGGGGATGATTCCCTCAGGTTTGACCAGGAGAGAAAGCATCCGCCCAGGCTGCCTGCTACGGCGGATCTCCGCAAAGGTGAACACGGCATAGCCGGCGTTATTCTGGATTCACTGGATCACCCGGTGGCCGGGGTACTGGTCAAACTGCAAATGATCCTGCCCCAGGACAGCGGTATTGTAAATGATGAAGAAGGTGCCAGGAACATTGGGCTGACTGCTTATGTGAGAACTGACGCAGCCGGAAGGTTTAAATTTGCCGGATTGCTGCAGGGTAAGGCTTTCCAGGTGCTTCCATTGCAGCCGGGTTATCAGTTTGGCCGCTCTCAGGGCGTGCAGGAGCTTGACGATGATGTTTCATTTACTTTCAGGCAGAGCCCTCATACCATCAGATTGTTCTCTGCCCGGGATTTTAAGATCCTGAAAAAGGAGAAATCCCTGATCGTCCGTTCTCCTCAGGAATATAATGAGTGGTTCTGGATCATATCGGGCTGCTTCTTTGGAGGCTTCCTGTTGCTCCATCTTCTGCTCAGCTTCAGGTTTCCGCAGGCAGACCGGCTGGTCCTTCCTGTGGTCATGCTCATGACGGGCTTATCTTTCATTACTTTGCTGAGCCTGCAGGATCCTTTGCGGGACCGCTTTCTGGCCAGGGATACCCTGACTTTCTTTGGAATGGGCCTGCTGGGCATCCTGGTCATGATGATGGTCAATTTTCGCAGGCTGACCGTAGATTCCAGGTTTTACAGAATGTTTGTCCTTGGGCGGAACAGTGGCAGGGCCAATGGCTGGCAGTGGGCTTTGATGGCGCTGGTCCTTTTGTCGCTTACGGTCTTGTTTGGCAGCGGTCCGGAGGGCAGCGGCGTCAAGGTAAACCTGTTTGGCGTGCAGCCCAGCGAGATCGTCAAATATGCGATCATCTTGTTCCTTGCGGGCTTTTTCTCCAGCAATGAGAAATTCATTTCAGAATACCTGACCTGGCAGAAGCGCTGGTATTTCTTTTCTTTTGCGCTAGCGGCCATGTTGTTTGCGATCCTGCTGTACCTGGCTCTGGGGGACCTTGGGCCTGCTATGGTGGTCTGCTTTACCTTTATTATTCTTTTTTCGTTTTCCCGTGGTGATTTCATGATGATGGTCATGGCGATACTGGTCTATGTGCTGACGGTATGGTTCCTCAATATCTGGCTGGCGAGCCTGATCACGGTGCTACTGGTCAGTATGGGCATGGTGTTCATCCGGAAACGTACCAGCGAATCTGCGGTGATGGTGATCCTGGTAATGGCCGGATTTCTGCTGATCGACCAGATCCCCTACCTGGACAAATTGATCCCGGGGCCTGTGAACCGGCTCACGGAACGCAAATCGATCTGGCAGGATCCCTGGAACAATGAGGTTTATGGCGGAGACCAGGTAGCCAATGGCATCTGGGCTATGGCGGGCGGCGGCATCAGCGGTCAGGGGGTCGGCGAGGGCTTTGCCAAAAATATTCCCGAGGCGCATACGGACATGATCCTTCCTGCTATCGGCGAGGAATTTGGCTGGACAGGAATTGCAGGGATCTTTGTTTTGTTCCTGATCTTTCTCAACCGGGCGGTGATCATCGGCCGCCGTACGGGAACTCCTTTCCTTTTCTATCTTTGTGCGGGTATCGGGATCAGCTTGTTTATACAGTTCCTGCTGATCGCCGGCGGGTCTACCGGTGCCCTTCCGCTTTCTGGTGTTGCGCTGCCTTTCATCAGCTATGGCGGTTCATCATTGGTGGCCAATATGCTCGCGGCGGGCATCCTGCTTTCTGTTTCCCGGATCAGGGGCACTGCACTGCAGATGGAATTTATTACAAACCAACAGGATAAGAACCTGGTCCCTGCCTTGCTATCGGCCAGTGTCGCGGTTTTATTGCTAACCATCACAGTGTCCGGATATGTCATGGAAAATAAGAAATGGGTAGTGCAGCCTGCCTTGGTTGCTGACCGCAGTGGTTTGCGTATGTTCAGTTATAATCCCAGGATCTCTATATTGATGAACAAACTGGAGGCTGGTCAGTTGTATGACCGCAAAGGTCGTGTCCTGGCAACCAGCAATCCTGAGTTTGTGAAGGCCCAGGCCAAAACACTGAAGACTGCGGGTATTGATTACAATCTGGATTCTGCCGTGCACAAACGGGTTGACCGTTATTATCCTTTTGAAGAACAGACTTTTTTCTGGACGGGTGATCTGAACACTGGGGTCTTTAACGGAAGCACCAATGGTTATTTTGCTGAATATGAACATGCTGCTGAACTCAGGGGCTTTCATACGCCAGTTGCTTCTTTCAGCACCAAAGCAAGTCATTACCAGGAAGACCGTTTTTTGCCCAGAGGCGTCAGGGAAATGACCGTGAGCAAAAGGGATTATGCTGCGCTGGCTCCTTTGTTGCTTGCGGGGATCAACAGTAAGGAGGTCAATGCATTTAAGCGCCGTAACCGCGATGTAAAACTGACGATTGATGCCAGACTGCAAACTTCGATACAGCAGGCGCTTGCAGCGGATGATTCCCTGAAAAAAAGCAGGGTTTCAGTAGTGGTCATGGAGGACAATACCGGCGATGTCCTGACCTCGGCGGTATATCCGCTCCCGCCTGTTAAGGATTGGGAACTGCTGACCATGTCTACTGCAGAACAGAACAAGCTTTCCGGATGGTACACCAATAGTGATCTTGGATTTACGCTGGCAACACAGCCAGGATCGACCGCTAAGCTGGTCACTGCCATGGCAGCTTTTAATAAACTCGGGTTGGCTGCCGCTCAGCGGAAGTTCACGGTCAGTATGGGGGAACGGATCAGGACCAAAGGGATCGAACCGGATGAGACCGGGGTGATCACACTTGGAAGGGCTGTGGTCAATTCTAATAATGTTTATTTTATTAAGCTGGCCAATGAGGAGCATCTGCAGGAAGATATGGCTGCCCTCTACCTGAAGACGGGTATGTTCCTCAGGGGAGTTGGCGGATATTATTATGAACGGGGAAAGGTATCTCCGCAGCAGGAACAAAAATGGTATGACTTGTGGAGAAGGACGGAGTTCAACACCAGGCCGCGTTATGATCCGGCGAATATCCGGCGCACCAGGGCTAAAGGGATCTCAGGGATGGCCTGGGGACAAGGCGAGCTGATCGCTACTCCGGCGGCGGTGGCCAGAATGGCTGCGGGAATTGCCAATAAGGGAACTCTTGTGGCCAACCGCTATGTGCTAAAGATCAGTGATTCGCTTACTGCTGTAAATACTGGCACAAAACTGGCGGGTGATCCTCAGTATGCCGCGATGATGACGGATTATATGCTGAAGCAGAGTGCCGGAAAGGTCTGGACGCTTAAGCTGACCGTTGCCGGAAAGACTGGTACGCCCGAAAGGATCTGGAAACAGGAGCAGATCAATGATGGATGGTATGTTTTCTTTGCTCCTAAAAAAAGCGGGGACGGACATGTGGTGGTTTGCATCAGGATCGAATCGACCAGGGGATCCAGCAAAGCTGTCCTTCTGGCTGGACAGCATGTCATTCCTGCTTTGCTTAAGCTTGGCTATATCAGAGATTTTAAAAAAGAAACGAAACGTGATAGTCTGAACCTTGGAACTTAAAGAAATGAACTATGTTTAACCTTTTTAATAAAAATGTTCCCGACGGGCCGCAGGATGTTAAAACTACCAGGGAAGCGCTGCTTCTTTTTATCAGGCAGGAATTGCAGAAGATGGAGGGCGGTGAAGGCCGCCATATCAAGGGGCTTGATCTTTATATTGCCTGCCTTCCAGAGGAACGATTTATGTATGATTCTGCTGTGTTCTTTGAGGATGAAACACGTTTCAGGAATGAAGTGCAGCGTATTGCGGATGATTTTGCAATTGACCTGCCCTTGAAATGGACACTGGATATCCATTTTACTGAGGTCCTGCCGGAACTGGCAGTGAAAGCAATGAAGCTGCCTGTGGCAATGTCGGTCAAAACACCTGAACATGTCAGTGTGCTGAAATCGGACACGGCTTATATCCGGGTGCTGAACGGGGATGCGGAAAAAAGCGAGTACGTCATTCATGCTGACGATGGCAGGATCAATATCGGAAGAGAGCACAGGACCCAGGATGGTGATGGCTTTGTCCGTGAGAATACGATTGCTTTCCCGGATTCGAGCGGCAATGCCGGCAATAAATACATCAGCAGGCAGCATGCGCATATAGAATGGAATAAAGCTGATGATGTATTTGTGCTTTTTGCTGACGAGGGCGGGGTTCCGCCGAGAAATAAGGTGAAAGTAAGATCTGCCGGGGAGCACAATACGACTAAGCTTACGTTTGCTGAGCTGGGCCACGTCCTTTTGGAGGGGGACCAGATCATTCTCGGAGAATCGGCAGTACTGGAATTTACCTACAGGAGACCTTAATTATCGGATGGCAAAGATTTTCACCATAACGGCAGGATTAGAGAACATGGGGGCGATACGTACCGGCGGCCAGGGTTCTGTGTATAAGGGCAAAAGAATGGGTACTATTCTTACTGCGGTAAAATTGCTGCCTACTCCGATTCATGCAGAGGATACTGCGGATAAAAATTTCAGGGATTTCCAGAATGAGGTGGAAAAACTAAAAAAGGTTAATGAGCATCCTTCTCCTCATGTCGTAAAGATTCTCAACTCAGGGCTTACTGAAAGCGGATCGCTTCCGTTCATAGAAATGGAATATATTGAAGGGCCTGACCTGGAGGATTTGCTGAAACCTCCGCACAACCCGGTTTTTACCATCAGGGAGGTAATGAAACTGGCAACCCAGTTGGCTGCGGCGCTGGCACATTGTCATAAGGTTGGTGTCAAGCATGGCGACATTAAAAGCAATAATGTCAAGTTCAATACGGCTACAGGCAATTATATATTGCTGGATTTCGGGCTCGCGGTCATGTCGGACGAGCAGCGGAGGTCCAGTCTGCGCAATGCGGGCGCTGTTGAATTCATGGCCCCGGAACAATATGATGGTAAAATGCTGTTCGAGAGCGATATTTATAGCTATGGCGTGATATTGTTTGAATTGCTTGCGGGTAGTGTCCCTTTTCCCTTGCTGAACAAGAACGAATCGGCAAGGAATATGGTGATGCTTTCCCATATTGAAAAGGAAATACCTGATCTGATGGTTTTGCGCAACGCGCACATTCCTGCGGACTGGCCTGAAGACAAAAGGGCTTATGAAATGCAAATTCCTGAATGGCTGATCGGGCTGATCCATAAATGTCTCGAAAAAAAACCGGAGGACAGGTTTGCTAATGGGGAGGATCTGCTCGAGACTGTTTCTGTTGGACTGGAGTCTAACCATAACAGTACTGCTTCCTGGCCGGAGATTCTGGACGATTATAAGAAGGAAAATGAGCGCCTGCTCGCGGAATTGCAAAAGTACCGGCCGTTCCTGAAATTCAGGTGGGTATGGGCTGGCTTTGCGCTTTTTTTGCTTTGTATGAGTGTGTTTGGTGTCAATGCGATATTGGTGGGGATGCAAGGTAAGGAAACGGACAGCACAACTGTGGTAAGACAAGATACTTCTCCTGCTGACTCGCTGAAAAAGGCGGTGACAACCAAATTGCCGGTCGGGGCTAAAGAGACTAAACCTGATACTGCCGCTCAAAAAACCGGGCCTAAGAAAAATAAAAAAACAAAGGATGGATTAGTGGATGATGTACCTTATTTTTAACATGAAATTAGCTATACTATGAGCAAAGTATTTACCATAACAGAAGGGTTGGAAAACATGGGTGCCCTGCGTACCGGCGGGCAGGGTTCTGTTTACAAAGGTAAGAGAATGGGCACGATCATTACTGCCGTTAAAATACTGCCTACACCCATTCATACGGAAAATGCGGATGACAAGCATTTCCGGAATTTTAAAAATGAGGTGGAGAAGCTTAAGAAGGTAAATGAAGACCCATGTCCCAATGTGGTCAAGATCCTGAATTCCGGACTGACTGAAAGCGGTTCGTTCCCTTTTATCGAAATGGAATATATTGAAGGTCCTGACCTGGAGGATCTGCTGAGGCCGCCTCATAGTCCTGTATTTACCATCCGTGAAACGATCAAGCTTGCCGAGCAACTTGCCAATGCGCTGGCGCATTGCCATAAGGTGGGGGTAAAGCACGGGGACATCAAGAGTAATAATGTCAAGTTCAATACTGCTACCGGTAATTATATTTTGTTTGATTTTGGTCTGGCGGTCATGTCTGATGAACAGCGCCGCAGCAGCATCCGGCATGCGGGCGCTGTGGAGTTCATGGCTCCGGAACAGCATGACGGAGAAATGTTCTTTCAAACGGATGTGTATAGTTTTGGAGTGATCCTATATGAACTGCTGGCCGGAAGTGTTCCATTTCCGCAGGCCAATAAGGGGGAATCTTCCAGGAATAGCGTGATGCTGGCTCACCTGGAAAAGCCTGTACCTGATCTGCTGGATCTGCGCCGCTCGAATTTGCCGGACACCTGGCCGGAGGAGGTCAGGTCCAGGGAGATGAAAGTGCCTGTATGGCTGCTGAATGTGATCAGGAAATGCCTGGAAAAGGTACCGGAGAAAAGGTTTGCAAATGGTCTGGTCCTGCAGGAGGCAATTTTGGAAAACCGGGTGGAAGATGTCTGGAAAACTGCTGAACCGGTTGATGCGGCACCTGCTGCTGCATCTTTTCCTGCGCAGGGTCTGCGCGAGGATGTGGTCAAAGTTTCCAGGCCTATTTTTTTTGTGATGATTCTGGCGCTCATTGCTTTGAGTCTTTTTGCAGGCTACTCAATTTACACTTCCGATTTGAATAAGAGACAGCTGGCATCTTATGCAGATAGTCTCAGCAGCATCCCGCAGGATACCACTGTAGTTGCGGAAGAACCTAAACCTGATACAACCGCTGCTATCAAGCCGATTATTACTGATTCTGCGCTGCTGAATACTGATACCCAGGTTGATAGTCTGAAGAAAGAATTTGAAAGACAAACCGCCGCAGCGGCAAAGCCCGCTGTACAAACTACTCCTCTCGTTACTCCTGCTGCGAAGGATAATACTAAGGATATTGTCATTTCAAGTGAAGGGAAAAGGTATCAGCTGCCTAAGGGGGTGCTTTATTTTTATGATGCTCCAGACCCTTCCAAACCCAAAAGGGGCGTACTTGTGTTATCTACAAGCAATGGTTTTTCCGTCATAGATGAACAAAATAATTTCATTTACGTGACCCATACGAACAATGATGGGGAAGTGACCAAAGGATGGCTGAACAAAGCGGATATGAAAGAGGTTCCCTAGCCGGCAGGACGAGATTAGCGGGACGAGATTAAAGACAAGAGGAAATATTTCTTAAATTATTTAAAACTTTTTATTTATCCACACGTTATACTGCTGGTTTGTTTGGTTTAGGTTGATCTGTGGTGGATCAACCATCTAATAACAGGGGTAGCTGATGAAGTCTTACCCCTGTTTCTCTTTCATAAATATTTTCCTGAGTAATAA
>Ga0222419_101190_pt1 | contig 10668 bp, 3 predicted proteins | sample 1B20Ametagenome_FD_182474 | JGI IMG/M metagenome (GOLD analysis project Ga0222419, IMG submission 182474) | Enriched microbial communities from leaf-cutter ant dump, University of Wisconsin, Madison, United States - 1B20A (version 2) | ecosystem: Environmental > Terrestrial > Nest > Insects nest >... | reverse complement strand
TGTTACCAAAATAAAGGCAGTAACTGAAAAATTCTATCAGCATGTACAACCTTCCTGCATTGGCGGTAATATTATCCATCATATTTAATTCATTTACTGAAAAAGGTAAAACCAAAGTAAATTTCTTTGTTGTATTTTTAGGAGAAGTCACCTATAAGTGGTTACACTTATTTTTAATCAAATGGAAAAATTTATTTCTTAAAATTTGGCCGAACCGTTTATTACATTTTATTTCGTCCCACATTTAATCCTACCAGTTGTTTTTTAATCCAATTTCTGCATCGATAATTCACGGTATTACATTCTTGTATAAATAGGTACGGAAACGCCTACCCGTTAATTATTTCTCCTACCCATTTTTTTGATTATATCCCTGTCACTAAACCGAGCTTATGACCTTACACCTAAGGGCATTGTTATGCCTTATTGCTATCATTGCTACACCACCGTTGCTCAGCCAGGAGCTGTTGCCGGTCGATTCCCTGGTGCAGGTTCCCAAAGGGCTGGAGACTTCGATCCATCAAAACATCGGCTCCCTCGATAAAAAGCTCACCCGTCAATCAGAAAAATATCTCAGAGACTTTGCGAAGCAGGAAGAAAAGCTGCTGAAGGCTTTGTCCAAAACAGATTCAGGCGCCGCGGTTGTTATGCTGCAGTCCGGGAAGGCAACCTATGAAAAGCTCTCCAAAGGCTTGTTGGAAGCAAACACCCAAACAGAAAAGCTGCTTTCCGGGGAGTATATCGCCTCCCTCGATTCCCTGCAGGGGATGCTGGGTTTCCTGAAAGACGCAAAGAACCTGGTCTCCCGATCAAAAGACATCCAACAACAGTTAGGCAGCAGCCTGCAACAGGTCAACAAGCTGCAGCACAAGTTATCTGAAGCTTCCAATATACAACAGGTAATTCATCAAAGGCAGGCAGCTTTAAAAGAGCTGCTCGGCAGCTATACCAACCTGCCGAAAGATGTCAGCAAATACTTCGGTAAGTACCAACAGCAGGCATTTTACTATGGTCAGCAGGTGCGGGAATATAAGGAAGCGCTCAACGATCCGGATAAGCTTACCCGTAAGCTGCTGAACATGCTGCAGCAACATCCGGGGTTCCAAAAATACATGTCCAAATTTTCGATGCTGGCGGCTTTATTCCCCACGCCGGAGAACTATGGTACCCCACAGGTGCTGGCGGGTTTGCAAACAAGGGCGGATGTGCAGCAGGGGCTGCTGCAGCGCCTGCCGGCAGGAGGAACTGCCGGTAATCCTACCCAATACCTGCAACAGCAGATGTTGCAGGCACAGGGCGAGCTGGACAAGCTGAAAGACCAACTGGACAAGCTGGGGATCAAAGGAGGCGGCAGCAGTGATATGGTGATACCCGACTTCAAACCGAATCATCAAAAGACAAAATCATTCCTGCAACGCCTGGACTTTACCAGTAATTTCCAGACGCAGCGCTCAACCCAGTATTACCCGGTCCGCACGGATATTTCCATCAACATCGGTTACAAATTCTCCGACAAGGCAGTGGCTGGCATCGGGCTGGCAGGCAGGATGGGTTGGGGTGACAGCTGGCAGAAGATCCGGCTGAGCAGCCAGGGCGGTGGATTTCGCAGCTACCTGGACTGGAAAGCGCCTGATCTTTTTAAAACCGGGAGCCGCTTTATGTCCAGCCTGTGGTTCACCGCAGGAGCCGAGCTGAACTACAACCGTCCCATTGCGAGCCTTACCGTATTCAAGAATTATAACAACTGGAACAAGAGCGCCCTGGCAGGGCTGACGAAAAAGTTCAGTATGAGCTCACCCGTGAAGAAGGGAAGAAAGGTGGAGGGCAATATGCAACTACTCTATGATTTTTTATATAAGCAACAAATACCGCGTACACCTGCGCTATTGTGGCGGGTGGGGTATGGGTTGTGAGAGGAAACAATGCGTTTTAAAAGCAATAGTAACTATGAATAAGATATTACTAACACTACTATTTTTTTTCGGGTGTTCGATAGCATACACCCAGGTATCTAATAGCGATCCTCAAAAGGGAGCTGTTAATATTTCTCTTCCTAAAACACCTGAATCGCAAGGATTCGAAAGGTATGGCAATATTGCCGTGAGTGAAGTTACCGGTACACCGGATATTTCAATACCTATTTTCACTTTAAAAAGCAGTTTTTTGGAAGTTCCTGTTACGCTTAGTTATGATCCATCTGGCATAAAAGTTAGTCAGGAAGCATCATGGGTGGGGCTTGGATTTAATTTAATTGCGGGTGGAAGGATAACGGTTGAAACGAGAGGTGCAGTAGATGAAGACCCGGTTGCCCAGGGATTGTTCGCTCCTTCCTATGTTAAAGGCGGAATGCAAAAGCTATTTAACCGTCTTGGTGATTCCAGTAGTCTTTCAATATTGACTTACGCATCAACCTGTTATGAATGTGAGGGAATCAATGATATACCAGACCATTCAATGTCCATGTGGACATTAGCACAATATGGATTGGGTGAGCCGGATATTTTTCATGTAAATTTTATGGGGCATTCCATGAAGTTCTATTTTGATAAAATCAACAACGTACTCAAGTTTATTGGAGAGAAAAAAATGTTCCAGATCCAGCATAACAGAGACAGTTATAACAGGATACTTGATTGGGTTATCACAGACAATATGGGAAACCGCTATTATTTCGATCAAAGGGAAACCACAACATTCACTCTTCCTCCGTATGGAGCTCTGTATAATAATACAGCTACCTCAGCCTGGTTACTCACAAAAATAAAACACCCTGCAGGCGACAGTATCGTTTTTTCATACACGAATTATGGAAATTCATATCCTGCAACGAATAGGACTGCCTCAGTAAGTGTTATGATTGATGCCGGGGTTACTCTATCTAATGATTATGAGCAAAATGCCGTAGTACAAAACCCTCTTTATCTTACAAAAATAGAAAGCAACGAGGTAGCTGTTGATTTTATAACGGGTAACCGGACGGATTTAAAAGGAGCAGGTAGCAAACTGCTTAACCAGATAAAAATTCGGGATAAGCTAACAAATATTATTAAAAGAGAAATAAAATTTAACTATAGTTATTTTTCAGGAACTCTGGAAAGCTGCTATAATTCATTGCCAGATTCCGTTAAAAACTTTTACCGGCAGCGGTTGAGACTGGACTCTTTAGATTTAAATGCTCATTCTCTTTTACAGGCACCTTATCGGTTTTACTATTTCACAGGAGCTGGTGCACCCCATAAATATTCCGTTGGACAGGATCATTGGGGATATTATAATGGTGCTAATAACAATTATTCAGGTCCTTGCTCTCCCAAAAGTTTAATACCTAACACTGGCCTTGCCAGTACATATAGTCAATATGCAGGATTATTGGGGTTTAATGCCAACAGGGATTGCTCACCTGTAAATATGCCCGCTATGACAATGGATAGCATTGTATATCCTACGGGAGGCAGTACTAAGTTTATTTATGAGCCACATGAAACATCTACATCGTTAGGAGGAGGCCTTAGAATAAAAACAATACGTAACTATGGAACAGGAGGGTTGGCTGGCAGTACTGATTATAGTTATGCATCCGGAATTTATTTTGGGAAAATTGCTTATCATACCCGGTCATTTACAATACCCAAATGTACAACCCCACCTAATACACCACTAACCAACGCTCAGACAAAAGAAAATGTAACAGCCTACGGCGCTGTAAATGATAATGACTTATTGGTTGCTTATGGATCTGTTACATTAAAACAAAAAGATCAAAGTGGTAACAGTAACGGACATATTGTTAAGCTCTTTCATATTGCTGATCCAGGAACCACAAGTAGTATGGGTTTGGGGTTTACAGTTTTACCGGCTCATTGGCCTACCAATTCTCCTCATTTTAATGGCACTACATATTTATATCCCCAAACATCCGGCTTTCCTCCAACACCTGCTATGCAGCTGGATGGAAAAATATTTTTGGAAAAGTTTTTCGACAATACTAATACGCTTGTAAAATCTATCCAATATTATTATAAGCAAACTGACTACTCTCAAGATTTTTACAGCCTGAGAGTGATTGACAACCAAATAGGAGGAAATCTAAATTGTGGAAATGGTTTTGGGCAGGAATTTTTATTTAGTGGCCAAAGACGGTTTACAGCATTTATATCCCCAGCTAAATCTTTTTACACATTAACCGACAGTGTAGTAGAAACAACTTATACGGAGTCAAATATTAATATTCAAAAAAAGGAGTATAAATATAATGCATTTTACCAGCCGGAATATGAAATAAGCCATAGTTCCAATGGCACCCAAACCATTCTTTATACACGATGGTCTACTGCCTATCCAATGCCTTATCATACTATATATTATTTTCCTTCCGGAGCAATCGGAGATGCACTTGCAGTTTCAAATATGTGGTCTGCAAATGTGTACGATTTACCTATTGAGCAGATTACTTTGATAAGGGATATTACAGGCGATACAGCCGTAGTTTCAGGACGATACAATTTGTATGATAAAAACCTGGTAAAAAAAACCTATTCTTTAGAATCAAGTAAAACGCTTCCGTTTAATACCGATTTTAAACCTTCGCATATAAGTTCGTATAGCGCAGATTATGATATAACTTTAGACCCAAGATATATCCTCCAGGAAACCCGCGAGTATAATATAAATAATCAACTGCAAGCTATTAACAGCAAAGCAGGTAGGACGTCCTTTGTATGGGATAAATATCATAACCATTTATTGGCTTATTCTCCTGATGCAGATCCGACCGACATTGCCTACACTTCCTTTGAAGCCGAAGGCAAAGGCAACTGGACATATAGTGATACACCTGCAACCGATATGACCGCACCTACCGGAAAAAAATCATATACTTTAGGAAACAGCATCACTAAAAGCGGCTTAAATGCATCTGCTACTTATATAGTTTCCTACTGGAAAAAAAGCGGTACAGTTTCAGTCAATGGCACTACACCTGTTACAGGCAATACCATTAACGGTTGGACCTACCATGAACATAAGGTTGTAAATCCCGCAGGTGGAACAATTACTGTATCCGGGACATCAGGTGTGATAGATGAGCTTCGGCTTTACCCCTTCACCACTCATATGACCACCTATTCTTATGATCCTTTAATAGGCATGACCAGCCAGTGCGATATCAACAACCGCGTCACCTACTACGAATATGACAGCTTTGGCAGGCTGAGCCTGGTCCGCGACCAGGATAAAAACATCATAAAGAAGATCTGCTATAACTATGCCGGTCAGGAAGAAAGCTGCCTTACCTACGGCAACCAGGAGCAAACCCGTTACATGCTAAAAGACGATTGTCCCGATTGCCAGATACCCTCAGGAGTAACTTATACCGTTCCTGCAAATAGCTATTTTGCTTCCTCAACAACAGCCGCCAATACCCTTGCACAAAATGAAATTGATGCCAACGGGCAGGCATACGCCAATGCCAACGGTACCTGCACTGCTTCTGTTATGACCAATATCAACGGATATAACGGTATCAGCGGCAAACGCTTTACCCTGTTGTTACACAACAACTGCACAGGAACCAACTATTATATTTACCTGGACCCGGGCGTTTCGGGGGTTAACCTCAACCCACAGATACCCACCGGTAACTATAATGTAACCATTACACCCGATGGCGGCTCGGGACCTTATTCCTATAGCTTTGCCAGCTTTTACCAGTATGCAAATACTGCCAGCTTTCTTGGGATAGATATCACTACTACAAAAAGATACCTTGCCATACAACCTTAATATATTTCATATGAAACATCGAATATTATTGATCGCTGTAATGCTGTTAGGCAGCCAACTGCTTTTCTCCCAACATTCACTATATGATATGTATTTCGGGTCGTCAGAGAATCGCCCGGTTACCATGTCGGACTACAAAGGCAAAAAAACATTGATCGTTGTGGCGGGTCCTGCTTCGCTTCAGGCAAAATCGTCCGCCAGGTACCTGGGGGATATCCAGAAAAAGTATCCCGCTGTGTCCGTAGTGATCATCCCCGTAGCGGATTCTTCACACCCTTCTGCCGATCCGGTCCCCAAAGACAAGGCAATGGTAGCCAATACCCGTTACAGCGCCCTGGTAGCGGCGAAAGAAAAGGAACGGCATCCTTTGCTGCAGTGGTTGTCTGACAGCAAACAAAACTGCCATTTTGATGTGACCCTTAAAAACGAGGAACAGTTTTTTGTGATCAGCGAGTCCGGTGTTTTGTATGCAGTGTTGGAAAAAGGTGTTTCCGATAAGGTCTTGAATGAAGTGCTTACAGCTAAAGACGTACAGCCCCAGCAGGTTGTGACAGACATTAATCGTAAAGGATACACTTCGCCCAGGTAAACCACAAACAAAACTATAGTAATTAATCTGCCAGCCACTAACATCAATATTCAATCATGACCAGTCACGATAATTACAGGATCGAAAGTCATTCCCCTAGCCATACTCCCTTTGCTTTAAGCATCATGAAGCACACACTTTTTCAGGTATCGTTTATGAAGAGCCTCGCGCTTATGCTCATTGTTTTATCTTCTCTCGTTTCTTACGGTCAAACGGTAGAGATGAAGACCTATGATACCACGATCCTGAGCTGGCATGCCCGGGTGACCATGCCCAAATATTTTGATCAGTCCACCGACAGCGCCAGCCTGTTCGTGTTCATGCCCGGTTACGGCCAGGTAAACAAGCCCGGTGAGCTGGGTAACTGGGGATTTCACAGCAACCAGGCCTTGGGTGGCGGCAGCTGGGACGGCGCCGTGCAGCTGGAAAACGGTACCCATTACCCGGTATACATTACCCTCATCCCCACTATTGCTTCACCCAGGGGCTCGGTCATGGACCAGCGGATGACGGTCATCTTCAACCGCTACCGGGTAAAGACCACTTCCATTCACCTCATCGGGGTCAGCATGGGCGGACAGACCATGTGCCAGTACGCCAGCTGGCTGGAGTTCAACAACAGCGCTAAAAAATACAAACACATTACCACGGTGCATCCTATGCGCCCCACAACTACCAATGAAGCCCTGTTCGCCAGCCAGGACGGGCTTTCGGCACCTTATATAGCCACGGGGGCACGGATGGGTTATTATGCCCGCAAAGGCGGCAAAGCCATGATCATTCACCAGATCAACGACCCCATTGTATCCGGCGGCGAGGTAGTCGCCCACGCCATGAACGACAGCCTGCCCGGCTCCGTTGTATATTACTGGACCAATTTTATTGAGCCCGGTCAGCCGGACCTGCATGTGGCGGGTATGAATGTGATCTTCAATCCTAATACCAGCAACCTCACCCTGACCTATGACCCGCTTGTAGACAGCAAACCCGGTAATCCATTGCCTTCCATCCCCACCGACGGACGTCCCGGTGGTGAAAATATCTACCAGTGGTCGCTGCGCCAGGGAGAGCTGCCGTTGCCTGCCGGGTATGCTGCCACTACGCCCGTCAACTATATCCGCACCTGGGATGCCAAAGCCCCCGAGCAGAGCGGCAATACCCTTATCAGCAAAGACCTGCGCGAGGTACAGCAGACCACACAGTATTTTGACGGGCTGGGCAGACCTTTGCAGACCGTCGTAAAGCAGGGCTCAATGATCACCGGGCAGTCGCCAGTAGACCTGGTCGCCCCGGTGGTATACGACGCCTTCGGCAGGGAAGCTTTCAAATACCTGCCTGCCCCTTCCACCGCCACCAATGCTACTAAAGATGACGGCAGCTTCAAGCTCGATCCTTTCACACAGCAGGCAACTTTTTATAATCAGACCGATGAAAACAAGAACCCCCTGGCCGGTCAGGGAGAGAGCCATTTTCATGGTGAGACCCGCTTTGAAGCCTCTCCGCTGAACCGCGTGCTTGAAACAGCCGCGCCCGGCAAAAGCTGGGCGGGTACCATGGGTGCCGGCACAGAAACCGCCCGCCGATCCGTCAAAACAAAATATTATGTCAATACCGCATTGGATAAAGTCCGGATCTGGAATGTGGTCATCGGTACCACAGGCTCTTTCAGCACCTATAACAGTTCCGGCATCTACCCGGCAGGTACCCTGCATAAAACCCTCAGCATTGATGAAGACAACAAGCAGGTAGTTGAGTTTAAGGACAAGGAAGGCAAAGTGATCTTAAAAAAAGTACAGCTGACCGCATCTGACCTCAACGGCGCTGGTAGCGGTCATGCCGGCTGGCTGTGCACCTATTATCTCTACGATGATTTTGGCAACCTCAGGCTGGTCATTCAACCCAGGGGAGTGGCGATCATGGTACCCAGTACCTGGGAGTCCGACGCCAGCTTTTCCCTTACCAATACCGCCATACTGCACGAGCAGTGCTTCCGTTATGAATACGACCACCGCCGGCGTATGATCATCAAAAAAACACCCGGCGCCGGGCAGGTAGATATGATCTATGATATGCGCGACCGCCTGGTGATGACCCAGGATGCAAAATTAAAAGCAACCAACCAGTACCTGGTCACCCGTTACGATCATTTAAACCGCCCGGTAGAAACAGGTCTCTGGACAAGTACCTCCACGCCCCAGACCCACCGCAACAGCATCGGTACTTCCCTGACCTATCCCGAGGGCGGCACTTATGCCTACCTGACCAAAACCGGGTATGATAATTACGACAACATTCCTACCGGTGCGGCACCCCTTACCCAAACCCTGGATGCCACCCAGGTCAATGCCACTTATGGCTTTACCACCAGCTACAATACTGCCCCCGATTATGCGCAGCCGCTGGCAGCTTCCAGCCAGGTGAACGGGCTGGTCACCTGGACCGAGACCCGTATCATCGGCACTGCCACTTCCACCTATTCCGTTAATATCTACGATGCCAAAGCCCGGCTGATACAGGTAAAAACCAAAAACCACCTGGGTGGCGCTGATGTATTCACCACCCAGCACAACTGGGCAGGGCAGCCCCTGGTAACCCTGCAAAAGCAGGAAAAGCCGGGCACCAACGCACAAACCAGCTTTACCGTTACCCGATATGTGTATGATGACCTGGGTCGCCTGGTGAAGACAGACAAAAAGCTGCAGCACAGCCTTGTAAACAGTAATGCATTACCAACAGCCTATACCCCCGTCAGCCAGCTGGAATACGATGCCCTGGGGCAGGTAAAGCAAAAGTCGGTAGGCAATAAGCCCGGCACCACCGACCCGTTATCCGTAGCCAAACACCGCCACAATACCCGGGGCTGGCTGCTGGATGTCAACAAAGATTATATAGCCGAGACAGCCATTCACGACCGTTACTTCGGCTTTGAGCTGAGCTACGATAAAAACCCCAGCCTTGGCGTCATCACCCCCCAGTACAACGGCAATATCAGCGGCATGCTCTGGAAAAGTGAGGGCGACCAGGCAAAGAGAAGGTACAATTACAGCTATGATGCCGTCAACCGGCTCACGGCAGCCGACTTTACCCAACATGCCGGCGGCGACGGCAGCAGCGCTACCTTCAACAAAGCCAACGGCATGGACTTTAGTGTCAGCAACCTCGTGTACGATGCCAATGGCAATATCTTAAGAATGGCCCAGCGGGGGCTTATATTAAACACTGCCCAGACCTTCGATGATCTTTCCTATAAATATTTTGGCAACAACAGCAACCGGCTGGAGTATGTAAATGAGCTGTCTGCCACTTCGCAAAACGGGAAGCTGGGCGATTTTAAGAACGGCAGCAATGGCACTACGGTGCAGGATTATACCTATGATGTGAATGGTAACCTCACCCAGGACCTCAATAAAAATATAACATCCATTACCTATAACCACCTCAACCTGCCGGAGGTGATCACCGTTACGGGGAAGGGCACCATTACCTACACCTATGATGCCGCTGGCAACAAGCTCAAAAAGACAACCGTAGAAAACCCGACCGTAGCCAATGGCAATAAAACCACCACCACTACCTCCAGCTATATGGGCGGGTTTGTATATGAGAGTAAAACCATCAGTCCTGCAGATCCCAACAATCCCAACTATACCGATAAGCTGCAAGTAGTAATGCATGAAGAGGGCAGGGTAAGGCCCCTGTTCAACAACGCAACCACTCCTAATGTACCCACCGGCTTCACCTACGACTACTTCCTCAAAGACCACCTGGGCAATGTGAGAGTGGTGCTGACTGAAGAGCAAAGGCAGGACATTTACCCTGCTGCCACCCTGGAGGGCAGCCTTACCACCGGTGGCAGTCCCAATGCAGCGTTTATAGAGAAGCAGTATTACAATATCAACAGCTCCTTTATCATCAGTGGCAACGGCACCTATCCCAACCACAATGGTAATCCTCCCGTCAATCCCAACCCCAACAGTGTCGTCACCGCCACGAGCAAAAAGGCTTACTGGCTCAACGCGAATACGAACAAAACGGGGTTAGGCATTACCCTGAAAGTGATGGCCGGCGACCGTATTGATATACTGGGTAAAAGCCATTGTCCGATCAGTAATACCGATGGCATAGATGCCAACAAAGCCATCCTTGTGCTGGACATTCTCACCGGGTTGCTGGGTGGCCCCACGGGCAGCATCGCATCAGCAGCTCATGGCGGTGTTACTGCCGGTCAGCTCAATGGTATTACAGGTGTTACGGGTGGTCTTGCCGATTTTCTCAGCGACCAGACCACGGATGCCGCA
>Ga0222419_101186_pt1 | contig 10708 bp, 9 predicted proteins | sample 1B20Ametagenome_FD_182474 | JGI IMG/M metagenome (GOLD analysis project Ga0222419, IMG submission 182474) | Enriched microbial communities from leaf-cutter ant dump, University of Wisconsin, Madison, United States - 1B20A (version 2) | ecosystem: Environmental > Terrestrial > Nest > Insects nest >... | reverse complement strand
AGATCGCCGAGCAGGCCGCGCGCGAGCCCTGCTTCGCCCAGGCCGATCCGGCGCAGCGCACGGCCTTCGCCCGCGGCTTCATGCAGGCGCTGTGGCGGCTCGACTTCGTGGCGCTGACCTGGGGCGAGGGCGCCCGGGCGCCGCTGCAGGCGCGGACCGCCGCACCCGAGGCGGGAGAGCGATAACTCTCTGGAACATAGCAACCCGCGCTTGGTGGACGGGTGTTTGAGCCAGATTTGACTGATATTTTCCGCTGACCCGCAACCGCTTGCATCGGCGGGCCGGCGCGGAGGTGCCGGCCCCGTGGTCAGCGCCGTGAAGCGTCGTGTCCGCGCTTGCGCCGCAGCGCAGCCCAGCCCGCCAGGGCCAGCAGCCCCGCCAGCATGCCCTGACCCCACTGGCTCAGGGTGGGGATCGAGGCCGCGCCTCCCGCGTGCATGGCCAGGATCTGTATGGAGCCGCCGTCGCCCGGACCGCCCACCGGCCCTCCGTTCGTGCCGCTGCCGCCTGGAATGCCCGGCGTGCCGCCGCCGCTCGCACCGCCGCTGCTGCCCCCGACGGGTGGCGTACCGTCCGCGCCGTTTGTCCCGGACGGGCCCGTCGTCCCGCCTGGCCCGCCCATGCCGCCGGCGCCTCCCGTACCCCCTTGCCCGCTCGAGGCATCGATGCCGGAGGCGTTGCCGCCCGCGCCGCCATTGCCGCCCGCGCCGCCGTTGCCCGCGAGGACGCCGCCGTTGCCGCCGGCTCCGCCATTGCCGCCGGGGCCGGCCAAGGCGCCCGTGCCAGCCGCCGTTCCGCCGCTGCCGCCGGCCCCGCCGTTGCCGCCGTTGTCTCCGGGAGTCGAAGGGAGTCCGCCCGCGCCGCCCGCGCCCCCTGCTCCGCTGGAAGCGTTGTCTCCGCTGGCGCTGCCGCCTGCGCCCCCGTGGCCGCCGTTGCCCCCGCCGCCCCCGCCGCCGGCGAGGAACCCTCCGCTGCCGCCTGCGCCGCCATTCCCGGCGCTGGCCTCCAGGCCAGTGGCGCTGCCGCCCGCCCCGCCGTTGCCGCCCGTGCTTCCAGTGCCGCCGCTGCCGCCCGCCCCGCCGGTTGCATAGGCCCCGTTGGCGCTGCCGCCTGCGCCGCCGTTGCCCCCTATGCCGCCTGCGTCTCCGCTGCCGCCGTCGCCCCCCAGGCCGCCGGAAGATCCGACTCCCATGGCGTTGCCGCCGGTACCTCCGTTGCCACCGTTGCCGCCCGCGCTGCCGCTGGTCCCGTCGCCACCATGCCCGCCGAGATAGCCCCTGCCGCCATCGCCCCCGTTGCCGCCGCTCGCGCCGCTTCCCGCGCCGCCTGCGCCGCTGTTTGCCGTCGCGAGCGCGTGGGTGTCGTCCGTGACGGCGCTGCTGCCGCCCGCGCCGCCCGAACCGCCGCTGCCCCCGTTACCGCCGCCCGCGCCGACGATGAAATACAAGGTGCTGCCGGGGATGACGGCGATCGTCTGCGTGACCCGGTCGCCCGGGGAGCCGGCCGAAGTGTCGCTGCCGCCCCCGCCGCCGCCGAGCAGTTCCACCTGCATGCTGGTGATGCCGGCCGGGACGGTGCAGTCGCTCGCCCCGGGCGTGAACTCCGTGCCGACGACGCAGGGCGCCGCCAGTGCCGGCAGCGCGGCGATGCCCGACAGCAGCCCCACCGCCGATGCCACCTGGCGGCAGCGCAGCGCCCGCCCCTTGCGTGATCTCATGACGAATGCCTTTTCTCGTGAAATTGGAAGCAGGCGCCGCGGGGCCCGCGCCCGGCTGCGGCGGCACGCCGCCGATGGCTGGGAATGACTGTAAGGCCGAGTGGGTATTCGTTCCAGCGCAGGCGGCCGATCCACGGCTTTTCCTGGGTTGATTATTTCTGAATTAGAAACAATCAAATTCAGAAACCAGTCTTTTAAAAACTAGGGAAAACCCGCAAACTACGAGCCATCGAAGGACACCACCGTGTTCCTCCGGTAAGGGAAATGGCTCAGGCCGCCCGTTCACCCAATGGGTTTGTTTGTTGGTTTGTCACGTTTTCAGGAGAAAGACCATGATCCGCAAGAATTTCGCATTTGCTTCCATCGCCGCCGCGCTGCTCGTCTCGGGCACCGCCTTTGCCGCTGACCTGCAGCCCGCCGCGGGCGAGGGGCCCTTCTTCCAGCCCCAGACGGTCGTGACCGGCCAGTTGCAGCGCACCGACGTGGCCGCGCAGGCCGTGGCGCAGGCGCCGCTCGCGGGCAATCTGCCGGTGGCCCAGGCGACCGTGACGAGCGACCTGAGCCGTGCCCAGGTGCGCGAAGCCACGCGCGAGGCGCTGGCCCATGGCTTCCGTCCGGCCAGCGGCAATCTGTCGTGATGGGATGGCGCGCCTGAGGCCGGCCGCCACCGGCCGCCCGGCGCAGAGGGGCACGCGGTTCGCCGCGTGCCCCTTTTTTCGTGTGCGCTCGCCTCAGGGCTGGCGTGGGGGCTGCAGGATGGCGCGCACCAGGTTGCGGCTGTGGGCGCCGAAGTGGCGCATCAGCGTGGCGATGCTGGCCTCGAACGCTGCGCGGGACCCGGCCCCGCGCCGGGCGACCTCGGCCATGAGGTCGATCCGGCCGGCGTGCACGCCGAAGTCGAAGCCCGGGTCGTCCACATACCTGGGCGGCACCGAGGCGAGCATCTGCGCGGTCACCGCCTCGCCCATGGAGGACGCTTCGAGCGAGACGACACCCCGCAGCGTGTCGTCGCTCCATGCGCCATAGCCCGCGTCGGTGGTGGTGTCGTGCAGCGCGTTTTCCAGCGCCGTCGTGTGGCGCGCCTTGGCGTCGGCCTGGATCATCTGGCTCTCGTAGCGTTCGAGCACGAAGTGGCGGTTGGAGAGCAGCACGATCATGTGGTTCTTGGGGCCGTCCATGCCGAGCACGGCCAGCAGCTGGATGCCGATGAGCCGCGCCGTGGAGAAGCCGGGCGCCAGGCTCGCGTGGTAGGGCTGCGTCAGGTCCTGCGCGTAGTGCGCGGCCAGGCCCGCGAAGCGCCAGCCCCAGTAGGGGTGGCCGCTGCGAAAGGCGAGCTGGGACAGGCCCATGTACTGGTGCAGCCGCAGTTCGGGATAGGTGCGCTTGAGAAAGCCGGCCGCCGCGTAGATCAGCGCGGACTCGTGGTAGTAGCCCATGTGGAACGGCGCCTGCGTGGAAAAGCTCAGGCTCGGGTTGCCAAACGGCAGCTTGCCGAAGCCGTAGAGCGGGCCCCAGGCGGAAGGGCTGTCTTCCCAGAGGTTCACGTCCATGCCGTAGTCGGGCTCGTCGCTGGCGCTGGCGAGTATCGCCAGCGGCGCAACCATCTCGCCCGGGTTCAGCCGCACGAAGCGGTGCTTCTCGCCGTCTTCGGCGCTCAGCGGCAGCGCGCTCACGTCGTCGTGCGCCATGGGCGGCGCGGTGGGCTCGGGGCCCCAGGGGTCGGGCTGCACGTACAGCGCCAGGCGGCTTTCGGGCGAGACGCGCAGCGCCATCAAAAAGGCCTTGCGCAGCGCCTGGGGGCCCTGGCTCGCCACGGCGGGGTCCAGGCGCAGCGCGGCGGGCAGCGGCGGGTAGTGGGCGATGTGCGTGCGCGCCCAGGCGTCCTGCGCGTCGATCAGCCTGGCGATGGCCGGAGCCTGGTCGGCGAGGAAATCCTCCAGCGGTTCGGCCGCGACGGGCGCGGCCTGGCGCACCTCGGGCAGCACCTCGAAGGCGCGGTAGGCGGCCAGTGCGTGATTGCTCCAGGCCCAGGCGGCGGGGCTGGCGCACAGGGCGAGCAGGGCGGCGAGGAGCAGGCGTTTCATGGGGCGGCGCGGTTCAGTCGGTGGAGGGGTAGCCGGTGATGGCGCGGATCTCGCGGTACAGCGGGCGCAGGCGATCGTACATGCGCAGGTACACGCGCCGGTAGAGCTGGTCGTAGGTGCGCACGTGACTGGGCTCGGGCGTGAAGCAGCGGCCCACGCGCGTCATGGCGCGCACGGCGCTGGCGAAGTCGGGGTACAGGCCCAGGCCGACGCTGGCGATGATGGCCGCGCCCAGGCCGCTGGTCTCGTACAGGTGGGCGCGCTCGCACGGCAGGTCGAAGACGTCGGCGGTGATCTGCATGGCCGCGTCGCTCTGCGAGCCGCCGCCCGCCACGCGCAGGCGTGCGATGCGCGCGCCGCCGCGCCGCTCGGTGCGCTCGCGCGCTTCGCGCAGCGCGTAGGCCAGGCCTTCGAGGATGGCGCGGTACAGGTGCGCGCGCGTGTGCGCGTCGCCGAAGCCGAGGATGGCGCCCTTGGCCTCGGGGCCGGGCACCTTGATGCCGGGGTTCCAGAAGGGCTGCAGCATCAGGCCCAACGACCCCGCGGGCACGCGGCCCACGAGCTCGTCGAACAGGCTCTCGGGCGTGACGCCCCGGCGCGCGGCCTCCAGGGCCTCGTTCTGGCCGAACTGCTCCTTGAACCAGTTGACCATCCAGAAGCCGCGCGTGATCTGGATCTCGGTGTTGTAGTGCCCGGGGATGGCCGCCGGGTAGGGCGGGATGAAGCGCGTGGCCTCCAGGTAGCGCGTGGTGGTGGTGTTGAAGGTGGCCGCCGTGCCGTAGGAGAGGCACCCGATCTCGGGCGTGAGGCAGCCTGCGCCCAGCACTTCGCAGGCCTTGTCGGCCGCGCCCGCGACCACGGGCAGCCCCGCCGGCAGGCCGGTCTGCGCCGCCGCCTCGAGCGTGACGCGGCCGATCACCGTGCCCGCGGGCACGAGCTCGGGCAGCATGGCGCGGCGCACGGGCAGGGCGTGCCACTTCCAGTCGTGCGGCCCGGCCCAGCGCCCGCGCTTGTAGTCGAAGGGCACGTAGCCGACCTGCGACGCGACCGAATCGACCATGCGGCCCGCCAGGCGCCAGTGCAGCCAGCCCGAGAGCAGCAGGAACTTGTCCACGCGCGCCCAGAGCTCGGGCTGGTGCTGCGCGATCCAGTTGGCCTCGGCCTCGTGCTGGAAGTGGCGCACCGTGCCGCGCATGGCGATGGCCGCGAAGGCCGCCTCCCACCACCACGGCAGGCGCGGCGCGCGGGCGGCGCGGCGCTGGTCGAGCCAGATCATCGAGGGGCGCAGCGGCGCGCCCCGCGCATCGAGCGTGACGGGCACGGCGCGCTGCGTGGTGACGGCCACGCCCGCGATCGAGGCGGGCGGCACCCGGGTGCGCGCCATGAGGGCACGCGTGGCGGTGCACAGCGTCTGCCAGAAGGCCTCGGGCTCGCATTCCATCCAGCCCGGTTCGGGCGAGCGGTAGCTGGTGATGGGCACCTGCGCCTTGTCCAGCAGGTTTCCCTGCAGGTCGAACAGCAGCGCGCGCACGCTTTGCGTGCCGTTGTCGATGGCGAGCAGGCAGGGCAGGGGCATGGCGCGGTGGCTATGAATGATGTAGCTGCCTGCGCTTGACAGGCAAGGGCTGGAGGCCGATTTGGCTCATATCCGGCAGCTGGTAGTGCTGCGCGATGATGGCACGGTAGCGCTGGCGTTCCGCGCCCCAGCGCGCGGCGGGCCAGCCGAGCGCCGGGGCGCACAGGGCTTGTATTTCGTCCAGCAGCGCCTCGCCGCCCTGGGGCAGCAGCAGGCCCAGGCGGGTGCGGCGCAGCAGCAGGTCGTCGAGGTGGTGCACGGCCTCGTGGCGCGCGGCGATGAGCAGCTCGATCCACAGCGTGGGCGTGTCCGCGATGCGCTCGAACTGCCGTGCGCCGGCACCCGCGCACAGCGCCTGGGCCGCGCTGCCGTAGCGGGCCTGCAGGCGCTCGCGCACCGCCTCGGGCAGGCCGGGGTCTGGCGCGGCTGCGGGGGCGAAGACCGGCGCCTCGCTGCGCGCCCAGGGCCGGCCGACGTGGGGCGCGGCCAGCGCCAGCGCGTCCTGCGCCATGAGGCGGAAGGTGGTGAGCTTGCCGCCCGCGAGCGTGATGAGGCCGCCCTCGTCGCGCACCAGGTGCTCGCGCGTGGCGCGCGAGGCCTGCGCGTGCCCATCGGCCACGACGGGGCGCACGCCCGAGAAGCACGAGAGCACGTCCGCCGCCGTGAGCCGCGCGCCGGGGAACTGGTCGTTCACGGCATCCAGCAGGTAGCGCGCCTCAGCGGCGGTGATGCGCGCCTCGTCGTCGAGGTCATTCCGGTGGTCGAGGTCGGTGGTGCCGATCAGCGTCGCGCCCTCCCAGGGGTAGAAGAACACCGGGCGGCCGTCGGCGGGGTGCATGAAGCTGATGGCCTGCGCCACCGGCAGACGCCAGAAGGGCACGAGGAGGTGGCTGCCGCGCAGCGGCCGCAGCAGCGGGCCGCCATCGCCACGCAGCCGGTCGCCCCAGGCGCCGGTGGTGTTGATGACGCAGCGCGCCTGCACGGTGTGTTCGCGTCCGGTGAGCGTGTCGTGCAACTGCACGCCGAAGTGGCCGTGGCCGGAGCGCGCGACGGCGCGCACGCCCAGGTCGTTGAGCGTGACGGCGCCCAGCCGCCGTGCCTCCTGCAGCACGCGCAGCACGAGGCGCGCGTCGTCGGTGCTCGCGTCCTGGAACACCAGGCTGCCGCGCAGCCCGGCGGGCGCCAGGCCCGGGGCCAGCCAGTGCGTGTCGGCCAGATCGGCCCAGCGGTGGCCGTGCTGGCGTGCCATGCGGTCGTACACCATGAGGCCGGCCTGCATCAGCCAGCGCCCGGGGCGGCGGTGCGCGCAGTCGGCCCAGAGAAAGCTTTGCGCATGCACCAGCGCCGGGGCTTCGCGCAGCAGGCGTTCGCGCTCGCGCACGGCGTGCAGCGTGGTCTTGAGATCGCCCTGCTTGAGGTAGCGCAGGCCCCCATGCACGAGCTTGGACGAGCGGCTCGACGCGCCCCAGGCGAAGTCGCGCTGCTCCGCCAGCAGCACGCGCCAGCCCGCCTGCGCCGCCTGCTGCGCCACGCCCGCGCCGCTGATGCCGCCGCCGATCACGACGAGATCCCACACCGCGTCGGCAAGGCGCGCCAGCGTCGGCTCGCGCGGCGGGAAGACGCCGGGGGGCGCGCTGCTCAATCCGCCCATGGCCCGCCGTCCTGCAGCAGCTTGCCGGGGTTCATGATGCCGTGCGGGTCGAACTGCGCGCACAGCTGCGCGAGTGTGGCCATGCCCAGCGGCCCCTTCTCTTGCGCCAGATGCGCGGCGTGGTCGCGCCCCACGCCGTGCTGGTGGCTCACCGTGGCGCCGTGGGCGGCGATCTGCGCGGCCACGGCGCCCTTGAGCGCGCGCCAGCGTGCGAGGTTGGGCTCGAACCCGCCCGGTGCCGTGGGCCAGACGTATTGCGCGTAGATGCTGCTGCCCTCGGGGTAGAGATGCGAGAGGTGCGTGAAGGCGTGCACCGGCGTGCCGAAGGGCGCGAAGGCGTCGCGCGCGGCCTGCTCCATCGCCTGCATCAGCGGCGTGACGCGCGGCCAGTCGACGGCGGTTTCTATCGTGTCCACGCTGTAGCCCAGCGCCCACAGCGTGTTGCGCAGGTAGGGGCCCTTGAAGCGATTGGCCGCCCACTTGCGGCCCAGCGCCTGGCCGATGTGGATGCCGCCGTGGCGCGCGAGCCAGCGGCGCGCCTGGCGCAGGGCGTGGCGGGCGGTGGCGGGGTCGGCGCTCACGCCCAGCATCAACAGGCACTTGCCCGCGCCGCAGCCGCGCCAGGCAAGGTATTTTTCCAGCCAGGCGACGGCGCGCTCGTGCCCGGCCAGGCGCAGGTTGGTTTCGGTTTCGATGGCGTTGGAGAGGCGCAGCATCGACAGCGGCAGGCGCTGCTGCACCAGCGTGCGCGCGGCCGTCTCGGCGCGTTCCCAGTCGGGCAGGAAGAAGGCGTGAAAGCGCTCATGAGCGGGCAGGCGCGTGACGCGCATCACCGCCTCGGTGAGGATGCCCAGGCGCCCTTCGCTGCCGAGCACGATCTCGCGCAGGTCCGGCCCGGCGCTGGCGGCCGGGAAGGTCGGCAGCACGAGCGTTCCGACGGGCGTCTGCAGGCGCCCGCCGGCGAAGAGCTGCTCGATGCGCCCGTAGCGCAGCGACTGCTGGCCGCTGGAGCGCGTGGCCACCCAGCCGCCCACGGTGGAATATTCGAACGACTGCGGAAAGTGCCCCAGCGTGTAGCCGTGCGCGCGCAACTGCGCCTCCACCAGCGGCCCCGGTGTGCCCGCGCCGAAGGTGGCAAGCTGGCTGGCCGTATCGAGGTGCACGAGCCGGTTCAGGCGCGTGAGCGCGATGGCCAGCACCGGCCGCTCGCCCAGCGGGCAGTCCAGGTGCCCCGCGACGCTGGTGGCGCCGCCGACGGGGATCACTACCCAGCGCCGTGCGTGGGCCAGGTCGAGCAGCGCGCGCGCCTCTTCATCGGACGCGGGATGCGCCACGCCGTCGGGCACGGGCGGCAGATGGCCCAGGCGCTTGCGGATCCAGTCGGCGTAGCTTTCGCCCCAGGCGGCGGCCAGGCGCGCATCGGGCGTGCGGTCGATCAGCGGGTGCTCGGGCAGGCGCGGCGGCGGGATGCGCGCCAGCAGCGCCTCGCGCGGCGCGTCGGGCGTGGGATGCCCCGGCCCCAGGCGCTCGGCCAGCATGGCGCGCGCCGCCGCGCCCAGCGCCATCGAGGTGGCTTCGTCGCCCCAGCCGTTCCAGCGTCGCATGCCTGCATACTCCCGTGATTGCGCCTAAGGCAACGCTGAAAAAGCCCCCCGCGCGCGCTGCATCCCCGTTTTGGGCGATCTGCGGCGTTGCAAATGCTCGCAATAGCACTGGCTATTGCTGCGCTTTGCGCCTTGCAGCTCATCCCAAACCGGGGCGCAGCGCATCGCGGGGACTTCTTCAGCGTTGCCCTAAGAATGTAGGCCCGCGCCGCCCGTTTGCCATTTCGCCATGCCGCCATCCGCTTGCTCGATCACGCCAGACGCGCCGCGCGTCGTCGCGCCGTATGCGCGCACGCTGTGGGACGCAGCACTGGCGGCCGGGGTGGCGCCGCAGGCGCTGGCGCGGGTGCTCGGAAGTGAGGCCCCGGGCGATGAGGACATGCCCGTGCCCACCTACCTCGCGCTGCTGCAGTGCGCGCTGCAGGCGGCCGGAAGCGGCTTCGGCTGGCGGCTGGGGCAGAGCGTCAAGCCCACGAGCTACGGCGTCAACGGCATCCTGCTGCTTGCCTGCCCGACGCTGGACGAGGCGCTCGCGCAGGTGCTGCGCTTCGAGTCGCTGGTGCACGACCTGGGGCGCTCGTCTTTCGTGCGCCGGGGCGACGTGGTGGAGTACGGCTGGATCAACCACTGCGGCGGCCATCCGGCGGCCGATGCGCTCACCGAGTCGGTCTTCGCGGGCATCCAGACCTGCGCCCAGTGGCTCGCGGGGCGCGCCATCGCCGGGTTCGAGCTGCAGTTCATGCACCACTGCGACGCGGCCACGGCGCACGCCATCGCGCAGGCCAGCGGCGCGCGGGTGCGCACCGGCTGCGCGGCCAACCGCGCGATCTTTCCGGCGCAGGTGCTCGACTGGCCCATTCCCCAGGCCGACCGGGCGCTGCTGCCCCTCTTGATCCACCACGCGCAGGAGCTGCTGCAGGCGCGCCGCCCGCACGAGGCGGCCATCGCCGTGCAGGTGCGCCAGTGCGTGCTGCGCCGCCTCGGGCAGGAGCAGGTGCGGCTGGCGGACGTGGCCGATGAATTGCACCTGTCCACGCGCACGCTGCAGCGGCGCCTGGCGCAGGCGGGGCTGGCCTTCCAGGCGCTGCTGGACGGCACGCGCCACGAGCTTGCCCGCCACTACCTCGAAAGCTCGGAGCTGCCGATCGCGCGCATCGCCGCGCTGCTGGGCTACCAGGAGGTGCCGGCCTTCCACCACGCGTTCAAGCAGTGGCAGGGCGTGGGGCCGGGGCAGTACCGGGCGCAGGCGCGGCGCTGAAATCCCTCAAGTTCTGCGCCGGGCTGCCGAAGAGCCGGGCATGTCCTCCCTTGCCGCCATCGCCCAGACCGGCCTGCAGGCCGCGCAGCTGCGCATGGACGTGAGCGCGCACAACGTCGCCAACATGAACACGCCGGGCTTCACGCCGCAGCGCGTGCGCGAGCAGGCGCTGGCGCCGCTGTCGGGCGTGAGCGCGCAGGTGGTGCGCGCCGATCGGCCCGGGGTGTCGCTGGAGGAAGAAGCGGTGCAGCAGATCGCCGCGAGCGTGGCCTACCGGGCCAACGTCTTCGTGCTGCGCACCGCTCAGGCCACGGCGGGGACGCTGCTGGACATCCTCGCCTGAGCCGCCCGGGCGGCACGCCGCGCCAGCGCGCGGGCCCAGACTTTCTCGTGGAAGAAGAAGGCCACCGCCTGCACGCTGGGCTCCAGCAGGCTGAGCGTGAGCGAGGCCCAGAGGTTGCCCGTGACCGCGTAGGCCACGGCCGCGGCGACGCAGACGTGGATCACGTAGTAGGTGGCGGTCTTCATCAGCGTGAGCCGGTTGTCGTGGGCGATGTGGCGCAGGCGGGACATGGCATCTTCCTTCATCAAGTGAAAGAATGATAATCGTTCTCATTTGAGTTGGCCAATGGATTTTCGCTACGGCGGCCATAGCCTGCGCCGATGCGCGCCGCTATGATGGCCCTCCGCCTGTTCTGTCCACCCCCGCTGGAGCGCTGCCATGGCCCTGATGGATTTCCTCAAGAAACAGTTCATCGACGTCCTGCAATGGACCGAGGAGGGCGACGGCACGCTCGCGTGGCGCTACCCGATGCAGG
>Ga0222419_101184_pt1 | contig 10728 bp, 7 predicted proteins | sample 1B20Ametagenome_FD_182474 | JGI IMG/M metagenome (GOLD analysis project Ga0222419, IMG submission 182474) | Enriched microbial communities from leaf-cutter ant dump, University of Wisconsin, Madison, United States - 1B20A (version 2) | ecosystem: Environmental > Terrestrial > Nest > Insects nest >... | reverse complement strand
TCAACTCGACCATGGTGCGCTTCATCCAGAACGGGCAGGCCGACATCTGGAACGACGACCCCCTTCTCGGCCAGCAGCGCCTGGTCGACGCCGAGGGCTGGGTCGGCAACCAGAACTGGGACGGCTTCATCGACAACGTCTGGACCCAGAGCCTGCCGACCAAGTTCATCCAGCACTTCGACCTGCTCACGTACAAGGCGGGGCAGTCGGCCACGCTCACCGACGACGTGAGGATCTCGAGGGACGGCGGCACGCGCGTCATCACGATGGGCGGCGCCACGGTCCTGCGCGGCGACTCCTACCTGCTGCCGTGGCAGTCGCTGGACTCCAACGCGGATGCCGGGTCCCCGGTGGATGCCGACAAGATGTACTTCTACTCGGCGTCCGGCGGACAGAAGACCTTCGGCCTCACCGACGCGTTCAGCGGGAACACGGCGTTCGACGTCTTCACTCTGGGTGACCAGGGGCGCGTCAAGGTCGGCACCGTGAACGCGGTCGGCGGAGAGCTCACCCTCACCGGCGACAAGGGCACAGCGTACGTCGTCGTGCCGCAGGGCGGGGCGCAGCGCGCCGCCGTCGAGTATCACGACGCCGGCCTCGACGACCCCGGCTTCAACTCCGGCTCGCTCGACGCATGGCACCCGACCGGCGATGTGACGCTGGCGCGCACGAACGAGGGCACCGCGAAGAACAAGTCGCGCGGCGACAACATCGCGGTCCTCGGCTCGGCGGCCTCGTCGATCGGCCAGACGGTGACGGGCCTCACACCCGGGACCAGGTACTCCTTCTCGGCGCAGGTGCAGATCGACCCGACCGAGACGCGCGACGTGACGGTGGCGGTCGACACCGGTGCGGGGTCGGTGCAGCGCACCTGGAACCTCTCTCCGACGTACAACTACATGCGCGCGGACTCCAAGGCCGGGCAGCACTACCAGCGCGGCACGGTCTCGTTCATCGCCCCGGCATCCGGCCAGGTGTCGGTGTCGATCGCGGCCGCCGCCGGTGAGGCGACGGTCCGCATCGACAACGCGCGGATCATGCTCGACACCACCGCGCCGTTCGCGGCGGGCACCGTGTACTCGAACGACTTCGAGGGCAACCAGGCGGGCTGGGGGCCGTTCGTGAAGGGCGACGCCAGCGGCATCGACGACCCGCGCACGAGCATCTCGCGCCGCCACGACCCGTACACGAGCAGCGAGTGGCGCAACACGGCCTCGCCGTTCGCGCCGGGCGGCTCGCTCGCGGGCCTCGCGGTCGACTCGACGCTGACCGGCGAGCACTCCCTGATGTCGCACTCCGAGAACAACGGCATCGTGTACCGCACCGATCCGACGCTCGTCCCGCTGCAGGCAGGGCACAGCTACCGCATCGGCTTCGACTACCAGGCCGGCGCGAGCGGCTCGTACCGCTGGCTCACGGGCACCGACGTCGTCGCCGACGGCGAGATCTCCTCGACCACGCTGAGCCGCACGCCGATCGACCAGGCGCTGGAGACGACCGCGTTCAGCCAGGACGTGGTCGTCGGATGCGGCGACTACACCTGGGTCGGGCTCGAGCGCACCGGCGGAGCCGACGTCGACTTCGTGCTCGACGACTTCACCGTCACCGACCTCGGACCGACCGCGGGCGGCACGCCGTGCGCGACCGTCTCCGGCGGCACCGCGGTGCTGAGCCCCGGCGCGCAGGCCACGTTCACCACGACCTTCACGAACAGCGAGGACATCACGGCCGAGAACATCGGCGTGCAGCTCGAGCTGCCCGAGGGGTACACGGTCGAGGTCGCCGACGGATCGTCGAACCTGTTCGACTCCGTGGCGCCGGGTGAGAGCGTCGACACGGCGTGGCTGATCACCGCTCCGGCCTCGGCGGCCGGGACCTCCGTGGGCGTCGGCATCTCGGCGACGTACCTCGTCGACTGCGACGTGCGCACCGTCTCGACCGTGCAGCAGACCACGGTCGCATCGCGGGCCCGCATCCCGAACGCCCAGATCACGGCATCCGCGAACTCCGAGGAGACCGCGGGAGAGGACGGCAAGGCCGCGAACATGCTCGACGGCGAGGCCGGCACCTTCTGGCACAGCCGCTGGAGCGCGAACGCGACCTCGTACCCGCACGTGGTGACCTTCGACCTCGGCTCCGCCGAGCAGGTCGACGGCATCTCCTACCTGCGCCGCGGAGCCAACCAGAACGGCCCGATCAAGGGCTACCAGGTGGCGGTCTCGACCGACGGGCAGACGTACACCGATGTGGCGACCGGCGAGTGGAAGAACGTCGCCGACTGGCAGGACGTCGACTTCGCCGCCGTCAGCGCACGCTACGTCAGGGTCACGGCGACCTCGTCGATCTCGGGCACCCAGTTCGCGGCGATCGCCGAGATGGCGATCTACGGGATGCCGGCGCCGAAGGGCGGCCACCCCGCCGAGACGAGGCCGGAGGACGACCTGAGCGAGTGCGCTCCGGCGACCGACCCGGCGCTGGCGCTCGACGCCGACTCGGTGCGCGCGGGAGAGACCGTCGGCGCCTCGCTGACCGGGTTCGTCCCGTCATCGGCGGTCTCGTTCTGGCTCGACGACGTGCGGATCGCGGATGCCGCGGTCGACGCCGACGGCGAGCTCGCCACGTCGCTGCTGATCCCGGCGGACGCCGAGCCCGGCGCCCACCGGGTGGTCGTGAAGGACGCCTCCGGCGCCGAGCTCGCGAGCGCGGACCTCACGGTGAAGGAGTCCGCGCCCGTGCACACGCCGTCGATCACCCCGTCGGTCGGGACCGTGCAGGCCGGGGGATCGCTGACCGTGCAGCTGCGCGGCTTCGAGCCGGGGCAGCTCGTGCAGCTGTGGCTGCACTCGGAGCCGGTGCGCGTGGCGGAGGCGACCGTGTCGGAGAACGGCGAGGCCGTCGTGCTCATCACGGTCCCGGCGTCGACCCCGGCGGGCGCGCACTCGCTGGTGGCGACGGATGCCGAGGGCGTCGAGCTCGCGTCGGCCGGACTCGCGGTCACCGCGGCGCCCGGCTCATCGCCCGGCTCATCCGGCGGCGACCTCGCCATCACGGGCGCCGACGGCGTCCTGTGGGCGGCGGTGGCGGCATCCGCTCTGGGGCTGCTGGCCCTGGGAGCCGTGCTGTGGACCCGGCGGCGCCGCCTGAGCTGACCCGCTGAACCGAAGAGGCGCCCCGGAGATCTTCTCCGGGGCGCCTCTTCGTATGCGGGGCGCGGTGGGACCCTTCCCCCCGGGATCTGGCCGCCCGTTGCTGTGGTTGCACTGGGTCGTGTCCGCCCCGACCCCCTTCACCTTCTCTCGCCTCCCGCTGAATGGCGTCGGGGCCGAAAAGGCGGTTGCGGAAGCTGCGGGAGCAGATGAGGAGATGGTCAACAGCGAATGCTCCCCGGTGTGCCGGCGTCGCCCCGGTATGTTCACGACGCCGGCAACACACCGGGGAGTCGGAAAGACACCGGGAGGGAGCGCGGGAACCCACGGCGGAGGCACGGGACCACGGCGGGAGGCGCGGGAACAACGGCAGCGCGGGGCAGCAGCACGGGCGCGGCAGCGCAGAGCGCACAGCGAAACGGCATCCGCCCTCCGAGGAGGACGGATGCCGTTTCGCGCGGGCCGGGTCTCAGCCCTTCACGGCGCCGGCCGCGAGGCCGGAGCGCCAGTACCGCTGCAGCGTGAAGAACAGCACGATCAGCGGGATCACGCCGAGCAGCGCGCCGAGCATGACCGCGCCCTTGTCGGGCGCGAAGTAGCTCATCATGCCGTAGAGGCCGAGGGTGACCGGCTTCAGATCGGCGCTGGAGATCATCATCAGCGGCAGCAGGAAGTTGTTCCAGGTCGCCACGAAGATGAACAGGAAGATCGTGACCATCGCCGGCCCCAGCAGGCGCAGCACGATCGTGAAGAAGATGCGCGCCTCTCCGGCGCCGTCGATCCGCGCCGCCTCGAGAAGCTCGGTCGGCACCGAGGACTGCGCATAGACCATGCCGAGGAACACGCCGAACGGCGAGACGGCCGAGGGGATGATGACCGCCCAGGCGGTGTTCGTGAGTCCCAGCGTGTGGAACTCGATGTACAGCGGCACGGTCAGCAGCGCCACCGGCAGCAGGAGGCCGGCCATGATCACGCCGACGGCGATCCGCTTGCCGGGGAACGCGAACTTCGCGATCGCGTAGCCGGCCATCACGGCGAACAGGGTCCCGATGACGCCCGCGCTCACCGAGTAGAGCAGCGAGTTGCCCACCCAGCGCCAGAACAGACCCTGCGTCCAGCCCATGAGGCTGTCGTAGTTCGCGCCGAGGTTCCAGTCAGCGAACCAGAAGCCGAAGGTCGACGTGAGGTCCGCGTTGCTCTTCGTCGAGGCGACCACGAGCCAGTACACCGGCACGAGGAAGTACAGCGTCGCGATGACGAGGGCGATGACCCCGAAGGTGCGGGCGAGCGGACCCGGCGCGATCGACGGGGGCGGGGCGTCCGCCGCCTGCGGCGTGCGCGAGCGGCGCTTCGCCGCGGGGGCGAGCGTGACGAGTCGTGTGGTGGTCATGCGTCACCCTTCCGGCGCTGCAGCAGTGCGTAGACGACCACGAGGACGCCCGCGATCAGGGCCATGAGCAGGGAGTAGGCGGATGCCGGGCCGCTGCCCGACGGCGAGATCTCGCCCATCATCGAGTTGTAGGTGAGCATCATCGGGGTGAAGTCCTTGCCCATCCACGAGTTCGCGGCCTCCATGATGACCGGTTCGTTGAACAGCTGGATCGTGCCGATGATCGACAGCAGCACCGCGAGCAGCGCGGCTCCCCGCACGAGCGGCACCTTGATGCGCGTCGCGATCTGGAGGCCGGATGCTCCGTCGAGGCGTGCGGCCTCGTACAGGTCGCGCGGCACCGCCTGCAGCGCCGACAGGAAGATGAGCATGTTGTAGCCCGTGTAGGTCCAGGTGGTCATGTTGGCCATCGAGAACAGGATCGTCTGCGGTGACATGAGGTCGGTGCCCTCGGGGAGGTAGGGCAGGAACGGCGAGACCTGGGGAGTGTAGAGGTACAGCCACATCATCGCGGCGATGATGCCGGGCACCGCGTAGGGGAGGAAGAAGGAGAGGCGGAACAGGGCGGGCCGCCGCACGATGAACGAGTCCAGCAGCAGGGCGAGCGCGAGGGCCGCGACGATCATCACCGGGATCTGGATCGCCGCGAAGAGCACCACCCTGCCCATGCCGGCCCAGAACGCGCCGTTCGTGGCGGCCGCGACGAGGTTGTCGAAGCCCACGAAGGAGTCGACCAGCTCGCCTCCGCCGTACAGGCCGCCGCCGGAGGGCACCTGGGCGAAGAACGCCGAGCGCACCGACACGATGATCGGCACGAGGAACACGACGACGAACAGCACCGCGAACGGCAGCATGAACAGCCATCCGGTGAGTCCTTCGCGTCGGATGCCGGAACGGCGCCGCCTCGGGGCGGCGGGCGCCGGCGCCGGGGTCTTCGGGACGACCCGGCTGTCGGTCACTGCGACCATGCTTTCGCCTCTCGCTTCATGACGGCGGCGGAGCGCACGTGGGGGTGCACTCCGCCGCCGACCATCAGATGATGCCTCGTCCGACCCTCACTCCGCGACCGGGAGCCCGAGGTCCTTCAGCGAGGCGACCGCCGTCTCCTGCGCGGTGGTGAAGATGTCGGCGACCTTCGCGGTGCCGGCGACGGCTGCGGCCGCCGTCTCGTTCATCGTCGACAGGGTCGAGAAGCCGGGCGCGTAGGGGAAGTCCGGGTTCAGGTTCTCGGTCGCCGTGGCGAGCTCGGCGAGCACGTCCTGCCCGCCGAACTGGCGCAGCATCTTCTCGGGGGTCTTCACGGAGCCCTTGGCGGCGACCACGAGGCCCTGCGAGGCCAGGTCGTCGACCTGCGTGTTGAACCACGCGTTGAACTCCATCGCCTCCGCGGGGTGCTCGCAGCCCTTCATGACCGAGACGCCGGAGCCGCCGTCGGGGCCGCTCATCGCGCCCGCGCCGAAGTCGGGCAGCTGCGCGACGCGCCACTGGCCCTCGGCGGGCGTGCCGTCGAGGGAGTCGAGCAGGAAGCCGGCCTCCCAGGCCGCGCCCACGTGGCCGATGAGGCTGCCGTCGTTCAGCGCGGCGGTGAAGCCCTCGCCCCAGCGCTCGGTCGCGAGCGTCTGCTTGCCGTCGAGCAGGCCCTGCCAGAACGCGGCGACGCGCTGCGAACCCTCGCCCTCGGCGTCGACCTTCCACTCGTCGCCCTCGGTGGAGAACCAGGTGTCACCGGCGGCGGCCGACTGCCCGGCCAGCCAGTTCAGCGCCTCGTCGGGCGTGAACGCCGTGACGTACTTGCCGGCAGCGGCGGCGACTGCGGAGTCGGCGGTCAGGTCGTCGAGGGTCTTCGGAGCCTCGAGGCCCAAGTCGGCGAACGCGGTCTCGTTGTAGAAGTAGACGAGGGGTCCGGTGTCCTGCGGCAGGCCGACGATCGCGTCGCCGACCTTCATGCCGCTGAACGCACCGGCGGAGAAGTCGTCCTCGTACTTCTTCGCCTCGTCGGCGACGTCCTGCAGCAGGCCCTTGACGTAGAGCTGAGGGACCTCGGCGTAGCCTGTCTGGGCGAGGCACGGGCCGTTGCCCGCCTTGATGTCGGTCTCCAGCTTGAGGATCATGTCGCTCGACTTGCCGTCGAACTTCGTCGCCTCGACCTGGATGTCGGGGTGCTCGTCGTTCCAGCGCGCGACGATGTCGTCGACCTTCGTCATGCCGTCGCCGTCGGGGAGGCGGTGCACGTACTCGATCGTGATGGGCTCGCCCGCGGCGTCGCCGCCGGTCGAGTCACCCGACGAGCAGGCGGCGAGGCCGAATGCCGACACCGCTCCGACCGCGACGACGGCGGCGGTGCGGATGTAGCGAGGGGTGGTTGCCATGCTGTTCTCCTCTTTGAGGTCATGTTCCTGCGGATCGCCCCAGGGCGGGCGTCAGACGCCGCATACGGCGTCGATCGCTCTGCACATCAAATCAGAAAATGTTTGCGTTCACAAGCTCGGAAACGCAATTGAAACAAGAGGATGCAGCGACGCCGACGGGAGCGCTGACATTCGTTGGACGAGACCGCGGCGCGGCCTCGGAGAACTGCCGGGAATCGCGTCGCGACGGGTCCGCGGGCCACCGGGATCCGCCGTCGCAGGGATCCCGCGCCGTGCAGGAGGAAGCGGCCGCCCGCACGGAAGCGGCCGCCCGCACGGAAGCGGCCGCTCGCACGGGGGTGTGGCGCGGGCGACGGATGCTGTCGCCCAGCATCCGCTCTATGCGGGGGCCGGGACGGACGACGTTCTCCGGGTACGACGAAACCCCCGCGCAACGCGCGGGGGAGACGACGAACGGAGCGGGCGGTCAGGCCTTCTCTAGCTCGTCCTCGTCTTCGTCGGCGTACTCATCCGCCCACTTGTCGACGTACTCGGGTTCCGAGTCGTCGCTCGGGTGCCCGAGCTCTCGTTCCAGTGCCGAATAGTTCACAGACGGACTGTACGACTTGAGTTCGCGGGCGATTTTGGTGTGCTTCGCCTTCTGACGGCCACGGCCCATGCGCGAGACCCCCTCACGAGTCGGCAGCCGGGCAGCGAGGGCCCGGCGCGTTTCAGGACACCGGCTCGAGGCCGGTAAGAGTAGCATTCAGAATAGCACGCGGGTAAGACCCTCTAGCTGATGTCCGCCTGGTGAAGGGAGCGATTCTCATGACCGACAACCCCTCTGGACCGAGCGAGGAAGCAGCACAGAACGCTGCGCTGCAGAAGGCGGTGATCGTCGGGCTCCAGCCCGATCAGTCCCAGCACGTGCTGGACGAGGCGATCCGGTACGCGAAGCTGCTCTCCGCGCCGCTGGTGGTCGTCCACGTCGACGTCACGCGGTTCGTCACCTACGAGGACCCCGACGGCTACGTGCACTCGGCGCCGATCGACATCAACTTCGAGGCGGGAGCGGCGGAGTTCGAGGCGGTGCAGGCCTCGGCATCCGCGGTCCTGGCCGAGAGCGGCCTGACCTGGACCGCGCGCCAGCTCGTGGGCGACCCGGCCCTCGCGATCAAGCAGCTGGCGAACAAGCTCGATGCCCAGCTGATCGTCGTCGGCACGCGCAAGCGCGGCATCGGCGAGTCGATCAGGGAGTTCTTCACGGGGTCGGTCGCGGCGCGCCTCGCGCACCGACAGCACCGCTCGGTGCTCGTCGTGCCCCTCGAAGAGCCGGTGCCCGACACCCAGAAGGACATCTGGGTCGAATGACCGCGCGCAGGCGCTGACAGCCTGCTGCCCGGCGTCTGCCCTCTCGCGCCGACGCCCCCGTTCGATGCCGATGCCCCTGCGGAGCTGCGCAGCTCAGCAGGGGCATCGAACGGGGAAGCGGGGCGTGCTGCGCTCAGCGCCCGTTCAGTGCGGCGAGAGCGGCGGTGACGCCCTTCGCCGCGGCATCCAGTCCGTCTTCGAGCTGCGAGACGACGGATGCCGGCAGCACGCCGCCCTTCGCCACGTGCGTGCGGAGGTCGGTGCGCACCCGGGCACGGAACGCGTTGATGACGGCATCCGCCCGATGGATCTCCTCGCGGCTGACGATCCGCTCGTCGTCGGACGCCGCGCGCGGGCGGCCCCTGGACGCACGGCGCTCGTCCTTCTCGGCGGTGGCGAGGTCGGCCCGGAGGCTCTTCATCGCCTCCTGCACGCTCTGGCGCACCTCGTTGGCGATCAGCCGCACCGAGTCGGTGAGGCCCGCCTCGATCCCGGCCAGATCGCCCTCGCGCTCCGCGAGCTCCGCCCGCCCGGCGTCGGTGATCGTGTAGATCGTGGTGCGGCCCTCGACCGTCTTGGTGACCAGTCCGTCCTCCTCGAGCTTCGCGAGCCGCGGGTAGATGGTGCCGGCGCTCGGCGTGTACGTGCCGCCGGTGCGATCGGTGAGCGCCTGGATGATGCCGTAGCCGTGCTGCGGCGACTCGGCGATCAGCGACAGCAGGTACAGGCGCAGGTCGCCGTGGGAGAAGACCGCGGGACTCATGCTTCCCACTCCGGGTCGTCGACGATCGACTCGGTCGGCCGGCGCAGCACCGTGACGCCGCCCGAGACCGAGTTCGCCCGCAGGTCCACGAAGCGCCCGGCGAGCTCGCCGGTGGAGCCCGCGTAGTTGCTGGGGCCGTTCGATCCGCGGTCCACGCCGTCGACGAGGATGCGGCCGCTCATCGAGCGGATCACGTAGTTCGCGGCGAGGGATTCGTCCAGGCGCACGGTGGTGCCGCCCGAGACGGTGTTGATGTTGATCGCGTTCACGTCGCCCGCCGCGTCGATGAGGGTCGCTCCCGACACGATGTCGACCGTCGCCTTGCGGATCGTCCCGGTGGCGGCGACGTCGCCCGACACGCTGTTCGCGTTGATCGACCCGGTCAGGCCGCGCACCTGCACGTCGCCCGAGACCGTGTTGATCGAGAGGTCGCCGATGAGGGTGTCGACGATGATGTCGCCCGAGACCGTGCTCAGGCGGGCGTCGTTGCGGATGCCGGAGACGAGCGCCCCGGCGCTGACCACGCCGAGGTTCAGCGCGATCGAGCGGGGGACCGCGACGCTGACCTCGGCCTTGGGGCCGCCGGCGCCGAAGTTGCGGAACACCTCGAGGAAGTTGTCCCATCCGAGCTGCGGGTGGTCGATCTCGACCTGGCCGTCGGCGACCTCGATGCGCAGGTCCTTGACGGTGACGCCGTGCACCTCGATGCGGACGCCGGGCTCGTCGTGGGCGATGACGTCGACCTGGCCTCCGACGAGGCCGATCTTCAGGCGGGTGACGTTCTCGATGTCGATCACGCGTTCCTCGCCCGGGGCGATGAGCCACTTCTCGGTCATGTTGTTCTCCTTGTTCGGAATCGCGCTATATCGCGTTCACCTACTGTAACACGATATAGCTCGATCTTGTCACCCTGATGTGCTCCGACGCGAACAGTCCCGGGTCGCGCTGGGAGATTCCTTCTTCGCAACCGGGAAACCAGCGGAAGGAGATCCGAGGGCGGGTCCGGAGCCGGACCCGCCCCTGCGCTCACGACGCGAGAAGAGCCGTCAGCACGTCGGCGCCGGAACGCACGAAGACCGGGATCGTGTCGAGGTCGGCGGGGACCTCCACCGTCGTGCCTCCTGAGAGCGTCGTGCCATCCGCGGTGTTGATCCAGTCCGCACCGGACGGGAGATAGACGTTGCGCGACCGCATCCCCTCGTGCAGGACGGGAGCAACCAACACGTCGGGTCCGAAGAAGTACTCGTCCTCGACGTCCCACGCCGCGGCATCGTCGGGGAAGTCGTAGAACAGCGGGCGGATGACGGGCGTCCCGTGCTCGTGCGCCGCCGTCATCTGCTCGGTCACATAGGGGCGCAAGCGCTCACGAGTCTCCAAACAGCCCTTCAGGATCTCATAGACGTCTTCGCCGTAGGACCACACCTCGTTGTCGGCGCCCGAGCCGAACGGCTCGTTGAACATCCGCCAGGCATCCGTGATGTCGAAGTCGAACGGAAGGCGGAATCCGTGCAGCCTCGTCACAGGGCAGAAGACGCCGAACTGGAACCAGCGCACGAGAAGTTCTCGGAACGCCGGATCCTCCCCGTCCCCTCCCGTGAACCCTCCGATGTCGGTCGTCCACCACGGGATCCCGGAGAGACCCGCGTTGAGTCCGGCGGCGAACTGCCGGCGGAACGACTCGAACGTCGAGTGCACGTCTCCCGACCACAG
>Ga0222419_101182_pt1 | contig 10784 bp, 8 predicted proteins | sample 1B20Ametagenome_FD_182474 | JGI IMG/M metagenome (GOLD analysis project Ga0222419, IMG submission 182474) | Enriched microbial communities from leaf-cutter ant dump, University of Wisconsin, Madison, United States - 1B20A (version 2) | ecosystem: Environmental > Terrestrial > Nest > Insects nest >... | reverse complement strand
CTAGTGTTAAACAGGCAAACATTTAAAACCGCAATCTTACTATATATGTTTATAAACAGGTTGGCAAAATACATAATACTTTCCATCTTCATGTGTGCATTAGTGTTACTATACTCGTGCAGTGTTCCGCGCCCGGTCAGCCGGAATACCTTACCGGTTCCGGCAGCATATGAAAGCTTTGAAGACAGCGCCAGGACCGAAAAAGTAAGCTGGCAGTCACTGTTTGAAGACCCCGTGCTGAAAAACCTTATCGACACTGCTATCCAAAACAACCTGGATTTGCAGAACACGCTGGAATACATTGCTATATCCCGGGCAAACCTGCTTTTTAACAGGGGACTTGGTTTACCCTCACTCGATGGCTTTGTTTCAGCTTCAGCAGATAAGTTCGGCAAGTATACCATGACGGGAGTAGGCAACTTCGATACCAACCTGTCACAGAATATCAATGAGGATCAGAAAGTAGGGGTCAATCCCACGCAGGAATACTTCCTGGGATTGAAAAGCAGTTGGGAAATTGATATCTGGGGCAAACTGAGATCAAGAAAAAAAGCGGCTGCAGCCAGACTATTGGCGACCGAACAGGGAAGGCAATGGGCAATCACCCAACTGGTAACACAGGTTGCCACGCTTTATTTTGAATTGCTGGCCATGGACAGCAAGCTGGAGATCATCCGCAGGAATATTCAACTGCAGGAACACAGCCTGGAAGTAGTAAAAGTGATGAAAGAAGGCGGAAGGGCTACCTCGCTGGCAGTACAGCAATTCACCGCACAGTTGCTGCAGACCCGTAGCCTGGAGCAGGAAACAATATTGAACATTATCAGGTTGGAGAACGAGCTGAATACAATGCTGGGACGCTTCCCCACTTCTATTGCACGCGGGGTTTCCATCAATGCACAGCCTATACCGGCAGTAATAGCCACGGGCATACCCGCAGACCTGTTGCGAAAAAGACCTGACATCCTGGAAGCAGAACTGCAGCTGGAAGCCTCGAAAGCCAATGTGGATGCTGCCAGGAAAGCATTTTTTCCTTCACTTACACTAACGCCTTATTTGGCATTCAACGCATTTAAGCTGCCGTTGATGTTTGCAGACGGCTCACTGGCATATGGTATCCTGGGAGGTATCACGCAACCGATCTTCAACCGCTACCAACTGAGGGCAGATTTTTCAGTCGCGAATGCCGAACAGAATATTGCTTTCAACACCTACCAGAAATATGTTTTAAACGGGTACCAGGAAGTATTTACCAACCTGAAGGCCATTGAGCAATACAAGAAAGTAGTGGCACTTAATGATGAAGAGGTGCGGACGCTTGCAGAAGCAGTACAAACATCCAACGACCTGTTTCTGGGAGGTTATGCCGGCTACCTGGAAGTGGTTACCGCACAAAAAGGTGTATTAGATGCAGAGTTGAACAAAACCATGTCTCAAAGATTGTTGTTGCAATCCATCGTGGATATATACCGTTCGCTTGGCGGCGGATGGTAACCGGGGTAAGCAGGATGCAAGTTGCAGGTTTCAGGGCTTGTGACCTGCAACCTGCACTCCTATACCTCCCCGATCCTGATAATTACGTTCCCGGTCTTTTCTCCCGTTTCTACGTAACGATAAGCTTCCACGATCTGCTCCAGCGGGTACACCCTGTCGATTACCGGTTTAAACTTTCCCTCTGCCGCCATTGTTTGCAGGAGCTCAATATCTGCTTTCTTCATGGAGGGTATAGGAAAAATAACTTTTTTTCCGCCGAACAAAGGAGTAAAAAGTGCCTGGAAGATATTTTCCCCGTTTTTGCCCAGCTCTGTCGACACATAGATTCCTTTAGGCGTCAGCAGGGGTTTACATTGTCCAAAAGAGCTCTTTCCAACAGCGTCAAACACAAAGCTGAATTTCTGTGAAGTCTGGGTAAAATCCTCGTTCTGATAGTCTATCACTTCATCTGCGCCAAGTGACTGTATCAACCCCATATTCCTTGTATTGCCTACAGCTGTTACCTTCGCACCGAAATATTTCAATAGCTGCACCGCTGCACTACCTATAGCGCCTGTGGCGCCATATACCAGCACATTATCTCCTTCCTTCACCTTTGCCGCCCTGATGTTACCAAGCGCATAGTGAGCCCCCTCCGTCAGCGCTGCTGCTGCTTCAAAAGAGAAGCTTTCCGGTATAGTTGCAATTGCACCTGAGACAGGTGCTACAAGATATTCTGCATGCCCGCCAAATTTCTCATCGTTATATCCAAACACACGATCACCAACTTTAATCCCGGATACATTGTTTCCAACGGCATGCACTTCTCCTGAAAACTCGCAGCCCAGTATCTTGTATTTTGGACGGAGCAGGCCGCTCCAGAACCTGGACACAAAATATTCTGCGCTTCTGAATCCACTATCCGTTCTGTTCACGGTAGTGGCCGCTACTTTCACCAGCACTTCGCCATCACGCGGTACCGGAGTTTCCACCTCTTTTATTTTTACTACTTCAGGAGGACCATATCGTGTATATACAGCGGCTCTCATTAATAAAGCATTTGACTAAAGTTACAACCCGATCCTTCATCATCATAGATATTGAAGGAGATATTGATAAATGGACGGATCATGATTCAACCGGCAAGTGAAAGCTTTACAAACCGGGGAAATATTTACCCATATCACGAGTCGAAAATTCCGCAAAGCTTATGTTGGCAGCCTCAAAAAATCCCAACCAATTCTTTTTCCGGGCGGCTCTGTTTTAAGCACAAAAAAAGAGATTGCCTGCGCAATCTCTTCTTACTTTCTATTGTTCTAAATGCTACTTTGTAACAGATTTCGTTGCTTCTTCTATGTCTGAAAAAGCAGGGATGAAAAGAACTTTCTTCCTGTCCTTGTTATCATCCAGCTTGGCATATTCAGAGTTGTTGCTGATGAATTCAGGAACCATCTGCTTCATTTTCGCTACCAGTTTGTAATTATCGCCCTGCTTGCACAAATTTGTCAGGTCTTCAATATCATTCAGCACTTCCTTGTACTTACCAGCCACCACTTTGGCAATTTTGATCTTCTCGTGGTAAGTAGGTATAGTGGTTTCCTTTTCATTTAAGAGCTCCTCATACAACTTCTCGCCCGGGCGAAGCCCTGTATAAACGATATTGATATCTTTATTGGGAACCAGTCCTGCCAGCTTGATCATATTCACCGCGAGGTCAGCGATCTTCACGGGCTCACCCATATCAAATACATATATTTCGCCGCCGTTGCCCATGATCGCAGCCTCCAGCACCAGCTGTACCGCTTCGGGAATGGTCATGAAATAACGTGTGATCTCAGGATGTGTAACGGTAATAGGACCTCCCTGCTGTATCTGCTGGCGGAACCTCGGGATTACCGAACCATTTGAGCCCAGCACATTCCCGAAACGGGTAGTGATGAACTTGGTCTTTGCATTGTTGACAATTGAAATAGTTTCGTCATCATCATCCTGTATCAACCTCGACATAAATTCAGGCTGACTTACCGTTGAGTTATTAAGTGATTGCACATATTTCTCTGCCAGCCTTTTGGAAGCGCCCATGATATTGGTCGGGTTCACCGCCTTATCCGTAGAGATCATTACAAATTTATCCACTCCAAAACATACTGCCAGGTCAGCGATATTGCGGGTACCCATTACATTGGTAAGAATGGCCTCTTCAGGATGCTTTTCCATCATCGGCACATGCTTATAGGCTGCAGCGTGGAATACGATATGCGGACGGTATTCCTTGAACGGGATCAACATTCTCCTCAGGTTACGTATGCTTGCTATGAACACCTTAACCTTGGTAGAAGGATATTTTTCCTCCATTTCCAACTGGATCTCATGCAACGGCGATTCAGCTTGGTCGCACAATACCACCATTTCAGGATTATAGGTCATTACCTGGCGAACGATCTCAGCGCCGATAGAACCTGCTGCGCCGGTTACCAGCACGCGTTTACCTTTAATTTCCCTGGATACCAGTGTATTATTGATCTGGATAGGCTTACGGGGTAACAGATCCTCGATCTTAAGGTCCTGGATCTGAACCAGGCTCAGCTTGCCGCTCACCCATTGCTCGGACGGAGGCACGGTCTGAATCTTGATGCCCAGGTTAAAGCAGGTATTGATCAGGTTGCGAAACTCAGGCTTCGCGGACAGTTCAGCCTGTAATATCAGCTTGTCAATTTTCAGCTTCTTGTGCAACTCGGCTATTTCACGAACATGATAAACCTTTTTCTGCTCAATGGTGCTGTTTATTTTCTTTCCACTCAACTGCACAAAACCGCTAACGATCACCTTACCGTCGCCGGCAGCTTCAATGGCCTGCTTTACCAGCAAGGCCTGCTTATCGGAACCGTATACCAACACCCTTTTTACATCATGCATGGCATATCCTTTCAGGAAAATATAGATCTCCTTGATAAGCGTACGGAACATGATCAGGGAAGAAGAACAGATAAAAAAGTTGAGGACCAGCAAAGTCGGCATGTCCAGTGTAGGCGCTTTATACAGCCTGCGGGCTACCAGCTCGGCAACAACAGGATATAACAGGCTTACCACAAGAACAGCAGAAAAGATCCTGAACATGTCCTTCGTGTTGGAATACCGGATCAACCCTGAGTAAATGCGCATGGCATAGAAAACACCCACGGAAACAACGGCAAACAGTCCTGCATAAACGAAGAAATGATCTCTTTCCAGATGAGGGAAACTGAATTCCTTTAATATGAAATAAGACAAGGCAAATGATGCAGTAGCGATAACCGTGTCAATCATAAGGATGATCCAACGTGGTACAATCAGGGGAGCACCGTAAAAAATTTTCATAATTTAGTGTTATTGACAAATTATTTAAGTCACAATTCCGGCTATAAACAAGGGACAGGATTTAAATTTGAGGGAAAGGATTCATGCTCACAAACAGAATACTTTCCGGGACTTTCTTTCGGGCTTGCTCACAAGCCCTACTTTCTAGAGGATAGGAATTGGGGATTTAGAAGAAGTAATTTGTAATTGGTGCAAAGATGAATAAAAAAAACAACTTTTTGTAGTTTTCCTTTGACTTTATACCTCACTATACCGCTATTTATCAAAGGTTATTTCTGCAGAAAGTTAACGCATTAATTACAAATTTTATATACATTTATTTTTAATGCCATACCCTTACTCCCCATTTTCCACAGCCTTTTAAGCTTTTGCCTGCCATTCCAGCATACCGCCGGAAAGGTTTTTTACATTGGAAAAACCTGCATCTTCCAGTACCAGGCACGCCTGTCCGCTGCGGTTGCCGCTCCGGCAGTACACGATGACCTCCTGGTCTTTTAAGGGTTCAATCTCATCAAGCTGAAGCGCACGAACATCCCCCAGTGGCAGCAGGATACCGCCGATATTGAATTCCTGGTGCTCATGTGGCTCGCGCACATCCAAAAGGTTTACTTTTTCTCCTGCATCCAGTCTTTTCCTGAGCTCATCTGTTGTAATCAATTGCATTATTGCTTTCGGTTTAATTAATATTCGTTGGAATTTACATCCTGGTTGGCAGCATCTGCATTTTTCTCAGGACGAACAGGTGTAATTCTCAAATCGATCATTTGTCCCCTTCTGATGCGGTTTATCACTCCATCCGGGCTAAAACGTTCAGGATACTGCCTGTAAACAAATGCGGCGGCGGTATCGATAGGTGTTATATCAGGCACCACAGAACCTACACTAAAACCGGACCCCTCGATTAATGTTACTGCTTCTTCGAAATTCATGCCAAATAAATCCGGAACAGGCATTTCCTCGGCTCCCACACCTTCACCCAGCACCAGGGAAATAGCCGTTCCCATGATGATCTTGGTACCCGGCTTTATATTGGCATTGCCGGAAAGTTGCTCCAGGACAGCGTTTTTGGCGTAGTCGGGCTTATAGCTGATGGTACCCACCTTCAGTCCCCTGGTCTTCAGCTCCAGCTCTGCGCTCCTGATGCTCATTCCCACGAGATTGGGCATCTCTACTTCCGGCGGTACGGACCGGTTGACAGTCAGGTAAACAATACGGTTAACCTTAACCGAAGCATCAGGATCGGGGAACTGCTTCACCACTGCAAGCGGAGGCAGTGTATCGTAAAAGACCGAATCCTGGATCATAACCTCAAAGCCCATACCTTCCAGCAGGTTCGTTGCGTCCGCCGCGCTCTTATTGCTAACATCCGGTACTTTCAGGTAAGATCCATGACGTGTAAAGAACCGCAGGGATTGCAGGAACAGAACTATTACCAGGAAGATAATAACAACCATTATCAATACGTGGATCCACAACGGTTTTTTACTAAGTACTTTTAACATTTATCCTGATTAAAGCTGGCAATAGTTCCAGCATTATAAATTTATTTCTTTTTGGCCAAGGCTTCGTCTATAAGGGCCGAATAAAAATCTGTTAAGGTCCAGCCCATCGCTTTCACCTGCTGGGGTACCAGGCTGGCTTCACTTTGGCCGGGCACGGTATTTATTTCCAGCAAATAAGGCACTCCCTGGTCCTGGTGGAAGATAAAGTCCATCCGCACGATCCCGCCGCAATTGAACAGCCTGTATACATTCACCGCGTTGCTTTTTATCAAACCGGTCAGTTCATCGGATATCCGGGCAGGTGTGATCTCGTCTGCCATCCCCTTGGTGTATTTCGCCTCATAATCAAAAAACTCCTTCTTGGTTATCACCTCTGTAATGGGAAGCGCCACGATCTCCCCTTTATTTTTGAATACGCCTACTGTAAACTCCCGGCCTTCTATAAATTCCTCTATCAGCACCTGGTCATCTTCCCTGAATGCCTTTTCAATCGCAGACCCCAGCCCTTCCGAACGATCGTTCACTCTCGACATACCGATGCTGGAGCCGCCGTTATTGGGCTTTACGAACACAGGAAACTTCAGGTCTGCAGCCACCTGATCCACGTTGAACGGCTGATCCCTGACCAGCAACACGGATTTGGCCACACGAATGCCCCTGAACGCAGCAATAGATACGGTATAACTTTTATTGAAGGTCAGCGACGATACAGCCGCATTACAGGAAGTATAGGGAATACCGAGCATATCAAAATAACCCTGCAGTTTTCCATCCTCGCCCGGGGTGCCATGTATCCCGATAAGCACCGCGTCAAAATGTATTTGTTTGCCATCCTTTACAATGGTGAATTCATTCTTGTCAACAGGCAGACGTTCCTCCCCGTTTTTGAAATACCATCCATCCCTGGTAATATCTATAGTATAAACATTAAACCTGTCCCTGTCTACATTTTTTTCTATCGTAAGTGCGCTCTGGTAAGATACTACTGCTTCACCGGAGTAGCCGCCGGTTACAAACGCAATGTTTGGTTTCATAATTGATTTCCCGGGATTTGTTTGCAAAGAAACGATTTTTGATATTATTTGATGAATAAACAGAAATAAGCAGATTCTATTATTTACCGGAACGATTAAATTTTAACCTTTTGGAAATGATCAACCTGGAAGAATCTGGAGACGAAGCTCCTCCGATAAAAATCCTGCCTGCAACAATGACCGTGATATGCAGAAAATAAAAAAGGTCTTCTGTAGACACAGATGACCTCTAACGATTGCTTGCCATATGAAAAAACTTGAAAAATCTTTTTGCTTCCAGCAGTTTCCTGCTTATTTTTGGCGCCTCAACACTTGTCTTTTGCCCCACTATTGCCTGCGCCTCATTTCTGACACAAAAGTAATACGGCTTTTTATTGTGCAGAAATCAAGTTGTTTGTAATTTTATCATGTCAAAACCGGAACGATTTCTTAAAATCCTTTATGGAATTGAGTTTTAGAAGAAAAATATTATGACGGCCAACAGTTTTACAGATGCATTATTTCAGTTGGTCCGGTCATTGGAAAAATCCGAAAAAAGGCATTTTAAACTGTATATAAAAAGAAGCTCCGGCAAGGAAGATCTGAAAATCATACAGTTATTTGATGCGCTGGATAAATTGACCGAATACGATGAAAAACATTTGCTGAAAAAACTGAAGGGGGTCACCAAGCCCCAGCTGGCCAACCTGAAGACACATCTTTACAAGCAATTGTTATCGAGCCTGCGCCTTTTACGAACGGGCGACAATACGGATCTTCAGCTCAGTGAACACCTGGATCATGCCAGGCTGCTTTATAACAAGGGACTAAAGCATCAAAGCCTGAAAATCCTTGAAAAGGCAAAGGACCTCGCGAAAGCAAATCAGAAATTCAACTTCCTGGCACAGGTCATTTCCCTGGAAAAGAAAATAGAGACCCTCCATATCACCCGGAGCAGCCTGGAAAAAACAGAACAGCTTTCCGTGGAAGCGCTGGACATCAGCGCACACATCGACCGGGTTACACGCCTGTCCAACCTGGCCCTTTTATTATACCGCTGGTATGTACAGTACGGACATGCCAGGAATGAAGCAGATGAAGCCGATATCAAATCTTTTTTTAAAAGCAATATTCCCAGGGACACGGCTGCCATCAACGGGTTCTACGAAAACCTGTATCTGTGCCAGAGCTACTGCTGGTACGCCTTCATCAGGCAGGATTTCCTGATGTATTACCGGTACAGCGAAAAATGGATGGCTCTTTTTGATGAGCACCCCACGATGGTAGCGGTAGAAACGGGGCACTATGTGAAAGGCATGCACAACCTGCTGAATGCGCATTTTGACCTGCGGAACTACCGGAAGTTCCAGGGAACATTAAAAAAGTTTGAAGAATTTTACCAGTCACCCATAGCACAGCACCACGACAATTTCAAAACACATACTTCGATATATATCAATGTGGCCCGCATTAACTGGCACCTGATGACAGGAACCTTCCAGGAAGGGCTGAAACTGGTACCGGAGATAGAGGCAAAGCTGCAGGAATATGAGCTGTACGTGGACAAACACAGGATCCTGGTATTCAATTATAAGTTTGCCACCCTGTATTTTGGTGCGGGGAAATATGAAAAGTCGATCGACTACCTGCTGAAGATCATCAACGGCCCCTTAGACCTGCGCAACGACCTGCAAAGTTATGCGCGGCTGATGAACCTGCTGGCACATTACGAGCTGGGCAATTACGATTTAATGGAGTCGCTCATCAAATCTGTTTACCGGTTCATGGCAAAGCTGAAAAACCTGACCGTTGTGGAAGAAGAAATGTTCCGCTTTCTCCGCCGTTCCTTCAGCCTTTCCCCGCGGCAGCTAAAGCCCGAGCTGGAGAAATTTTTAGACAAGATAAAACACCTGGAAAAAAACCGCTTCGAAACGCGTGCATTTGCCTACCTCGATATCATCTCCTGGGTAGAAAGCAAGGTATACGAAAAATCACTCAGCAAAGTGATCCAGGAAAAATATATGTCCAGCCGCAGAAGCGGACTTGCCCCCACGCGCAACAGGGTCAAATAATGTTGCCGATACATGCGGGGTGAGATGCCAAGAATCAACGATCTGCAGAGAGGCGCATCGCGCACCGTGAATATTTACAGTAATATGGCATAGTTAGTATCAAAAGCCGCAGCACGACGAAATATTGATTTGGCTTATAAAAGTGCGGTCTTCCTTTTACCTCTAAACTTCCTGGTGTTTTTTGAAGCAAGGGGATCATAATGAACAGGTTCAAAATCATTTTTTAGGTCAGTGGGGACACTAACCGTCAATTTAAGAAGAATTTCTTGCGATGGCACGTGGAGACACGTACCAGGGCGGTCGCCCCGGCACGTGTCTCCACGTGCCGGAAAGATGGACTGCTTGCCTAAGTTGATACCTATAGTGGGGACACTGACCGTGGCATGGGCCGTTTGTGTCCCCGCAAACCACTTGTCATTGATGACATTTTAATAGAATTGATAACGAATCATTATTATTCTAATGGGAGGAATGTACGCTTATCCCCACATATAATAATTAACAGAGGCGGTGCCTGAATATCAGGTACCGCCTCTGTTGAACCCTGGAGAATATATTTTCTTAAACCGGCTAAACTTTTTGCTGCAGCTTCTCCAGCTTTTTTTCATTTTTCTCAATCTGCTTTTCCAGCCTTTCAATCTCTTTCGCATTTTTATCTACCCTGGAAGCGGCTTTCCTGGCTGCTTTGGCTTCTGATGAAGCGCTATTGGCGGCTTTCTTTGCGCTTCTTGCTCTCTTTTTACTCTCCGTATCGTTGCTCAGCCTTTTTGCCATCTGCTCGTTTTTATCCGCAGCGGCCTGTGCATCTGCCTGCTTTTTATCTTTTTCGGACAGGTACTTTTCCTTGCTTTTATATAATTCGGATAACTTTTCCCTGTCTTCCAGCAATTTTGCCTGCAACTTCACGATTTCCTTTTGATCCTTTGAGATCAATGCAGGGTCTACAGGGTTCTCCTGTGCCGAAACAGTTCCATATGCGATCACCATGGCAAAAGCAAGCAGGGTTTTAAATAGATTTTTTTTCATGCTCATTCAATTTTTGGGTTTACTAAGTTAAGGTAGACACCCTCATAAAGCCAACTATCATGCCTCCACCTGTTAATATTAATATAATATCATCAAAGTTCGTCCCATCCCTCTTTCTTCCCCTTTCTTTGCCATTGCAGGCGGGTACAGAAATAGCCCCCGCGGTTTTGTAGCTTATCAAATTTCCTGTAGGTTTGCCAATCTTATAAATATTTTACCGAATAATATGAACTTCATTAAGATCAACAACATTACCGGGTGGGTTGTTTTTGCGCTTGCCTCAGCCGTTTATTTGCTTACAGCCGAATATGGCGGCAGTTTATGGGACTGCGGTGAGTTCG
>Ga0222419_101176_pt1 | contig 10865 bp, 11 predicted proteins | sample 1B20Ametagenome_FD_182474 | JGI IMG/M metagenome (GOLD analysis project Ga0222419, IMG submission 182474) | Enriched microbial communities from leaf-cutter ant dump, University of Wisconsin, Madison, United States - 1B20A (version 2) | ecosystem: Environmental > Terrestrial > Nest > Insects nest... | reverse complement strand
TGGCGCTGGCGCTGCGCCTGCTGCTGCGCCTCATGAGCCCGCTGAGTGAAAACACCGCCATCGTGGTGCTGGGGCTGATCGCCACCGCCACGGCGCTGGCGACGCACATCGGCGGTTCGGCGCCGCTCGCGGCGCTGCTCGCGGGCGTGCTGCTCAAGCACTTCTATCCGCGCCCCTGGGCCTGGCCACGGCAGGCGAGCTCGGCCTCCACGCTGCTCGCCATCCTGATGTTCGTGCTGGTCTCCACCGTGGCCGCGCAGGCGCCGTGGAACGCGGCCGTCGCCGGAAGCGTGCTGGCGCTGGTGGCCGTGCGCCTCGCGGCCAAGATGCTGGGCGTGGGGCTGGCCAACCCCGGCAGTGGCGCGAGCTGGCGCCAGGCGCTGTGGACGAGCGGCGCGATGACGCCGATGTCGGGCGTGGCGCTGCTCGTCACCTCGGGCTTCATGGCCGCCGCGCCGGCGGCGCTCGCGCCGATCGCGGAGATCGCGCTGCCCGCCATCCTGCTCATGGAGGTGCTGGGCGCGGTGCTGACCACCTTCGCCCTGTACGGCGCGGGCGAGAGCCTCAAGCCCTGGGCCGCGCAGATGCGCGAGCGCGCCACCGAACGCGAGAGGGACGCATCATGAGCCTGGAAGCCTTCCACGATTCCGAGCCGCTCACGCTGGGCGTGGAGCTGGAGCTGCAGCTCGTGAACACCCACGACTACGACCTCGCGCCCTATGCCGAGGACATGCTGCGCCTGATGAGGAAGACGCCGCTGCCCGGCGCGGTGGTGCCCGAGATGACCAGCGGCATGATCGAAGTCTCCACCGACGTGTGCCGCAGCAGCGCCGAGGTGCTGAGCCAGCTCACGCAGATCCGCGATGCGCTGGTGAAAAGCGCCGACAAGCTCAACATCGCGGTGGCGGGCGGCGGCACGCACCCCTTCCAGCAGTGGCACGAGCGGCGCATCTACGACAAGCCGCGCTTCCAGGAGCTGTCGCAGCTCTACGGCTACCTCTCCAAGCAGTTCACGATCTTCGGCCAGCACGTGCACGTGGGCTGCCCCGACGCCGACGCGGCGCTCCTGATGCTGCACCGCCTGAGCCGCTACATCCCGCATTTCATCGCGCTCTCGGCCTCCAGCCCCTTCGTGCAGGGGCACGACACGCAGTTCGATTCGGCGCGGCTCAATTCCGTGTTCGCCTTCCCGCTCTCGGGGCGCGCGCCCTGCGTGCTCACCTGGGCCGAGTTCGAGGACTACTTCGACAAGATGACCGGCACCGGCGTCGTCAAGAGCATGAAGGATTTCTACTGGGACATCCGGCCCAAGCCCGGCTTCGGCACGGTGGAGATCCGCGTGTTCGACACGCCGCTCACCATCGAGCGCGCGGCGGCGCTGGCGGGCTATGTGCAGTCGCTCGCGGCCTGGTTCCTCGCCGAGCAGCCGTTCACGCCGTCCGAGGACGACTACCTCGTCTACACCTACAACCGCTTCCAGGCCTGCCGCTTCGGGCTGGAGGGCGAATACGTCGAGCCCGTCACCGGCGAGCACCTGCCGCTGCGCGAGCACATCCTGCGCACGATCGAGCGCATCGCGCCCTTCGGCGCGGCGCACGGAGCGCAAAGCGCGCTCGCGCTGCTGCGCGGCGAGACGCAGTCCGAGCGCAACGACGCGCGCTGGCTGCGCGAGCGGATGGCGCACGAGCGGCTGCTGGCCGAAGTCACACGCCAGGCGGCGCTGTGCTTTCGCGGCGCACCGGCGGGCGGCGGCGCCCATGGGTGAGTTCGATCTCATCGCCCGCTACTTCACGCACCCCGCGCGCCGCACCGCGCTGGGCGTGGGCGACGACTGCGCGCTCTTCACGCCACGCCCCGGCATGCAGTTGGCCGTCTCCTGCGACATGCTCGTGGAGGGACGGCATTTCTTCGCCGGCACGCACCCCGGCCACCTCGGGCACAAGGCGCTGGCGGTCAACCTGTCCGATCTCGCCGCCTGCGGCGCCGCGCCGCTCGCATTCACGCTGGCGCTGGCGCTGCCGCGCGCCGACGAGGCGTGGCTCGCCGAGTTCGCGCACGGGCTGCTGGCGCTGGCGGGGCAGCACGGCTGCGAGCTGGTCGGCGGCGACACCACGCAGGGGCCGCTGAACATCTGCATCACCGTCTTCGGCGAAGTGCCGCACGGCGACGCGCTGCGGCGCAGCGGCGCGCGCCCCGGCGACGAGGTGTGGGTCAGCGGCGCGCCCGGGCAGGCGCGCCTGGCGCTGGGTGCGCTGCGCGGCGAATGGCCGCTGCCCGAGGCCGCGATGCAGGCCGTCCTGCCGCGGCTCGAACGGCCCACGCCCCGCGTGGCGCTGGGCGTGGCGCTGCGCGGCATCGCGAGCAGCGCGATCGACGTGAGCGACGGGCTGCTCGGCGACCTGGCGCACCTGCTGCGGGCCTCCGGCGCGGGCGCCACGCTCGATGGCGATGCAGCAACGGATTTGATAGCTGGCAGCGCCCATCTGGCGGGCGCTGGGGCCGATTTAGACCTTGAACATCTGCCCTTGGCCGCCGCGCAACTGAGGCAATGCGCGCTGGCCGGGGGCGACGACTACGAACTGGTTTTCACCGCCCCCGCCGCCCGGCACGCGGCGGTGCGCGCCGCGGCGGCGCGGGCCGGCACGCGCGCGACCCGCATCGGCCGCATCGAGGCCGAGCCGGGCCTGCGCGTGGTGGATGCGCGGGGCCAGCCGCTGGCCGGCCCGTTCGCCTCGTTCGACCACTTTGCGTGAACAGGCTCTCAGGCACACTAGCGCCCATGCGATATCCCCCTCTCCTCATCCTCGCGGGCGCGCTGCTGCTGGCGCCGGCCTTCGCGCAGACGGCGGCGCCGGACGACGCGTCGCGCATCGACGCGGTGACGCTCTATCCAGGCAGCGCCACGGTCGAGCGCGTGCTGCGCCTGCCGGCCGGCGCCACGCGCGCGGTCTTCGGCTGCCTGCCCGCGCAGCTCGACGCGCGCAGCCTGCAGTTGTCGAGCCCCGGCGGCGTGCGCATCGGCGAAGTGAACGTGCAGATCGTCGAGCGCCAGGTGGCCAGCGGCTGCGCCGGCGCGCTCGACGGGCGCCTGCGCGCCGCCGAGGACGACGTGGCCAGCGCGCACGCCGACGTCGAGGCGCTGGAGCTGGCCCAGACCTGGCTCAGGACGCAGGCGGGGGCCACGCCCACCCGCGAGGGCCTGGCGCCCGCGCACATCGCCGCCACGCTGGAGGCGCTGCGCCGCGCCTCGCAGGACACGCTGACCCGGCTGCACCAGGCACAGCGCACGCTGCAGGAGCGCGAGCTCGCGCTCAAGCGCCTGCAGGCCGGGCAGGGCAGCGCGCAGGCGCCCAAGGTGGCCGTGGTGCGCGTGGCGCTCGCCTCGCCCTCGCCCGCGGCCGCCGAGCTGCGCCTCGCCTACCAGGTGCGCGGCCCGAGCTGGGGGCCGAGCTACCGCGCGCGGCTCGATACGCACAGCGGGCAGTTGCAGCTCGAACGCCTCGCGCTCGTCACGCAGACGACGGGCGAGGACTGGAGCGGCGTGACGCTCACGCTCTCGACCGGCCAGCCGCTGGCGGCCACGCAGGGGCCGCTGCCCCGGCCCTGGACGCTGGACCTGCCGCCCCCCGCGCCCGTGCCCATGGCCAAGGCGCGCTCCAGCGTCGCCGGGCTCGCGGCGGCGCCCGCGCCGGCCACAGCACCGGCACCGGCACCGGCGGCCGACGCCGAGGCCGCGCCGGACTTCGACGTGGTCGCCACCGAAGGCGCCTACGCCACGCGGTTCGCCGTGCCCCAGCGCGTGACCGTGCCTTCGGGCGGCGAGCGCGTGACGCTGTCGCTGGGCAGCCAGAACCTGGCCGCGACGCTGCTGGCGCGCACCGCCCCGGCGCTGGAGCCCCAGGCTTGGCTGGTCGCGCTGCTGCCGCCGCTGGCGGGCGATTGGCCGGCCGGGCCGATCGCGCTGGAGCGCGACGGCGCGAACGTGGGCCAGTCGCGCCTGGACCCGCAGGCGGGCGACTTCGCCCGCACGGGCCTGGCCTTCGGGCGCGACGAGCGGATCGTCGTGCGCGCCGACCCGGTGAAGGAATTCACCGAAAGCGCGGGCTTCACCGGCGCGCGCACCGAGCGCACGCTGCAGCAGGGCTACACGATCGAGAACCGCCACCGCCAGCCCGTCACCGTGCAGGTGCTGGATGCGGCGCCGGTCTCCAAGAACGAAGCCATCGCCGTGCGGTCGAGCTACGAGCCCGCGCCGCAGGACCTGGCCTGGGGCGGGCAGGGCGGCACCATCGCCTGGCAGCAGGAGCTGGCGGCGGGCGCCAGCGGCCGGTTCACCGCGCGCCACGTGATCGGCCACGACAAGGACGTGCGCGTGCGCGAGCGCCGCTGATGGCCACGCCAGGGCTCGACACGGCCGGCACCGCGCGCCCGGACGCGCGCTTCATGCTCGCCCACCCCGCGCACCTGATCGCGCTGGGCTTCGGCAGCGGCCTCTCGCCTGCGGCGCCCGGCACCGTGGGCACGCTCTGGGGCTGGCTCGCGTTCACCGTGGCCTGGCACTGGCTCACGCCGGTGCAGATCGCCCTGGCGGTGCTGGCGGCGCTGCCCGTGGGCTGGTGGGCCTGCACGCTCACGGCGCGGCACCTGGGTGTGGCCGACCCGGGCGCCGTGGTCTGGGACGAGGTGGTCGCGATCTGGATCATCCTGCTGCTCGTGATGCCCGCGGGGTGGCTGGCGCAGTGCGCGGCGTTCGCGCTGTTCCGCTTCTTCGACGCCGTCAAGCGCGGGCCGGTGGGCTGGGCCGACGCGCGCTTCAAGGGCCTGGGCTGGCGCGGCGGCTTCGGCATCCTCTTCGACGACCTGGTCGCGGCGTTCTGCACGCTGCTGGTCATCGCACTCTGGCGCCACGTCGCGGGTTGAGCCATGACACTATCGGATCAGGAGCTGTTCGCGCTTGATGGACAAGGGCTGGAGCCAATTTTGATTCAAATCTCCAGCCGGCTTCTCGCGCGCTGCGAGATGCTGGCCACGGCCGAGAGCTGCACCGGCGGGCTGATCGCCGCCGCCTGCACCGCCCTCGCCGGCTCCAGCCTGTGGTTCGAGCGCGGCTTCGTCACCTATTCCAACGCCGCCAAGGCCGAGCTGCTGGGCGTGCCCGCGCCGCTCATCGACGCGCACGGCGCGGTGAGCGAGCCGGTGGCGCGCGCCATGGCCGAGGGCGCCGTCGCGCGCTCGCACGCCCAGGCCAGCCTGGCCGTCACGGGTGTGGCCGGCCCCGGCGGCGGCAGCGCGGACAAGCCGGTGGGCACGGTCTGGTTTGGCTGGCACGCGGCCGGGCGCACGCACAGCGAAGTGCGGCACTTCGCCGGCGGCCGCGCCCAGGTGCGCGCGGCCACCGTGCAGCACGCGCTCGCGCGGCTGCTGGCGCTCCTGGGCTGAAGACGGCGCCGAAACCACGACGCGCGCGCGGGTGGCCGGCGCGGTGCGGGGCAGGCGGCACCCGCCGTCATATGATCGGCGCGCCCCACGCCATGGCCGACCTGCACCCCGACTACACCGCCTTCCTCGCCCAGCACCTGCCCGCGCAGCACGCGCGCCTGGCGTGCCATGCGCTGGATGGCGGCCACGTCTGGCTCTGGCGCGCCAGCGCATCGCGGCACCCCATGCAGCGCCGGTCGCTGGCGCTGGTGGCCGGGCTGTCGCGCGCGCCGGCGCTGCGCCCGCTGCCCGCCGTGGACGCCGCGGCGCAGCGGCGGGGCCTGCGCATCCTGCAGGACCACGGCCTGCGCGCTCCCCAGGTGCTCGCAAGCCACGGCGACGGCCTGCTGCTGCGCGCGCCGGGCGGCGGCGCCCGCCTTCCCGCGACGCTGGATGCCGCGCTGCAGGCCGCGGCCGGCGAGGACGCCGGCGCGCTGCTCGCGCTCTGGCAGCAGGGGCTCGCCGTGCTCGACGCCGCGCACGCGGCCGGGCTCGGCCTCGGGGGCGCGCTGGCCTGCGGCCTGCTGGTCGGCGCCGACGGCCAGCTCGCCTGCACCGACGTGGATCCCGCGCCCGCCGCCGCCCCGGCGCCCGAACTGCGGCAGGTGCGCGATGCGCTGGGCTACCTCTGGTCCACGGCGGGCTGCCTGCACCAGGCCGGGCTGCGCGAAGCGGCGCGGCCGCTGTGGAGCGCCTGGGTGGCGCGCCCCGTGCGCGGGGACGCCTTCCGCGCCGCGCTGGCGCAGCACCTGGCGCGCCTGAGCTGGCTGCGCTACCTGCCCCCGGACAGCCGCTGGGGGAGCGGCATCTACCAGATGCGCGCCGCCTACGACCAGGCGGTCACGCCCCGCTACGGCGAAGACCCGGCACCCGATCCCTCATGAAACCTGCCCCTCGCGGGCCCTGGAGAACCTTGTGAACACCATCCATCTCGTCGCCCTGCTGGCCGTGCTCGAATACCTCGCCTTCACCGTGCTCGTGGGCCGCGCGCGCATGCAGGGCCGCGTCATGGCGCCCAGCACCGCGGGCGACGAAGCCTTCAACCGGGCGTTTCGCGTGCAGCAGAACACGCTGGAGCAGATCGTCGCCTTCCTGCCCGCGCTGCTGATCGCCGGTCTCTACTGGCCGCAGGCGGCGGTGGCCGGCATCGGCGCGGTCTGGCTCGCCGGCCGCCTGCTGTACCGCCAGCAGTACATGAAGAACCCCGCGAGCCGCGCGCCCGGCTTCATGCTCACGCTGCTGCCGACCCTCGCGCTCACGCTCATGAGCCTGTGGGGCGTGCTCGCGGGCGGGCGATGAACGTCCGTCACGCCGCGTTCGGGAGCGCGCGCGCCAGCGCCTCGCGCAGGCGCGCGGCGTAGTCCTGCGCACTGACGAACGCGGGCGCGAGCGCGCGGCACGAGACGGTGCGCCCGCGCATCGCCTCGGCGTCCCCGGCGTGGCCGAGCGCCGCGCACAGCAGGGGCCACTCGGGCGGCTCCACCAGCGTGCCCGCCACCAGCAGCACGCCATGGCGCTGGCGGCGCTGCGCCAGGCCCACGAGCTTGCGCCCGCGGCCGCGATCGACCAGTTCCCACGCGCCCAGGCCGCCATAGCACGACCAGGCGATCTTCGGCCCCAGGCGCGCGTCCATGCCGGGCACCTCGGCGGGCGGCAGGCCCACGGCGTCCACCCCCAGCCCGGCGAGCAGCCGCTCGTACAGCTCGGCCAGCGGCTGGTAGCTGTCGTTGATGCGCGGCCGCACCCAGGGGTGCTCGGGCGGCAGCACGACCGAGCTGCTCACCATCCACGGCCCGGTGAGTACCGCGCCGCCGCCCGAGGCGCGCACCAGCGCCGGCAGGTGCGGCGCGCGCGCCTGCAGCGCCGCGAGCTCGCCGCGCTGCGAGCAGCCGAGCACGACGGCCGGCACCTCGTAGGTCCAGACGGCGAAGCGCGGCGCCGCCACCGGCGCGGCGAGCTGCTGCGTGTTCCAGGTCTGTTCGAGTTCGGCGGCGGTCATGGGCGGACGAGGCAAAGCGCCTAGCCTAGCAGGCGCCGGCGCATCCGACGCACAATCGGCGCCATGCACCTGTCCAGCCCCACCCCTTTTCCGGCCAGCCGCCCGCGCCGCATGCGCCGCGACGCGTTCTCGCGCAACCTCATGCGCGAATCGCGCCTATCGCCCCACGACTTCATCTACCCCGTCTTCGTGCACGAAGGCGAAAAGCGCCGCGAGGCCGTGCTCTCGATGCCCGGCGTCGATCGCCTGAGCCTGGACCTTCTGCTGCCCGTGGCCGAGGAATGCGCGCGGCTGGAGGTCCCCGTGCTCGCGCTCTTTCCCGCGATCGACGGCGCGCTCAAGACCCCCAACGGCAAGGAGGCGGCCAACCCCGACGGCCTGATCCCGCGCGTGGTGCGCACGCTGAAAAAGGAGTTCCCGCAACTGGGCGTGATGACCGACGTGGCGCTTGACCCCTACACCAGCCACGGGCAGGACGGCGTGCTCGACGACACCGGCTACATCCTCAACGACGAGACCGTGGACATCCTCGTGCAGCAGGCGCTGGCCCACGCGCACGCGGGCGTGGACATCGTCGCGCCCAGCGACATGATGGACGGGCGCATCGGCGCGGTGCGCCGCGCGCTCGAAGCCCAGCACCTTATCTACACGCGCATCATGGCCTACAGCGCCAAGTACGCGAGCAGCTTCTACGGGCCGTTTCGCGACGCCGTGGGCACGCGCGGCGCGCTGGGCAAGGCCGACAAGAACGTCTACCAGATGGACCCGGGCAACAGCGACGAGGCGCTGCGCGAGGTGGCGCTCGACATCGCCGAGGGCGCGGACATGGTGATGGTCAAGCCCGGCATGCCGTATCTTGACGTGCTGCGCCGCGTGAAGGACGAATTCCGCATGCCGACCTTCGCCTATCAGGTCAGCGGCGAGTACGCGATGCTCAAGGCCGCCGCCGCCAACGGCTGGCTGGACCACGACGCGGTGATGATGGAGGCGCTGCTGGCCTTCAAACGCGCGGGGGCCGACGGCATCCTCACGTACTTTTCGCTCGAAGCGGCGCGGCGGCTGCGCGCCTAGGGATGCTCTTCACGAATCGAGCGGGTCAAGCGTGCGCTGCGGATCGGGATGGGCTGCAAGGCGCAAAGCGCAGCGATAGCCGAAGCTATCGCGAGCATTTGCAACGCTGCAGACCGCCCGAGCCCGCAGATGCACGCGGCGCGGTGATTCGTGAAGAGCATCCTCAGCGCATCCACCCGGACAACGGGCGGCCACAAAAAACCCCGGTCAGCCACGCTGCCGGGGTTTCGCGATGGTGGAGCCGGCGCGGCGCACCGCACCGTGCGCTCCACTCACGATTGCTCGCCGCTTTGCACGTGAAAGCCGCTGGCGATCGCCTTCGCGGTCGCCTCGCGCACCTGGGCGCGCGTGAGCGTGCTGGGGGTCTGCGCGACGCTGGCGTTCAGCATCCCGGACAACGGGCGATGCGCCAGCGCCTCGGCCCTGACGCCGGCACGCGTGAGCGTGCTGGCCGCCACCGCGGCGGCATCGGCGTAGGGAGCCTCACCGGCCGCGGGTTGCGTGGTGGCCGCGAATGCGGCGCCCGATAGCGCCAGCGCAGCGGCGGCGAGGGAAGTTTGAATGACACGCATGATGTTTCTCCTTCAGTGATCAACAAGTACTCGCGGATGCCGGTGTTCGACCGTGAAGACGTCGTCCGCTCGTACTGCATTGGACGGCGCGCACCTCGCGGGCGTTTCAGGATCGGCCGACGCACGCGAGGCCGCATCCCGGGCTCATGGCCCGGCGCGGCGGCGGCCCGCTGAAACGCAAAACGCGGTCGGCACATCAGATGCAGGCGTGTGCCAGCACGCGTGCAGCGGCGGCTCCCGCACGCTGGCGCCCGCCGTGGCGACACGCGCAAGCCGCGCATGCACGCGCGGCCACGCCAATCCATCCAACCAGGAGCACGCAAGATGCAAGACCCAGACCACGTTGCCGGGACACGCAACCAACCGCCCGACGCCATGCGCCGCAGTCACCACGGGCCACTGGCATCCACCGCCCTGGCGGCGGCGCTGGCCGCCGGCACGCTCGCCCTGGCCGGCTGCGGTGGGGGCGGGATCGACAACGCCCCGCAGGTGGACCAGGCGCTGGCCCAGCAGGGGCAGAGCGTGTTCCGCTACGAAACCTTCGGCGATGAAACGCAGTGGACCGACACGCTCAAGATGAACCAGGTGATCCAGGCCGCCGTCGATCCGGTGACCGCGCTGACCGTCGGGCTCAAGGTGGATTCGGACGCGCTTCCCGCCGCGGTGGTGGACGCGATCAAGGCGGGCAAGGTCGATCTGACGAGCACGCAAACGACGCTGGCGCTGATCGAGCTGAACGCGGTCGTGGGCGTGAAAGGCACCGTCGCCACCGCCGGGGATGGCACCAAGACACTCACGCGCGTGGGCATCACCTGCGCGCTGTGCCACTCCACCGTGGACGACTCGGCCTCTCATGCGCTCGGCCTGCCCGACGGCATCGGCAAGCGCCTGGACGGCTGGCCCAACCGCCAGCTCAACCCCGGCGCCATCATCGCGCTGTCGCCCTATTTCGACGGCCTCGGCGCCGACGCGGCGGCCACCGTGCGCGGCCAGCTCAACAGTTGGGGGCCCGGCAAGTACGACCCGCGCTACATCGTCGGCGGCGGCATCACCGACCCCGGCGTGAGCCATCCGGCCGTCATTCCGCCGGCCTATGGTCTGTTCGGGCTGAAGAATTCCATCTTCACCGGCGACGGCGACGTGCAGCACGAACCGGTCGGCCCGGTCGCGTACTGGAACCGCTACGTGAGCGTCACGCAGATGGGCGGGCACGGCACCTTCCTCGACCCGCGCCTGCCGCAGGGCAAGGGCGGCGGCACCGGCGTGAACAACATCGGCGCCGACGGCGTGGACATGGTGACCGCCCACCTGCCCGCGCTGCAGGAATACCAGTACTCGATCGACGCTCCGGCAGCGCCCGCGGGCTCATTCGACGGCGCTGCCGCCGCGCGCGGCCAGGCGCTCTTCGCCGGCAAGGCCAACTGCGCCAGTTGCCACAGCGGCGCGCTGTTCACCGATGCCACCGAAGGCAAGCTGCACCCCGCCGACGCCTCGGTGGCCACGGACAAGGTCTACATCACCCTGTCGGCGACGCAGCAATGGCGCACCTCGCCCTTGAAGGGCGTGTGGCATCACGCGCCGTACTTCCACGACGGCTCGGCCGCCACGCTGGCGGACGTGGTGGCCATGTACAACGACAACCCGAAAAAGCCCCTGGGCCTCACGGAGCGCGAGCGCGCCGATCTCGTCGAATACCTGAAATCGCTCTGACATGGCGGCATGCCGCGCCGGGCCTTGGACGCCCG
>Ga0222419_101175_pt1 | contig 10869 bp, 6 predicted proteins | sample 1B20Ametagenome_FD_182474 | JGI IMG/M metagenome (GOLD analysis project Ga0222419, IMG submission 182474) | Enriched microbial communities from leaf-cutter ant dump, University of Wisconsin, Madison, United States - 1B20A (version 2) | ecosystem: Environmental > Terrestrial > Nest > Insects nest >... | reverse complement strand
ATACAATAGCCCGTGAAAATTTTAAAGCCGGTGGTAACAACCGGGTGATCCTTTGTACCGATGGCGATTTTAATGTAGGAGAAAGCAGCGACGCTGCCATGGAAACCCTGATAGAAAAGGAAAGGGAAAGCGGTGTATTCCTGACCGTGCTGGGATATGGCATGGGCAACTACAAAGACAATAAAATGCAGAAGCTGGCCAATAAAGGCAACGGTAACCATGCCTATATTGACAATGCCAGTGAAGCCAAAAAGGTGCTCGTACATGAATTTGGCGGTACCCTGTTTACGATTGCAAAAGATGTAAAGCTGCAGGTAGAGTTCAACCCTTCAAAAGTGCAGGCTTACCGTTTGATAGGGTATGAAAACCGCATGCTGCAAACAGAAGATTTTAATGATGATAAAAAGGACGCCGGGGAACTGGGGAGCGGACATACGGTAACAGCTTTTTACGAAATCATTCCCACAGGTGTGAAAAGTGATTTCCTGAAAAAAACGGATGACCTGAAATACCAGGAAACAACTGCCAAAGGTAACCGGGGTTCAGCAGAAATGCTGAATGTCAAATTCAGGTACAAAAAGCCCGACGGCAATACCAGTCGCCTGATAGAGCACCCTGTAGCAGACCAGGTAGTGGAAATAAAAAATACCAGCGATAATTTCCGGTTCGCGGCGGCCGTAGCAGAATTTGGTATGTTGCTCCGCAACTCCCAATACAAGCAGGGCGCCTCCTACAATAATGTGCTGGCGCTGGCGGGATCCGCCACCGGTAATGACAAAGAAGGGTACCGCAAAGAATTCATTGAGCTGGTAAACAAAGCCGGGGGACTGGCAAAGAATGAACGGGAGAATATGCCGCGCAGTCCGCAAGTTGCTGGTCGCAAGTAGTAAGCAAGAGAACGTTCAGGACCTTTTTTGGCTTCCCCAGGGTCTCAGCTCCCGGCACTTGTGCGCAGGCTGGACCCTGCGGAGATAGTTACCCGGAATACCGGCGGGTTGCTTTCATGCGAAAAATTCTCCGGGGTGTATGAAACATCCTGATTTTGCATATAAATTTCCTAAAATCAATATTGTTTTTGTACGAACCAAATATGGCTCCTGTTAATAACCGTAAAACATATACGAAGAAACCTTTTTACTTCCCCGCAGGGTCTCAGTTCCCGGCACTTGTGCGCAGGCTGGACCCTGCGGAGATAGTTACCCGGAATACCGGCAGGTTGCTTTCATGCGAAAAATTCTCCGGGGTGCATGAAACATCCTGATTTTGCATATAAGTTTATGCGCATATCTTTGCCCCCTCAACCCAACATATGAACAATACAATAATCCGGCCCCTCCGCATTTTAGCTTTTTCAATGATCTTCCTGTTATTAACCGGACCAGCGGTTTTTTCTCAAAAGCTGGTCTCGGAAATAGAAGACCAGGATTGGAATATCATGGCCAGCAGAAGCTTTACCAGGCATGCTCATGTTAATAACTCTGTTTCATTCAAGGCTTCGCTGGAAGGCTTCCGTTCCTCTATCATCATGTTATCGGAGAACGAAGCAGCCGCTATCGTATCTATCGGAGGAAAAGAACATGGCGTAATGAAATTCGACGACAAAATGCGTATCATATGGCAGACAACACTTCCGGGGGAACCTTATCTGTTATTCCGGTTCTATGATGATCTGCTGGCTTTTGTGGATATCGGAAAAAGATATGCCAGGGAATACCAGCTATTTTTTATCAACCCTGCTACGGGAAATATCAGGAAGCAGGCAAAATATTATGACCTGGAAAAGTTCAATATCACCAGTCCTGAAACCAATTTCTATCCATTATATAATAAAACAAGCGGAGAGTATAAGCTTTGCATACGACACTTCGATAAAAAAGAAAAAGAGCTGACCCTCAGCATGAATATGATAACCTTTGATAAAGACTATAATATCATTGCCAACGACCTGGTGCCTGTGCTCAACTCAGGCTACTTTGTGGATTGTGGCTTGAACAGCAACGGGGACTTTGTGCTGTTATCCATGTCCGAAACCGGTATGCTTACCGCCCAGGCCTTTGGCGCTAAAACCTGGATCCCCAAAACTAAAATATCCCTGGACCTCCCGATCAAAGATAAATCCAGGTATCGCGCGGGGCTTCGTTTCAGCAGCCATACCGCGGAAAACGTATTTGTATTCGCAGAATATACCAATAAGGATAAGGAAGCATTGAGCACCGTGTTCAAGCTGAATTTTACCAGGGGCACCTATGCTTCCCGGGAAATGGGACTGGATAAAAAGGCTGTTAAAGAGATATCCGGCAATTACCGGCCGGAGAAAGGAATGAAGAGACCTGATTTCGGAAGCTGGGACAATATGCGTTTTGCGGATATAATCGACCATGGTGACAGGATCGTTATCTTCAGGGAAGTACTATCTGCTTACGGTTCGCAAACACGCACATATACTACCACAGGCGATGCTTTCTTAAGCATTATGGATAAAGACATGAAGCCGGTGGCAGATGCCGTTATCCCCAAGAAATTCGTAACCACATCAGCGGAGGGTATTTCCTCTGCATTGCATGTTCATAACAATAACCTGCTGGTAATAAGCGGCAATGGCGACCGCGACGGGCTGCTGGCCAATATTGATATTCAAACAGGCAGGATTAACAAAATAGAAACGTTGGAAAAACAATCGATCCGGTCAAAATATCCGTGCGAGCCGAGAGCAACATTGTGGTTTAAAAACGGCTTTGCCGTTCCTTATATTGACCCCGACGTGAAAATATCCGGCGTGTACAGGCTGCAGACCAACCTGCAGCTATACAACTACTGATAGCCTGTTGATCCATCAGGTTAATAATGACCATTTTTGTGGTAACGATCATACTTCAATTAATTGTTGTAAATTATATCTTCGTCACCACACAATTGTAAACCAATGAAACCTGCTGTAACCATTGCTTTGGCGCCGGGCATCACATCCGGCCCGTGGGTGTACTGGCATCACCTGGAAGAAAACATGCAAAAAGCTGCTTCCCTGGGATTTGAAGCCGTAGAGCTTTTTACTGCCGATGCCTCCCTGGATACAGACCATGTACGCCAGCTTTGCAGCGATCACCACCTCTCCATAGCTGCTGTGGGCACAGGCGCCGGGAAAGTATTACATGGGTTAACACTGACAGATGCAGATGCTGCTATCAGAAAAAAAGCAGTCGAATTCATACACCAAATGATCGTTATGGGAGCCGCCTTCGGCGCGCCTGCCATCATAGGATCCATGCAGGGAAATGTTGCGCCGGGCAGCAACAGGCATACTTCCCTTGAATGGCTGAAAGAAGCTTTAATTATTTTAGGAGAAGCAGCCCGATCGAATGGCGTACCACTGGTATACGAACCATTGAACCGTTATGAGACCAATCTCTTCAATACGCTGGGAGATGCCGCTGATTTTTTAAGCGCACACGACATACAAAACGTGAAGCTGCTGGCGGACCTTTTTCATATGAACATAGAAGAGCTCTCGATGGCAGATGCGCTGCTGGACAACAGCGATTATATCGGTCACATACATTTTGCAGACAGCAACCGGCGGGCCATGGGCATGGGGCACACGCATATGAAGCCCATAGCAGACGCGCTCAGGCGGATCGGCTACCAGGGTTATATTTCCGCGGAAATATTCCCCCTGCCGGATAGTGATGCGGCTGCCTTGCAAACGATCCGTGCTTTCAAACAATGGTTCATGTGGTAGCCTGCTGATCACACTTAAAATATTAAACCAGTTATATGCAAAAATTTTGTCTGGCACTTGACCTTGTAGATGATCCCGAAAGCATCCGCGAATATGAAAACTGGCATCAACCCGGTGTGGGATGGGCAGAAGTGCGCCAAAACGACCTGGATGCGGGCATCACCAATATTGAAATTTACAGGACGGGGAACCGTATGTTCATGATCCTGGAGACCACCGACGATTTCAGTTTTGCGTCAAAAAAAGAGCTGGATGCCCACTGTCCGAAAGTACTGGAATGGGAAGCGCTGATGTGGAAATACCAGCAGGCGATCCCATGGGCAAAACCCGGCGAAAAATGGGTGCTCATGAAAAAGATATTCCAGTTTGAAGGACGTTAAAAGATCGGAGAGTCGTTGATTGAGGGATGACTGGTTTACTTCTTACAATCAGCCGTGGTAAACCGGGAAATTGCTGATTGAAAGGCAACGGGAATCAATTATTATTATCCTGTTCCCGCTGCCGTATTGCTCTTCGTTCAGCATTGCGTTAATAACGGCAAGACAGATCATCAAAAAAGGCAAACACATCTGTTTTCTATATCATCGCCAATTTAAGATGGCTTTTTAGAAATACAGACATGTTTGCCCTATGTGAATTATCCTGTTCTTATTTTATTTTTTCCGAAGCAATTCTTCTACCGTCCAGGGTTTATTCCGATCCTTATTTTCCTCTCTCAATTTTTTAACCTCATCGGGACGGACAACCAGCGACGCATTCTGTTTTCCGGCGTGGTCGCCAAATTCAAAACGGAGATAACTCAATACCGACGCGATCCATCCGTTGTTATTGGCGCTCATAGAAGGCATCTCACTGGCATAGGTTTTACCGTCTATAGGTCCTGTTAATCCATTCAGCAGGATCCGTATGGCATTGTCCTTCTCAGACAGCTTCAAAAACCTTGATCCCTGCAGTGGCGGCGCTGTCATACTTGCTGCAGGTCCGGCTATTCCTTTCCCTTCGTTTCCATGACAATTGGCACAAAGCGACCTGAAAACAACCGCTCCGTTCAACACAGCTCTCCTGTCGTTCTGTGCCAGTTCGCCTACCCTTGCAGAAAGATTCTTTACAATCTCATTTTTTTCCAACGCTTCTTTGGTTGCTTTCAGCATTTCATTGGCCGCATTGTCCTCCACAATGGTTTTCACAACTGCCCGGGCAGCATCTGCGCCGGATTGCGCCATAGAAAGCAGCACCTGCACGCGAACATCATAACTGGGATCGTTTTGCAATTTGGCCACTTCTTCTATCATGGCAACATCATTCATTTTCAGCCAGGCTTCACTGATCCAGACAGCCGTTCTTCTTACCTGCGGATCTGCATCAGCAAGCGCCTGCAGAAGTATCTCCTTATCCAGTGCACGTAATCCTTCCAGCGTCCACAAAGCGTGTATACGGGCCAGGTGGTTGTCCCTGCTGCCTGCATCCGTAGCTTTATTGGCTATTACATTTTTCAGTTCAGGCACCACGCCCTGATCGCCACTGATAACGATCAGCTTTTGTGCATTATCACGCCACCATCCGTTAGGGTGTCCCAGGTACTGCACTAACTTTGTAGCAGGCTCATTAAGCATTTTCGGCTGCGGACCACGTTTACCTTCCTTATGCACTACGCGGTATATACGTCCGCGATCGATATTAGCGGCAAGTCCAAAGCTGTCAATTTTATTCCGGAGAAAAGTTCCGGGTCTTGTCCAGTTGCCCTGCTGGATGATCCCGCGGTACATGTCCACAATATACAGGTTACCATCAGGGCCCGTCGCGCTGTTTACCGGGCGGAAATTCATATCCTGCGAAGCCATGAACTCCGTACTGTCATAGGCATTTTTCAACGTTGTTTTTCCGTCTTTTGTTTCCACCTTAGCCCTGCGTATGATACGCCCTACCGGCTCACATACCAGGTAATCGCCCACAAGATCCTTCGGCAAAGCATCGCCCCTGTAAATAGATTGCCCGCAGGAAGCGGTAAAATGATTAAGCGTATTGTCCGGACGAAGTCTTTTTACGCCGCCTTCCACATCGGGCGTGGCCATAACAGACCATACCTGCTGGAATGCGGGATCAAATTCATCCGGGAAACCCAGCTTCCCATATACCGGGTTGATCTGGAAACCAAGCACCGGTGTTTCACCACCGGCGCTTGAGTAAAATAACCTGCCATAATTATCGTGGGTTAACCCCCATTGTCCGCTGCCGCCACTGTGAATGGTATCCACTTCCAGCATCCCGTTTACATAACGAAACCGGACCGGCTCATACGTCATGTACATCCAATTGTCCAGGTTCCAGTCCAGTCCACTGCGCTGGTGCTCCATATTGGCATCACTGGCGGTATAGGTATCGTTTTTATATACCACTCTTTTCACATCCGCTTTGCCATCCCCGTTTGTGTCCTTATAGCTGGTAACAGTGATCGTATTCGTTTCATTCACCAGCAGCTCCTCTCCTACGGACTGTATCATTCTCGGCAACAGCAGGCTATCGATAAAAATACTGCTCTTATCCATTTTGCCATCATTATCCGTATCCTCCAGCAGCTTTATCCGGCTGAGGGGCAACTGCTCATCGGAAGCATCTGCGTCTCTCATATATGTAAGCATTTCCGCCACATACATTCTGCCATTTGCATCCCAGGTAATAGCCACAGGTTCCTGGATCATGGGCTCACTGGCTACCAGCTCTATCCGGTACCCGTCGGGAAGATACATCGTTTTCATGCTTTCTTCCGGCGACAGGTATGCTGCCGTGGGATGAGGATTGAAAACGGGTTTTGCATTTTCGCTACCAGACTCGCAGCCGGGCATTGCCACCCCGGCTACTGCCATGCATAGCATCAACAACGCATGCTTCATCTTAGAATTGAATTTCAATGATAGGTGAATAATTGAACCTGTTCAACGGGTTTTCTGTCTGAACCGCTATCCGTGCATAGATTGTTTTTCCCGCCGGCACATTCTCTATCACATCCTCGAAGGACATACTCTTTATTTCAGCGGTAGTATGCACCGATAAATCATTCTCAGCAGAAGAAAGCTTTCCGGTGGTGGCCTCATGCAGGATAGGCGAGGTATAACATATCAGCATACTCTTCATTATTTTTTTGGTACTGCTGCCCTGTGATATTTTGTAAGTCGCCCTGATCCCGTTTCCATCCCGGCTGATCACCGGATCGGTTACACGAGCAAAAGGCTCTACTTTGAAAGATACCTGCTGATCCTGGCTCAGGTCTACCAAAAGCGTATCTACACTGGATTGCTCAAAGGGACCATCTACCGGTATCACCTTATAATTTCCGGGAAATAACCGGACGTTTTTAAAAGTACCATCAGATTTACACCAGAAATCATTGGGCACAGGATTTTCATATTTCTGTTCCAACATCCGTATCCTGATACCCTCCGGCTGGCGGGTCTGGATATTCCCGCCTGTCTCTGCATCCACTACAGTACCCTCAATGGTTTTTGCAGGCACTTCGTAGTCGTCCAGTTTACAACTGCTCACCGACAGCAAACCGGCAACAAAAAATAAAGCTATATATCTTTTCATAACGTTTAATTTAATTGTGATACCCAATTTTAATATCCGGGATTTTGTACGATCAGCGGATTTGTTTCAATTTCTGTTGCCGGTATCCTGTTGTAGTAAAGATTTGCACTGAAATTCCGGGTGTATTTTCCTGCGGGCAGCACCTGCCTTCTGAAAGTGTATACATTTTTGTCCTTATTGTATACCGGCCAGATAGCATATGTCTCCTTATTATTCATCACCTTGTCATAAGTACGCCATCTTTTAAGATCCCAATACCTGTTTTCTTCAAAAGCCAGCTCTATTTTGCGCTCCTTCCTGTAATCATCCATGGTAATAACACCATCCAGCTCTTCAATGCCAGCGCGGTTGCGTATCATATTCACATATATTCTTGCTTCGGGCTCGTTATCCAGCTCCAGTTGTGCTTCGGCATAATTAAGCAATACTTCTGTGTATCTCATATACATCCTGTCTACGTCCGAAGAGTTGTTGTCAATGGGTCGCGGAGGTGCAGGGTCCTGCCATTTGGAAAGATAAAACCCTGTGGAAGTAGCTTCAGGCTGGTTGATGCCGTCCACTCCGTTCCCGTCCTGTTCCTGTCCGTTTTCTATCACCCTGGCATAGATCTTTAAAGTAGTGCCCTTCCAGGGAGAACCCGGGAAAAGAACGGATGCAAACAAACGGGGATCTTTGTCTTTAAACAGATCTGCCGGATCTGCATATTCAATGGGCGTACCTCCACTGTTCATTTTTAACGCTCCGTTCCGGTCATTGATGTACTCATAACTTTCCACCATTTCCAGCGTAGGACAATAACGACCTCCATATCCCACACCACCTCTGTGGTTGAAGGGCGCCGCATCCCTGTCGAAATTGTGTCCTTTCAACGGCCACACATATGCGGTAACAAAAACACGTTCCTTGTTAGAGGCGGATTTATCGAAGAACAGGTTATGATAATTCAGCGCTTTGTCACTGCTTTCATTATAAAGGCTGTATACTCCTCCATCTATTACTTCCTTAGCCGCATCCCTGGCTGCTTCCCAAAAATGCGCTGCTTCGGTTTGCGGAATTCCAACCGCACCATCCAGCTGCACGCTACCGTATTTGGCTATGGATGCGGCATACAACATAGCGCTTGATTTATAGGCCAGCGCCGACCATTTGTTGAACCTGAATTCATTGAAAGAAGCGGCAGTTGACATCATTGCGATGGCTTCCGTCATTTCTGTCTCAATAAATTTAAATACCTCCAGCTCTGTATTCCTTGGAGAATATAACTCAGATATATCCCCGCCTTTCGGAAGCGGAGCAACCTTGGTAACGATGGGAACACCCCCGTAACGCCAGGCCAGGTTATAATAAACAAACGCCCGCATAAACCTGATCTCTCCCACCGCTTCGTTTATCTGCTCCTGTGTAGGGAAAAGACTGGAGCCGGGAACTTTCTCTATCAGGTTATTCAGGTTACGGATCACCTTATAGCCATCTTCCCACCATTGCGTATTCGGCTCAAGCGAGGCATTTTGATCCTGTGTGCAGTTGACCAGCTCATCTGTTTTATAGGACAGGTATCTGCCCATATCTGCGAATGAATTGCTGAATGGCAGCTGCGAATACAGATAGGCTACGTGAGAAGTGTAAGCCACCGGATCCGAAAGCAGGATTTCTTCGGTTAAAATATCCACCGGATCCTTATCCAGCTCTTTTTTACAACCGCTCAGCATGGTAAAGCAGGTTGCTATCAATAATATTATTGCACCCTTATATGTATTATTCATGATTCTTTCTGATTAAAAGGTTATATCAATACCGATGTTATAATTAGCCGTTAAAGGATATTTATAACCACCGTCTGCACCGTCTCCGTTAAGCCTGTGTTCGGGATCGAAAGTGATGTCTTTTCCCTTCCAGGTGTATAAGTTAAACGCGTTCACAAATATCCTCGCCTGCTGAGAGCTGATCCTGCTGATCCACCGCTGAGGAAGGCTGTAAGCCAGCTCAACGCTTTTCAAGCGGAGATAGGTTACATCCTGGAACCAATAAGTAGAAGCCTCTTTATTAGGTCCGTAACCAAACCCGTCACGGCTGATAGGATATTTGCCCGGCACCCAGGGGCTGTTAAAATCCATCGGGTCTTCATGATGCCAGCGATCCAGGAACATTTGAGATGAGTTCCTTCCCCAGGGTAAGGGACCTTGTAATTGTTCAGTGGGCATCATGGAATAATTGCTGGCGCCCTGGAAAAATACATTCAGCGAAATTCCTTTCCATGAACCGGATAAATTTAACCCGTAAAACATTTCAGGTTCCACGCTGCGTGCAATAGGATGCCTGTCCAGGTCATCGATCATACCATCCTGGTTCCAGTCTTCATACCAGATATCGCCCGGGAATAATTCGGAATGTCCATTGGCATTTTGAACAGGTGCCAGGTCAATATCTCTCTGGTTTTGGAACTGTCCTACGATACCGTATCCCCATTGGATACCTTTCCAGCGATTATCATTGCTGTTCCTCCAGTTCAGGTAACTGTTACCCGGTAAAGCAGCTTCATAGTGTTTCCAGCGTGCCCTTGCATACGTAAGGTTGGTTGAAATATTATAGGTAAAATCATTGATCCTGTTGGTATGCGACAACACTACTTCAAAGCCCCTGCTCAAGTCGCTGTTCAGATTTTCCTGCGGCAGGATGGCCCCAAAAATGGGTGGAACAGCAATAGCGCGTTGGGCAAGGAGACCGTTGCGTTTCCTCTGAAACAATTCTACCGTAACATCCAACAGCCCGTTCCATAAGCCGGCGTCCACACCCAGGTTTGTGGTAGTGGCCGTATACCAGGTAAGGCTGGGGTTGGGCAGTCCCTTTATAGAGGAGCCGGCAACCAGGTTCTTTCCATCAAATATATACGAGCCCGAAGGATACAGGTATCCCTGCAAATCAGCAAATGCCAGTGCATCGGAGTTGTCTCCCAGCTTACCATGTGAGAACCTCAGCTTAAGGTTGTCCAAAAAGCTGATTTTATTTCTAAGAAACGCTTCTTCGCTGATCCTCCATCCCAGTGAAAACCCGGGGAAGAACCCCCAACGGGAGTCTTTGGGAAACAGGGAAGACCCATCGTAACGGAAGCTAAACTCGGCAAGGTATTTTGACATAAAGTCGTAGTTCACCCTTCCCACCAGCGCCTGATTGGAAGCTACCACATTGTCAGTTCCGGAAGCTACCTGGTTATCATTCAGCCCTGCATTCAACTGGTCCAATGCCGATAGCGCGAAGTTCCTTTGAGCCAAAAATCCTGTTCCTGATCCATTACGCGCCTCTCCCAATACCAACGCTTCTACGCCATGCGCTCCAAAAGAGTTCTTATAGCGTACCGATAATTGTGTTTGGGTATATATCCTTTCATTAAAGGTATGCTGCAGGTTGGTTGGACTGGTCAATACAGTGGGCAGGTACTTGTCATTAGCCTCATCATATTTATATTCGTTATAGGCTTTCCTCCATATCTTATTATGTCCGTAGTTCATATCATACGCAAACAATCCCTGTAGCTGGAGTCCCTTTACGAA
>Ga0222419_101174_pt1 | contig 10905 bp, 15 predicted proteins | sample 1B20Ametagenome_FD_182474 | JGI IMG/M metagenome (GOLD analysis project Ga0222419, IMG submission 182474) | Enriched microbial communities from leaf-cutter ant dump, University of Wisconsin, Madison, United States - 1B20A (version 2) | ecosystem: Environmental > Terrestrial > Nest > Insects nest... | reverse complement strand
TAATCAATTACAAAACTGTAGGAAGGTTCATTAATATGAAGGGGTGCCGGCATTTGTAAAACCGAATAACCCTCCGGTATGGTCAGTTCTGTTTCATATACCAGGTTTTGCTTGTAAGGGAACAGGATATCGTGTTTTCTTTTTTCAATATCAATGGTGGCATTTTCCAGGTCTTTTCTGTAGTCGAGCTCCAGGTAGTATTCATCTCCGAAACTGGCTATTGCATCCGTATGATTGAGCTGGTATTCAATGGTCAGCTCCTGCTCCCGGCTGTTCAATTGCGATGTTTTTAGCTCCCCGATATTGTATTTCTGTTTTCCTTCAGAAAGATAGGATTCAAGCGCGGCGGAAAGCTTATCTTTCTTCATGCTGTGCAGGCGCTGCAGCAGCCATTCCCTGCTTTCTCCATTAAACCTGTGCTCCACCTTACCGGTGAGGGCAGTGCCGTTTATGCGTACTATCTTTTTTTCGTAATCCGTATTTTGTACAGGCGCACGCAGGGGCACCTTTTCCAGAATGTATTTGTCGCCATCCTCTATCAATACCTGCCGGTTTTGAATGCGTTCGGCGTACTGATCAAACCCGATATAGGTTTCGGTCGCATCGAGGAAATAGATCTTATCCTTGTACTTCAAGGCGCAGATCATATGATTGTCTACGGACAGGGAAGGAGTGGAGTAGTCGTATGCTATCCTGTTGGTGCCTATCCAGCATAACCTTGCATCAAAACCTGCAGCTTTCAGGAGCTCTTTCGTCAGGTTAGCCATTCCTTTGCAATCCCCGTATCTTTTATTCAACACGTTTTGCGCTTTTTCAGGCATAAACCCTGCAAGTCCGTCTTCAAAAGCAATATACCGTATGTTGTCCTGTACGTAGTGGAATATGGCCTTGATTTTTGCTGTATCGTTTCTGGCTCCTTTAATGATCTCTTCCGTTTTTTGCCTGATAACAGTGGGATCGTTGTCCACTTTCTGCACTAATTGATGATACCAGGCATACTGGTCTGCCAGGGTATTAAAATAAGTGATCTTTCTGCCGGAGAGGTTGGCGTATTTGTTCATGATCAGCAAGTGAGGGTAGAGATAAGACGGACCCGGGCTGCGGGGTTCGTTTTTCCGTGCCTCCGCCTGGTGTATCGTATAGGTATATATGTTGGTTGTCCCCTTTTTTTCAGCCTGTTTTGTAATGTTATATCCCCCGAAATTCATTTCTTTTATTTCCACAACCATCCATTCAGGTACTACCAGGATGATGGTTTTATTTTCGGTGTAATAAGACTCGGTAAAATAGATACTGGTGAAATAGCGCGGATCCTTTATGATTTTGCTGATCTCTATCTCACTTTCAGCGCCTTTTTTCTCCAGTGGAACATTAAAGTGACACACTTTAGCGTCGGAATAAAATATATTGTCAATGGAATAGTATTCGTGTACGGGCGTGAACTTTACTTTCTTACCACTTACTTTTAGGGTTATTTCTCCGATAGACGTCTGGTCATCATAAAATTCCACATGCCTGATATCGGTTCTAAAATTCTCACACTGGAAGAGGGTGTTCATTTGTCCCTTTATAAGAACCGGATTCTCTGCGCTCCCGGCGGTAAATTCATACCTTTCTGTTTTGCTGCTGATAATCACATTTTTATCGTCACTGACGGACGCATATGGAAGATCCCCGGCGGATAAAGGCGGCACCAGGGAAAACAAGACAAGGGCAATAAGGATTCCTTTCATGGGCTTAGGGTTGATGATCCTGATATTTAGATAATTAGATATTAAAAATAACAGGATTTGCAGTTCTGGTAAAAAATCATTTTAAAAACGTTTGTCCCGAAGGCGCTATTGTCTATCAATTGGTTATAATTGTGGTCTGACGATTTAGCTGCCCTTGGGTATTTTTTATTATAAAGATGTGATTTTGATCTTTTTCTTCTTATCTTTGCGCACCTTTTTACAGGGTGTTTGATTCGTCAAACGCAATATTGCCCCAAAGGCTCCAAAAGTATCCTGTCTGTTCAGGGTCGCCCCAAGGGTATAACTAAAATAAGAATTATTACCATGCCAAAGGTAAAAACCAATTCAAGTGCAAAGAAGAGGTTTAAGGTGACAGCTACAGGTAAGATCACACACCAGAAATCTTTCCGTCGTCACATACTGACAAAAAAATCCACAAAACGCAAACGTGCCATGAGAGTTGATGGTGTTGTGCACAAATCCAATATGGATTTTGTAAAGCGCCTGTTGCGTTTAAAGTAATCATTTTTTAAAACAGTAGCGGGTCCTGCCCGTTTTAAACCTAATTTAATATGCCTCGTTCAGTAAATGCAGTAGCTTCCAAAGCACGCAGAAAGAGAATTTTAAAAGCCGCTAAAGGCTTTTATGGCAAACGGAAAAATGTATATACCGTTGCTAAAAACGTAGTAGAAAAAGGCCAGACATACGCGTATGTTGGCCGTAAATTGAAAAAGAGAGAATACCGCTCTTTGTGGATCGCCCGTATCAACGCGGCTGTCCGTGAAGAAGGACTGACCTATTCTGAGTTCATACACAAGCTGAACCAGAAGAATGTCGGCTTAGACAGAAAAGTGCTGGCTGACCTGGCTATGAATGAGCCTGAGAGCTTCAGGAAATTGGTTGCATCAGTTAAGTAGAACCATCCTAATTCTGTAAAGGGTTGAAAAATCCACGTACTTAATATTAATATACCGGTAGCGATCTGAGGTCGTAGCCGGTTTTTTATTGTAAGCCATTAACGACCGATAACTTCCATTTACGAAATGAACAATACTTATACCGACCTTGTTAAACAGACTTTCTATTTCCCCCAGGAAGGTTTTGATGTCCAGGACGGGTACCTGCGTTTTAACGGGCTTGATCTGAAAGCGCTGATTGACAAATATGGTACGCCTATGAAGCTGACCTACCTGCCCAAAATAGGGATGCAGATCAATAAGGCAAAAGATATGTTCAGGAATGCTTTTAAAAAGCACAAATACGAAGGAAAATACTTTTACTGCTACTGCACCAAAAGTTCCCATTTTTCCTTCGTGGTGGAAGAAGCGCTGAAACATGAAATAAACCTGGAGACGTCCTATGCCTACGACATAGAGATCATCAACAGGTTGTATGAAAAAAGAAAAATAACCAAGGATATCCATATTATCTGCAATGGCTTTAAGCAGAAAAATTATACTTCCCGGATCGCGCGCCTGCTGAATACCGGCTTTAAAAATGTTATCCCGGTGCTGGATAATAAAGCGGAGCTGGATGCCTATCGCAAATCGGTGAAAGTGCCGTTCAAGCTGGGTATCCGTGTGGCAGCCGAAGAGGAGCCGAACTTCCCGTTCTATACCTCGCGCCTGGGAATCCGTTCCAAAGATATCCTGGAGTTTTATGTGGACAATATTGAAGGGAACGAAGAAAAATTCCAGTTAAAGATGTTGCACATCTTTCTGAATAAAGGTATCAAGGATGATATCTATTACTGGAGTGAGCTGAACAAGATCATTCACCTGTATTGCCAGCTAAAGAAGATATGCCCGGAACTGGATTCTATCAATATCGGCGGTGGCTTTCCGATCAAGCATTCGCTGGGATTTGAGTACGATTACCAGTTCATGATCAACGAGATCGTGCGGAATATTAAAAGCGCCTGCAAAAAAGCTAAAGTGCCGATGCCGAATATCTATACCGAATTCGGAAGCTTTACCGTAGGGGAGAGCATGGCACATATATACAGTGTGGTAGCACAGAAAGTACAGAACGACCGGGAAACCTGGTATATGATAGACTCATCCTTTATTACCACGCTGCCGGATACCTGGGGTATCGGTGAACGCTTCCTGCTGCTGCCCATTAATAAATGGGACCAGGAATATCAGCGTGTTGTGCTGGGGGGGATGACTTGCGACAGCCATGACTATTACGATTCGGAGGAACATATCAATGAAGTATTCCTGCCCAAAATAACCAACGGGGATCCATTGGTGCTGGGGTTTTTCCATACCGGTGCTTACCAGGACCAGATCAGCGGGTATGGGGGCATTAAACATTGCCTGATACCTTCGCCCAAGCATGTGATAGTGGAATATGATAAAAACGGCAAGCTGGTGGACTGGCTGTATGCTAAAGAACAATCTGCCCAAAGCATGCTGAAGATACTGGGGTATATCAAATAATTTTTCAGGTTTCAACCGGAAGATTGCGTAAATGGTGGTGTTTTATCCGCCGCTCAGTACACTGTCTGATTTTATGCATGCTTTCGCTTACAGCTTTTATAGAATATAAAGCGTAATAAACTGAGCCGGAAAACGTTGTAATGTTTCTATCCCTACCTTTGCGGGGCAAAGAATTAAACTTATGCGGTTATGATGGAGTTGTTTGATTTTATAATGCACATAGACGATCATTTGAGGGTTATCCTGGCCGATTACGGGAATTGGATCTACCTGATTTTATTTGCCATTATTTTCGTGGAGACAGGTGTTGTAATCATGCCTTTTTTGCCGGGCGATTCTTTGCTGTTTGCCGCAGGCATGCTGGCGGCGCAATACCCGGAGTCCCTGAATGTGTGGATGGTGATCGTTTTGTTGCTCATAGCAGCTATTTCCGGGGATGCCGTGAACTATTCCATCGGCCGGTATTTTGGAATGAAGGTGCTGAGGATAAAAATATTCGGAAGGAACTTTGTAAAGCAGGAGCATATCGACAAGACGCAGGCGTTCTATGATAAGTACGGCCCCACTACTATTATCATTGCCCGTTTTGTGCCTATTGTAAGAACATTGGCGCCTTTTGTGGGAGGAGTGGGTAAAATGAGATACCCGACCTTTCTGACCTATAACGTGATAGGCGGCTTCTTATGGGTAGTAGGATTAACGCTTGCCGGTTATTATCTCGGCAGGATCCCGGTTATCAGGGATAATTTCAGCAAGGTTGTTTTGTTGATCATATTTTTGTCTGTGTTACCGATCATATATTCCATGCTTAAGGGATGGTATACCGGAAGGAGGGACAAAAAGCAGCCTGTGCAATAATAACATTATCCTGCAAGTAGTTCGTTTCTTATATTATCTTGTTAGAGCTGCACTCATTTGCAACCCTGTATTCAAGGTTTACAAGCGTTATTACGATCGTTACTTCAAGTACAATATACAGCCAGCCGAAATATGTTAAGGCTTTGTGATGATATATGGCAAGGCTGACTGACAACAAGCTGTAGAGCAGGTTCATAAGGGCGATCCCTTTCAGGGATCTTTCAACCCTTTGGCGCTTTTTTACAAAAAAATAAAAATCATATACGGCGAATATACACGGCAGGAGGGCAAGAAAATATAATGTCCGTCGGGGGATCCCGAAAAAGCTCTCAAATTCAACCAAAACGATTCCTAACAAAACAGCGGATAGTAAAGCGCCGGTCCCGTCTGTCAGGAACAGTTTCTTCGGCTTTTTTTCATAATATTTTATTAGCTGGTCAATTATCATTTTTACTATCCTTCCTGTTTTTTAACACAAGTACGCTTCCTGTTAACGCCACTCCGATAAAAATGCCCAAAAAGGAATTCAAAACATTGTTCTGATTAAAATAAGAAAACAGCCCGGCAAGAATACTTAAAACCCCTATAATGACTATTACTGTTTTAAGTGACTGATTCATGCTGAAGTTATTGTTTACTTGATGCTGCTTCTATTTTTTCAGCCAGCCATTTGTTTCCATCCACGCTTTACAGCGTAAGATCCATTGATCCTTGGTTGTACGGTTATTGAGCCCAAACCCATGCCCGCCTTTTTGATAGAGATGCATTTCGGCAGGCACTTTATTTTTAACCAGGGCCTGGTAGTATACAATGCTGTTATCGGGTTTTACACCGGTATCGTCTGAAGCATGCACCAGGAAGGCGGGCGGTGTCTTGTCTGTAACGTTCAGCTCGCTGGAATATTCATTTATGCGGGGTGCACCGGGCTTTTCACCCAAAAGATTTTTGAAGGAACCTTCATGTTTAATGAAGTAGTTGGAGCTGATGACCGGGTATACCAGTATCTGAAAATCCGGACGTATACTTATTTTACCATTATTGATCAGCGAGGGTTCATACCGGGTAGCAGCGGTGGAAGCAAGGTGACCGCCTGCCGAGAAGCCCATGATACCTATCCTGTTGGTTTTTATCCCCCATTTCGCCGCATTTTTTCTTACTGTATAGATAGCCTGCTGCGCATCCTGTAAGGGTGCAATAAACGGTGAGTTTTGCCTTTTGCTATCAGGAATGCGGTATTTCAGTACAAATGCTGCGATCCCCCATTCATTCAGTTTCCTGGCAACATCATATCCCTCGTGTCCTGCAGCCAGGATCGAATATCCTCCGCCGGGACAAATGATCACGGCCGTTCCGATGGCTTTTTGCGGTGGCGGCAAAAAAACAGCCAGGGTAGGGATGCTTACATTACTGATCCGTAAAATGCCATCCGTGGTTTCCGATTTTTCTTCATTTTCGCCTTCTATATTACCCGGCACATCATTCTTGGGATATAAAGGCTGTTCGTTGATCTTTTTTTGTGCGAAAACGGAAAGACTGGTCATAACGGCAAGAACAAAGAGATAAATATTTTTGGCTTTGAAATTTGTATGCTTCATGGAGTAAAGATAAACCATCGGGCGCTATATCAATCCTTCATCTGCAAAACTAAAGTAGCCGTCGGAACTGACGATGATATGGTCGATGACGGTAATGTCAAAATACATGGCGGCTTCTTTTATCTTGAAGGTAATATTCTCATCGGCCCTGCTGGGCTTCAGGCTTCCGGATGGATGGTTGTGACACAAAATAATACTCACGGCATCTTCCAGCAATGCCTTTTTTAATATGATCCTCGGATCGGCGATGGTGCCGGTGATACCTCCCTTGCTTATAATTTCGGTGTGTTTGATCTTATTGGACCTGTTCAAAAATAAAACAACAAATACCTCCTGTACCTGGTCTTTGAGCAGCGCCTGCAGGTACCGCGCAACTGCTGTGCTATCGGTAACAATGTGCTCTGCCAGGTCGATGCCTGCCTGTCTTCTCCGGCCGAGCTCCAGCGCAGCCGCCAGCGTGATGGCTTTGGCCTCACCGATGCCGCAGATCTTCATCAGGTCTTTAATGGTAAGCCTGCCGAGTTGATTTAAGTTATTTTTACCCAATTGCAGCACCTCTTTCGCCAGGTCAAGCGCAGACTTGCTGCGGGTGCCGTTGCGCAGCAGGATGGCGATCAATTCTGAGTGGCTGAGCGTTTCAGGACCTTTGTTCCGAAGCTTTTCCCTGGGGCGGTCATCCAAAGCCCATTGCTTTATGGTAGTTTTCTCTGTTAGCATAATTTCCTAAATGATAAGGCGTTTATGGTAATGTAAGATATTGAATTTTAATTAAACATTTCAAATCCGTTCTTATGAAACTGACTAAGCGCCAGATTATAATGGGTTCTATTAAACCGCTGTTGTTTTGTGTGGGTATGTACCTGACGGTGTTATTTGCATCTGTTTTTATTTGTTCTTCAGTTTATAAGGCGGTAAAAGGTGATAGGCATAAAACGGCTGTTCAGGAAAAAGCGCCTGCCGCTGTGGCCTCCGCTTCGCAGCATCTTTCCCTGGAGAATTAATCCGGGTTTATACTTTTGTTTTTAAAGGGATAAAGTTACTTTTAGTATAATATTGGTATTGTATCGGCCATGCGGCTCTTGATATGCTGAAATACTAAAACTCCGGCTTTGCCGTTATTTTAGAGCTCCCGGTATGAAGGTGTGAGACAGATCGTTTCATTTATTGCAAATAAAATATAATACAATGAAAAAAATGATTTTATATGCAGCAGTTAGCCTTCTGATGTTGTCGTATATAAGTGCCTGTTCACCAAAAGCCGGGTGCCCATCCAACGGGAAAAATGTTGGGGCGGAAAAGCTGATCAACGGAGAAAAGGCACCTAAGGCAAAGAAATTCAAGAATTAGGTACTCATCTAAAACCGGTGTTATGAATCTTACCCTTCGCAACGAATATGGAAACATGGAAGCTGTGATTGATGAAAACTGTGGGTTCAATACGTTTTATGATGTTGCAGGCTTACTAAGCGAAAAGCTGCATGTAAATTTCATCAATAAAATAGATGATTTCGACTCCTCTTACTGGGATTTCCACTTCCGGGGTCAAAAGCTCACACTACATTATAATACCCGGAGCGGCGTCTCTATCCAACCTGTCCGATCGAAAGATACCGCTGTTAAAAACAACGATGCTATGAAGGAGCTGGTACGTGTGCTCGGTGATCTGAGTTTGCAGTAACTATACCCGGATTATTAGTTATGAATACAGATTTCCGGGTTAACAGATGAATAAAAAAAATGTAATGAAAAAAATCATAGTCATACTCTTTTTAGCATTTGTTTCGAACAGTTACGCACAGGAACCCGGCGAAAAATTGTTCAAGGCTGTATTTAATAATGACTTGAAGGCTGTAAAAAGTATCATTAACAAAGATGCATCTTTAGTAAATTATGTAAGAAAAATTAATGAAGTATTTTATATACCAGTTTTAATGCAATCAGTAATGAATAATCAAACTGACATTGCAAAGTTTCTAATTGTGAAAGGAGCTGATGTGAACGCACAAGATGGCCTTAAAATGACCTGCTTGATGTGGGCAGCCAATAACGAAAATATTGAGTTAGTAAAATTGCTACTTGAAAAGGGAGCCGATAAGAGCTTGAAAGACAATCAGGGAATGACAGCTTTGCAAGCTGCTGAGAAAACCAAGAATTTAAAAGTTATAGAATTACTCAAATAGTAGCCCGATTATACATTTGAGGTAGTGGATACCGTTTCCCTATACTTACATTAATGTTCGCACAGACGCAGGTTTTATACAGGGCTTTTGTGCCCGGCCAGACCTGTGCCTTTCAGTATCTTTAGGCAGCCATTATTGAAAAGATCCGGATGGATATACTATTTTAGATACTGGACTACAAAAATGGCGAAGCGAACCAATATTACAACAGGTCATGCCGGCAATTGAACTGACAACCGAAATATCCGCTCCCATTAATATTTGCTTTGATCTTGCAAGAAGCATTGACCTGCATATGATATCAACAGCTAAAACCGAAGAGCGGACAATTGACGGAAAGGTTTCGGGGTTGATAGCGCTGAATGACTGGGTTACATGGGAAGCAGTACACCTGGGCGTGAAGCAAAAGCTGACATCAAGGATCACTGCTTATGAAAGACCCCTGTACTTTGTGGACGAACAGGTGAAAGGCGCTTTCAAATCCATTTACCACGAACACAGGTTCGAAGCTGTGGCTGATAAGGTAATTATGAAGGACTATTTTACGTTTCAGTCACCGTTTGGAATTTTCGGGCAACTGTTTAACAGGCTCTATCTAACAAAATATCTGAAGCAGTTCCTGATTGAACGGAATGCGGTCATAAAGGAATATGCAGAAACAGGGAAATGGAAATTGATACTGAATGGCAGATAATATTTATGACCCCGCGTATATAAAGGAGCTTTTTAATAAAATGAGCGGCTCATATGAAAGAATGAACTATATAACCTCGTTCGGCTTTTCAATTCGTTGGCGAACCAGGTTCTTAAGTTCATTTAACGTAATTGACGGCAAGGCTGAAGTAATTGATTTATTGACAGGGATGGGTGAAACTTGGCGGGCTACCAAACGGAAATTGCCTCGCTCCAATTTAACTGTGCTTGATTTTTCGGAAGAAATGTTGAAATATGCCCGACAGAAAAGCAAGACGAAGTTCAACAGTGAAATTACAGTCCTACAACAAGACGTCCTACAAAATAAACTTCCTGGTAATTATTATGATTTTGTGACTTGCGCATTTGGGCTTAAGACTTTTAATAAGGAGCAACTGTGCATCTTGGCGCAAGAAGTGAAGCGGATTTTAAAAGTTGGCGGACAATTTTCGTTTATAGAAGTTTCGAAGCCAGACAATAAAATCCTTGAAGCATTGTATGGATTTTATCTTGGGAAAATCATTCCGGTTTTAGGTAGCCTTTTACTTGGAAAGCCGGAAGAGTACAAAATGCTTTGGAAGTATACAGAAAAATTTAAAAATGCAAAACAGGCAGCAGGCATATTTGCTGAGAGTGGATTGAAAACTGAGTTTCTTTCTTACTTCTATGGCTGTGCAACGGGCTTCCATGGTTGTAAAAATGATTAAGAGAGTGGCCCGTCTGCTATGCTATCCGAGAGTAGTAGACCTTAATCGACCGCTATATACTGGAAGGTATAATAACCGGTGCTTTCAAACAGCTTCTGGTCTTTGTTGTAGCTGATGATTTTGATCTTATACCTTTTCCCGTCACTTGCTTTTACTACAATTGTCCTGTCGGCAATGGGTAAAATAGTGTGGTCTTCCATATTGTAATGATACCATCCGTTGCCGCTGCCTGTAGGAATGGCTTTACTTTCATCGGTATCGGGCCGGTATCCGCTTTCCGGCGCTTTTTTCAGCGCTTCAAATGTGGAGGATACTACCTGCGCGGTAACTTTTCCTTTTTCATTAACTGAAATCGTAGTTTTAGCAAAGGAGATATCCCAGGCTGGGGTATTTGATTTATCCGCTCCCGTTTCTTTTCCGGAAGCCAGGCTGAAATAAACGGTTCCGCCGGAAGCATTCAGGTTATAAATGGTTTGGGGTTCCTGGCTGTAAGTAGTTATTGCCAGCAGCATAGATAACAGGGAAAAGAACATCCGGGGAAGAATCATTGTATTATTTTTTCCAAAATTATGGCTAATACCTGTCGGTTTATTTCGCAATCCGGAAAAATCAAAAGGAGGAGGGGGGCTGGTAGATGTATCAGCATAGACCAGCGGGGAAACATTTTATCGGCGACAGGGAAGGATAAGGTACTT
>Ga0222419_101171_pt1 | contig 10915 bp, 6 predicted proteins | sample 1B20Ametagenome_FD_182474 | JGI IMG/M metagenome (GOLD analysis project Ga0222419, IMG submission 182474) | Enriched microbial communities from leaf-cutter ant dump, University of Wisconsin, Madison, United States - 1B20A (version 2) | ecosystem: Environmental > Terrestrial > Nest > Insects nest >... | reverse complement strand
GGAAAAAATCTGGAGCGGACATTTTGATGAAAGAAAATATGTGGTGCAGCTGATGAACCAGTCGCCCAGGTTTGCATGGATACAAACAGATACCGGTTCCGGCCCACAGGTCATATTATCACTGGATTTCAATACCACCCGTATTGTTGATACTCTTTTCTCCAACCAGATAAAGCGGGAAGCAGATTCCGTGCCCACCACCTTTACCTACTTCCAGGATTTCAGGTTTTCGCCGGACGATAACAAGATCCTCATCAAAACCCAGGTAGAACCTTATTTTCCTGTTTCAGAGCGATCTTTTAATTACATCTGGGATATAGAGAAGAAGAACCTGCTTGTTGTTTCTGCAAACGGAAAGCAACTGCATTCTTCCTTTTCCCCGGACAGCAGGTATCTCAGCTATGTGCTGGACGGCAACCTGTACCTGATGGATATTGAAAAAAACAAAACCACACCCGCCACCGTGGATGGCGCAAATGACCAGTTCTTATATGGAATGGCGGATGCGTTGTACGAAAACGGGTTTGGACTTTCAAAGGCATATGAATGGAGCTCAGATAGCCGGTATATTGCCATGATGCGTTTTAATGAGAATGCCGTAAAACAATATCCGATTTCCCTGTATGAAAGATCTTACGCCGAAATAAAAAACCAACGTTACCCGCTGGCAGGAGAAATGGTGCCTGATGTAAAGGTGTATGTTTACGATGTTGCAAATAACCTTTTCGTGGCGGTGGATATAGGCGTCAATCCCGATCAGTATATTACCGGCATCAGGTGGATGCCGGATAACAAATCATTGCTGGTGCAGCGGCTTACCCGCGATCAGAAAAGGCTGGATGTGCTGAAGGCTGATGCGGGAACGGGAAAAACCACGGTGCTTTACACGGAAGAATCCCCGGACGATTACTTAAAAATACATCCGGAGAATATACAGTTTATAGACAGCGGCAGGAACTTTTTATGGCTTAGCGAAAAAGACGGATATACCCATATATATAAAGTAAGTGCTGACGACGGAACTATTTCACCTGTTACCAGGGGCAAGTGGGAGGTATTCAAAATTGAAGGTATAGATGATGATAAAAAAGAGATATTTTATACGGGGAATGAAGTGAACTCCCGGCAAAAGCAGCTGTACAGGATCGGGTATGATGGTAATAACAGGACCCGTTTAACAAAAGGAAGCGGATATCACAATGTGTGGCTGAGCAGCGATAAACGTTATTATTTTGACGAACATTCATCGTTGAACAGCCCTTCTACCTTCCAGGTATCTTCTATTGATGGAAGTAATACCAAAAAGCTGATTGAGAACAAAGAGCTGAAGGAAAAGCTGAAGGATTTCAGGACCCCAAAGGCGGAGCTGTTCACTATGCGGGCCAACGATACGGTATCTATAAACGGCTGGATCATTCGGCCTACCCAGCAGACACGAACCCGCCCTCCATTGATATTGTATGTATACGGCGGCGCCAACCGGCAGGAAGCGATGGATAAATGGAACGATAAGTTTATGCTCACCATGGGTTGGTTTGCTTCCCAGGGATATGCAGTTGCCTGCATAGATCCTCACGGTACGCCGGGTAAGGGTCAGTCATTCAGAAAAGCGAATTATAAAATGCCGGGTGATGTGGAGATGCGGGATATTTTGATCGCCAAACAATACCTTGCACGTAACTACCGGATAGATTCTTCCAATATTGCCGTGATGGGGTGGAGCTATGGCGGATACCTGGCGTCCCTGGCCCAAACCAAGTATGCAGGAAGGTTCAAAGCGGCTGTTGCTATTGCTCCCGTGACCAACTGGCGTTTCTACGAAAATATTTATGCGGAGAGACTTTTATCATTGCCCAGCGAAAATGCGGAAGGGTATAAGAATGCTTCTCCCGTCACCTTTGCCAATGATTATAAAGGAGGGTTGTTCCTGGTGCATGGAACTGCTGACGATAATGTTCACCTGCACAACAGCATGGAGCTGAGTAAACAGCTCACCAATAACCTGAAGACAAATTTTGAGCAACACTTTTACCCTGATAAAACGCATAGTTTAAGCGACGGCACCCCTAATATTCTGAGGATCAGCTTATATACCCGTATCAATGATTTCCTGAAACGAACCCTTGTTAAGTAGGTGTAACAAAATAAACATCCTTATATGTCGGAAGTCACAAAAGGTTATGTAAAAACGGATATCCATAATGGCGTAGCCGTTATAGAATTTTCGCACCCGGCCGCTAATTCCCTGCCGTCTGTGTTGCTGAATTCCCTGGCACATGAGATCAATACTGCTGCCATTGATCCGGAGGCAAAGGTGGTTGTGCTCAGGTCTTCAGGAGAAGGCGCTTTTTGTGCGGGGGCTTCTTTCGATGAACTGTTGGCCATTACAACCGAAGCGGAAGGAAGGTCTTTTTTCAGTGGCTTTGCCCGTGTGATCAACGCCATGCGCACCTGCCCGAAATTCATTATCGTTCGTGTACAGGGTAAGGCAGTGGGCGGAGGTGTTGGTATCATCGCTGCGGCAGATTATGCCATTGCCCTGGAAGGGAGTGATGTAAAACTCAGTGAGCTTACCATCGGTATAGGTCCTTTTGTAGTAGGACCGGTCATTGAGCGCAGGATCGGCACCGTGTTCAGCCACCTGGCTATAGACGCCGCTATGTGGCGTCCCGCCGACTGGGCCCGCAAAAAGGGACTTTTTGCCGAATTGCATCCCGATGCCAACGGCATGGATGAATCCGTTCAAAGGCTGGCGGACAAGCTCGCCCGTTTCAATCCACAGGCGATGTCAGAAATGAAAAAGATGTTCTGGGCCGGCACAGAGCACTGGGAGGAATTGCTGGCGGAAAAAGCTGCTATCAGCGGAAAGCTCGTCCTGAGTGATTTCACAAAAACAGCGCTTGAAAAGTTACGCAAGTAGCAGTATTGGATCGTCCGTGTAAAAAACATACGATCCTGCCCGTTTTGCATGCAGGTTTCCGGCCTGCCGGCCGGTAACAATATGGGAGTAAACAGGTGTATTCCAAACCTTCGTTCTGTCAGGGTTATCACCACCTGCTAAAAAAACTCGGGTAAAAGAGTAGGCATACCAGTTAGGAAATTATCCGTATTTTTCAGAAAAACTTCATTATGCCTGCCTGTCTGTATATTATCCGTAGGATATCCTTCATTCTTGTAATTGCTTTTTCATGTATACATTATAGTTATGCACAGCCGTCTGAACAGTTGATAAAGGTTGTGGTGGCACCGGATCACGCCGATTGGACGTATAAGACAGGCGATAAGGTAAAGTTTACAATAACGGTATTTCAAAGCGGCAACGTGTTGAAAAATGCGATCGTAAAGTATGAGATCGGTCCCGAAAAGATGGAGGCTGCCAGGAAGGATTCACTTGCCCTGTCAAACGGCTCTCTCACAGTTGACGGGGGAACCATGAAAACACCCGGGTTCCTGAGATGTGTGGCTACCGCGTATGTAGATGGGAAAACCTACCGTGGATTGGCAACAGCAGGATTTGATCCGTCGGGGATAGAGCCGGCTATTCAAAACCCCGGGGATTTTGACAGTTTCTGGAACAATGCAAAAGCCGAGCTGGCGAAAGTGCCCATAGATGCCAGGATGACCCTGTTGCCGGAACGTTGCACAGAAAAGGTGAACGTATACCATGTGAACCTCCAGAACTTCAGGGAAGGAACGCGGTTGTATGGTATCCTTTGTGTTCCTAAAAAAGAAGGAAAATATCCTGCTATTTTGCATGTGCCCGGGGCAGGTGCTAGACCTTATAATGGCGACATTGGCAATGCTGAAAACGGACTGATCACTTTTCAGATCGGGATACACGGTGTGCCGGTAACAATGGACCCGGTTGTATACAGCAATATGATGGCAGGGCCCCTGTCGGGTTACTGGAACTACAACCTCGATGATAAGGATCGCTATTATTATAAAAGGGTTTACCTGGGATGCATACGCGCCAACGACTTTATCGTGAGCCTTCCGCAATTTGACGGCGTAAACCTGGGCGTTGCCGGTGGCAGCCAGGGAGGCGCACTTGCCATCACCACCGCTGCGCTTGATCAAAGGGTTAAGTTCCTGACGTCTTTTTATCCGGCCTTATCTGACGTTACCGGCTACCTGAAGGGAAGGGCCGGCGGATGGCCGCACCTGTTTGAAAAAAATAACCTTGCATTTAATAATACGAAAGAAAAAATAAATACTGCCGGTTACTACGATGTGGTAAATTTTGCCCGGCGGCTAAAAGTGCCCGGCATGTATTCGCTGGGCTTCAATGATGAAACCTGCCCTCCCACGTCTATGTATGCTGCCTATAATGTGATCACAGCGCCAAAGAATATATATGTTATTCCTGAAACCGGACACTGGACATACCCGGAACAAAGGGACAGGCTGAACAACTGGCTGGTGGCTAAGCTAAAAGGAGAATAACTACCTGATTGTAAGAAAAGATCCGCTCTTTTGAAGGAATGGATCAAAACCTGTTTTTAAGCATGCATAAAAAAACTGTTATACAATATTTCAGGCTTTTCATTATATCACTGATCATATGTTACGTACCCCCGTCCTGTAAGGAGTCGCAAAGCGCCAGGGGACCCGTGAAACCCGGGGATGCATTGTCCACTTTTGAAATAGCAGACGGATTTAAAATTGAAATGATCGCCTCGGAGCCGCTGGTATCCTCGCCGGTGGATATGGAAATTGATGAGTATGGCAGGATGTATGTCGTGGAAATGCATGGCTACCCGCTGGATGTCAGCGGATCCGGTAATATCATTTTGCTGGCCGATACAGACGGAGATGGCAGGATGGACAAGCGTACGGTTTTTATGGATAAGCTGGTATTACCTACCGGTATACAGCGGTGGAAAAAAGGCGTAATTGTAACCGATGCACCACATGTATATTACCTGGAAGACACTGACGGAGATGGCCGTGCGGATAAAGTGGATACCCTGCTTACCGGGTTTGCCTTAACCAATCCGCAGCACAATATGAACAACCCGGTCTATGGATTGGATAACTGGATTTACATAGCCCACGAAGGCGCTGTGAGAACAAGAGATTATGCCCGGGAATTCGGGGGCACCGGCTCGGAGATCAGGTTTCCGGGATGGGAAGATGGCAAACGTCTGCCGGTGAATGCTAATGGAAGATCTATACGTTTCCAGCCGGATCAGAAAAATCTTGAAATGATGGCGAGCCGTTGCCAGTTCGGTCACAGCTTTGATGAATGGGGCAACTGGTTCGGTTGCAACAACTCCAACCAGGGTTACCAGGAAATCATTGCAAACCGTTACTTCGAGCGCAATCCCTATCTCCTGGCTGCTAATGCCACCCACTCCATGTCCGATCATAAGGATATGCCGGAGCTTTTCCCCATCACCACCCACCCCGACCGCCAGTTGCTCACCGATATAGGCGTAATGACTGCCGGGTCAGGCTTAACGGCTTACCTCGGTAATGCCTTTCCTGCGCCATATAATGGCAGGCTGACGTTTATAACAGAGTCCGTAAGCAATATTGTGCATGTAGATGCGCTGCGGGACAGCGGTGTAAGTTTTGTTGCCAGCCGGATCCTGCCTAATAAAGAGTTCCTGGCATCTACCGATGCCTGGCACCGTCCCGTGAACTTATATGTGGGGCCGGACGGTGCGCTTTACCTGTTGGATTATTACCGCCGTGTGATCGAATCGCCGGAGTGGATGTCGAAAGAAGCGATTGAAGCCGGCAACCTTTACGACGGAGTGGACATGGGCCGTATTTACAGGATCACACCGGTTGACGCTGCACCGGCTGCATGGATGAAAGGTCTTGCATTGGGGGATGCTCCGTCTTCCGGCCTGGTACAGCAGCTTGCAAATCCAAACAATTGGTGGCGTATGCATGCGCAACGTGTGCTCGTAGACCGGAAAGATGCAGATGTTCTTCCCCTTCTCAAAGAAATGACCACCGCCTCCTCCGAAATGGGGCGGTTGCATGCGTTGTGGGTGCTGGAAGGAATGAATGCCCTTACGCCCGGGATTATCATACAGGCTTTAAATGATACTGTTGCCGGCATCAGGGTGAATGCTATAAAGCTTGCCGAGCTGCATTGGAGCGACATGCCACAACTGGAGCAGCACCTCCGGCTACTGGAAAACGATACAGATATAAAAGTGCGCTTTCAACTGCTGCTGACGCTGGGTTACTCTAAAGACCCCCGCTCTGCACAGGTGCGCGATCATTTATTGTTCAGGGATATTGCAGACGACTGGGTACAGGTGGCGGCATTGTCAGCGCCGCCGGAGCAAACAGCGCCTTTGCTGAATATCGTTTTGCGGCAATACCGGGAAAAAGATCCCGCGTATGCGTCTCTTGTGAAACGGCTTACGGAAATGACGGGGGCCAGCGCCAGCCTGCCGGATATTACAGGCCTGATCCATACAGCCTGCAGGCAACAATCACAAAGATCGTGGCAGGGAGCCATGCTGAACGGACTCACGAGCGGTATCCGTAACCGAAAGACTGATATAGAACTACCGGAAAATACAACGACGCTGCTGGTAAACACTTTTTTTGAAACCGGGGACAATGTGTTACGAAACGCCTGTTACCAGATGCTTCACCTTACCGGTATCAGCAATGAGACAGTAAAAGAAGCCAGCATTCAAAAAGCATTAAGCATTGTGAACAATAAGAATGAAGATCCTGTTCGCCGTGCTGATGCTGTTTCTTTCCTGGCGCTTGGGAATCCACAGCTTCATTACGATTTATTGGTTTCTTTGATTACTCCTAATGAAAAAACCAACGTACAACAGGCTGCCTTGAGAACCCTGGCTACTGTTCCTGATCCGGACCCATTATGTTCCTACCTTATAAAAGAGTGGCCGGTATTGGGTTCCCAGGTAAGGGAAGATGCGGTAGGTATATTAATGTCGTCTGAAGAAAAGATTGCATTGCTGATAGATGCGCTGGAAAAAGAACAGATACCGGTCAGCGATGTCAGCTTTCCCAGGAGCGTATACCTTATGCAGGTAAAGGACGACTCGTTGAAAGATCGTGCAAGAAAAGTCTTTACCCGTAATAATCAAAGCGCAAAAGAGATCAACCGGAAGTTTCAAAAAGCATTACAACGAACAGGTGATGCAGAAAAAGGATTGACCGTGTTTTTAACGCATTGTGCCATTTGTCACCAGGTACGGGGCGAAAAAGGCGTGGCTATCGGGCCTGACCTGGGAACAGTACATAACTGGAAAAAGGAAGATCTGATGGCAAATATCCTGGACCCGAACCTCGCTATTTTTCCAGGCTTTGATATCTGGGATATAAAGCTGGGCAGCGGTGAATCTATTCAGGGCATTATTGCCGGCGAGACAGCATCGGCCATCACCCTCAGGAACCAGGGAATGGTGGACAGGACAGTTAACCGGCAGGATATTGAAACCATGAAATCATTAAATCTTTCGGCTATGCCTACAGGTTATGATAAGAAAATAAGTATAGAAGAAATGGCAGATCTGATCGCGTTTTTAAAGAAACATTAAATACAACAGATAATTATTGGCTTATGAAACGATCGTTTACAGGCAGGAGACATATAATGATGACAGGACTTATTTTTTTCCTGACAGCCGGCGCCATATTTGCCAAAGCAAGACAACCTGTAAATACGGGCATTGCCGTGACAGATATTACCCCGACAGGTCCTATCCTGCTGGCAGGCTATGGTGAGCGGAAGACAGAGTCTACAGGCGTACTTCAACCCTTGTATGCTAAGGCTATCGCCTTCGGGAATTCCGCCAGGGAGCTTTCTGTATTGGTTACGGTTGACCTTATAGGCATCCAGTGGTATATGACAAAGCAGGTGGCAGAAAGCCTTGCAGCAAAAACAGGTATGCAGACCGATCGTTTTGTGATCTGTGCTTCGCATACACACAGCGGACCGGAGATCGGCAATCTGATCAATCATTTTTCCCGTCAGTTACCCCCGGAAGAAATAGGGCGGATAGACCAGTACCTGGAGGAGCTGGCTAAAAAAATTGAGCAGGTGGCGCTGGAAGCGATCAATAACCGTACACCCTCCTATCTTTCCTGGGGACAGGGTACCGCAACATTTGCAATGAACCGGCGGGAGATCAAAAACGGTAAATGGACCGGCTTCGGAGTGGTGCCGGACGGACCGGTTGATCATGCGCTTCCGGTGATGAAAGTGGAAGATGCAAACGGACAGCTTAAAGCCGTATTTGTTTCTTATGCCTGCCATGGCACCACGCTGGGCGGAGATATCAACGAAGTGCATGGCGACTGGATCGGGGAAGCGCAAAGGATCATCCAGGAGCGGCATCCCGGCGCCACCGCTATGGTTGCCCTGGGGTGTGGCGCAGATGCCAACCCCGAACCGAGATTGAAAATTGAATATACTACTGCCCATGGAAAGCAGGTGGCAGATGAAGTAGACCGTTTATTGCAGACCACACTGGAGCCGCTTAACACGGCGCCCGCCGGCAAGATGAAGCTGGTAGAGCTACCCTACCACCAGGTACCCGATATCGCAGGTTTTGTAAAGCAAACAAAAGAAACAGGATCAAAAGGATATTTTGCCAGGCTGGCGCTTGACAGGATCGCAAGAGGGGAGCCCATTCCCCGGAGTCTTACCTATCCTGTTGCAGTATGGGCATGGACACAGGATTTTGCCATGGTATTCCTGGCGGGGGAAGTAGTAGTGGATTATTCCCTCCGGCTGAAAGCGGAATTGGGCAGGAACAGGATCTGGGTGAACGGATATGCCAATGATGTACCCTGTTATATTGCTTCCAAAAGGGTGATACAGGAAGGAGGATATGAAGTAGATTACTCTATGTATTCTTATAACAGGCCTTCTCGGTTCTCTGAAGAGGTAGAGGATATTATTATCAATGCGGTGTATGAGCTTCTGCCGTCAAAATACCTTAACAGGAAAAACAAAAAATAAATAGGAGGTTAAATCAAATGCTTCCGGGTAACCGGAAGCATTGTCAATAAAGTACCCCGGATCCCGGCATATCTGCGAGTTATCGGGGATCAATGAGGGTGCTACCGGTGGAAGATCAATTCCTTTTCCTGACAACACTGAAGGTGAACTTTTTCCCGGTTTTCCTGGCGGCCTGCCATACGCTGTCTATTACATCCTGGATCAGCAGGTTTCCTTCTCTCAGGTATCTTACTTTTATAAAATTATCCAGGTGAGATTTCACTTTCTGAACAGTGCTGCCTCTTTCGGTGGTAAACAGTCCCTGTTTTAATTCGTTGTCCAGCAACAGCAGGTCATTTTCATCTGCGTTGTGCAATTGTATGCTTGTTGAAAAAATAGGCATGATATGAAGATTTTGAGGTGTAAATATATTCCCGGCGCTTTTTCTCCGGCTTATCTTATTAACAACAATAGATTAATTTTTTGTTGTCAGGAGTACCTGATAACAACATCGGTGGCTATCACAGAAATGTGATATACGCATAGAAAAATTATATCCGGACAATCTTTTCATGACCTTTGCAAGGGAAATGAAGTTACAATATTTTTTTTAGTCTATAGCTTTAATAGACTAAAAAAATGTGAAAAAATTGCTGTTCAGGCAAAAAAATGCCCCGGGCCATGACAGCCCGGGGTCTTATATAACCCTTGGAAAACTATTTTTGCTTTCTTATCTTTTCGTGTTCGCTGCTTTCGCCATTGTTATCATAACGAATGGTATACCAATAGTTCTCATCCTGCATTTTTACAAAATAGGCCACGTCGTTCCCTACTGATATCTCTGTAACGTAGAAGCTGGTGTTATCCGGATACTCCCGGGAGATATTCGCCAGGATGCGGGTAGGTAATAACGCCGGCTCGTAAAATTTCATGGAGCCGGTAATCCGCCCTTTTTTATTATAGTATACGATGTACTTGGTATCACCCTGGTAAAACCGCACTGAATAATTATCATCATTCTCATGCCATTTTACATTTTGGGCGTGGGTAAATGTTTCCTTGAATGACTTTAATACTTTTTCGCTGACAGCATCGGGATCGTTTGCAAAAGCAGTGGTTCCAAAAAAGGCAAATAATCCTACAACAAATATTCTTTTCATAACAGATTTTTTTGAGTTGTTTTTAAATCCGAATCACAAGTCAAAAATATCCGCCGTTCCTTCTTTTTAAAAGCATTACTATACCAGCGGAAGCTGCGTCTTCCCGCGCACATAAAAACAGGATACAAAAACTGCAGTTGCCTATAAAGCTGACAGCCCTGTAACCCTTTACAGCACTAAGCTTCAGGGCTCTTTGTATAAGGTTACTTCAAATCGGTTAAGTTTCTGTTAAACTGGATTTCCGGAAAATGACATGATAAGTTGAAACTCGTTGTAAATTGCGCATCTTTGCAATAATCACTTTGAGCAATATGAAAGCAGCAACAAAATTTATACATGCAGGTGTGCACCCTGATCCATCCACGGGAGCCATTATGACTCCGATCTATCAAACTTCTACCTACGTGCAGGAAGCGCCGGGAAAACATAAAGGTTATGAATATGCGCGCACGCAGAACCCCACCCGTACACAGCTGCAGGACGCACTTGCAGCTGCTGAAAACGGCTCGTTCGGCATTTCTTTCAGTAGCGGATTGGCCGCCACGGACACTTTGCTGAAGCTGTTCAAGCCGGGCGATGAAATCATCAGCACCAACGATTTGTACGGAGGCACTTACCGGCTGATGCGGAAGGTGTGGGAAGATTACGGACTGAAATTCCGTTTTATTGATATGAGCGACGCAGAAAATATCCGGAAGTATATATCACCCGCCACCAGGATGATATGGGTGGAAACACCTACCAATCCGCTGATCAGGATCATTGACATCAAAGCCTGTGCTGCCATTGCCCGGGAAGCCAATGCGTT
>Ga0222419_101170_pt1 | contig 10920 bp, 11 predicted proteins | sample 1B20Ametagenome_FD_182474 | JGI IMG/M metagenome (GOLD analysis project Ga0222419, IMG submission 182474) | Enriched microbial communities from leaf-cutter ant dump, University of Wisconsin, Madison, United States - 1B20A (version 2) | ecosystem: Environmental > Terrestrial > Nest > Insects nest... | reverse complement strand
ATAAAAGTTACAGTATTTTGAAAATATTTTAAAACTCCCTTAATTTTGCATTACAATAACCGCGGTTAATTGTTTTTTAACCTCAGTGATTCCCGGGGTGTTCTCCGATTAATATCGGGGGGCTGAGATCAAACCCGTAGAACCTGATCAGGGTAATGCCTGCGCAGGGAAGGATGAGTCCTCACATCTCACCTTTCCTGTTTTTGTAAATCCGGTCTTCAAGCAAGTGAGTGTACCGCGTGTGTACACGTTTGAGCCGACAACAAAAACAGTATGAAGCAATTGTATGCTATTGTATTAGCATGTCTGTTACACCTGGGCGCCTTGGCCCAGTCAACCATCCGTGGAAAAGTATCGGAGAAGGAAACCGGTTTGCCGGTAGCCAATGCCACCGTCAGTATTTCCAGAAGTCATTATGCCGTGACAGATGAAAACGGCTATTTTCAATTGCCTGCTTCCAGGGGTAATGAACCCGTATTGGAAATATCTGCAGTCGGGTACAAAACCCTGTCCATGCAGGCAACAGGCAAAGATGTTGAAATTTTTCTCGAAAGGATCCATTTGTTGCTCCAGCCTATTGAGATCAAAACCGTGCGGGCGGCGGAACGAAGCCCGTTTACCAAAAGTAATATCAGCCGCCGGGAGATAGAAAAGGTCAATACAGGGCAGGATCTGCCAATGTTGCTGAACAGCCTGCCGTCGGTGGTTGCCAATTCTGATGCTGGTAATGGGGTAGGCTATACGGCTATGCGTATCCGCGGAACGGATGCTACACGGATCAACGTGACCCTGAATGGCATTCCTTATAATGATGCGGAATCGCAGGGAAGCTTTTTTGTGAATATGCCCGATTTTGTTTCCTCCGTCAGCAGCATCCAGGTGCAGCGCGGCGTAGGAACGAGCAGCAACGGAGCGGGCGCTTTCGGCGCTACCATCAATATGAGCACTAATGAATTTATTGAAAAACCATACGGAGAGCTAAACAACAGTTATGGCTCTTTTAATACCTGGAAGAATACCGTAAAAGCCGGTACCGGGCTTATAGACGGTAAGTTTACGGTAGATGCCCGTTTATCTTCTGTTACCAGCGACGGATATATCGACAGGGCGACCAGCAACCTGAAGTCATTCTATTTGTCCGGCGCTTATTTTACAGGCAATGCTTCTTTTCGCGTAAATGTATTTTCGGGTAAAGAAAGAACTTACCATGCCTGGAACGGTATCCCGGAAAGCCTGCTGCAGACAGACCGTACCTATAATTCCGCCGGTACGGAAAAGCCGGGCACACCTTATGAAAATGAAACCGATAATTACCAGCAGGACCACTACCAGTTTTTTTACAACCAGGGCATCAACAACAGGTTGAGTATTAATACCGCCCTCTTCCTGACAAGAGGAAAGGGTTACTATGAGCAGTACAAGGCAGGGCGTAAATTTTCCTCATTCGGGTTGCCGGATGTTACGATTGGTGACTCGGTAATATCGAAAACGGATGTAGTACGGCAGTTGCACCTGGATAACTATTACTACGGTGGAATTTTTTCGCTGCAATATAAAAACGGTGGTACGCAATGGATCACCGGCGGTGGCTGGAATAAATATGATGGTAAACATTTTGGCAGGCTCACCTGGGCACAGGTAGGCATTCCTGTTGATTACGAATGGTATAACCTGGATGCGTTTAAAACTGATCTGAATTTGTATACCAAGCTGCAGCAGAGAATTGCAGCTTACTGGGAGGTGTTTGGAGATATTCAGTATCGTCATGTGAATTACGATATGAATGGCTTCAGGGACAATCCGGATATGACGGTAAACCAGCAGTACCATTTCGTGAATCCAAAGGCCGGCATCAGTTACAGCCGCCAGGGCTGGAATGGATATTTCTCCTATGCGCTGGCAAGCAAGGAGCCGAATCGTGATGATTTTGAAGCCGGTGCTGCCACCCGGCCCAAACCCGAAACACTACATGATTTTGAACTGGGACTGGAGCAGAGAAATACGCTATTTACCTGGGGCGCTACACTGTTTTATATGAAATATACCAACCAACTGGTATTGACCGGAAAAATTAATGATGTGGGTGCTTATACCCGGACCAATATCCCCGACAGTTACCGTATGGGGGTAGAGCTGCAGGGAAGATGGCAGCCGGTTTCCTGGTTGAACATAAACGGCAATCTGGCTGTAAGCCGTAATAAAATTCAAAACTATACCGCATGGTATGATGACTATGATGAAGGAGGACAAAAAACAGAGACCTTTAAGGAAACGGATATTTCATTTTCCCCGTCGGTGGTCGGTGGCGCAGATGTGAATTTTCTGCCGGTCAAAAACTGGGAGATCAGCTTCTCCGGAAAGTATGTCAGCAGGCAATACCTGGATAATACCGGAAACAAAAGCAGGTCGCTGAATCCTTTTTATGTACAGAACTTCAGGACCATTTATACCCTGAATAATGTGGTATTCAAAGAAACGAATCTGGTGTTACAGGTGAATAACCTGTTTAACAAACGGTATGAGCCCAATGGATTCACTTTTAGTTATATTTCAGGAGGTGCAGTGATTGCAGAAAATTACTACTTCCCGATGGCGGGAACCAACTTTACTTTTGGAATTAATATAAAGCTTTGATAAACCCAGGTCACAAATAAACAGACATTCGCCGGAAAAACGAGGGGAGGTTGTCCATTGACAGCTTCCCTTTCGTGCTTAATGAAGAGGGTAGCTTTCTGCAAGGGATAATAAACCGGCGAAGCTATAAGACGTTTTCTATCTACAGGTTACCGCCGGCAATAGCCTTTATTTCCTCCAGCTCACGCTGCACCGAATCCAGTGCTTCCGGGTGATATTGTTCTATGAGCTCCGCTGCATTCAACTGATACTTCAGGCTGGCGGTATCTCCATTCTCTTTATACAGGATGGCGAGGTATTTTAAGGCTTTCATTGCAATGATGTATGAATGCTCCCTGGTAGCATATTCCTTTACGTCCCTGAACCAGCCGAGGGCTTCTGCTTTCTTTCCGTCATTATATAATGCCAGCGCGTTCTCATATATAGGTGGAAGATTGATATGGTGCTGGTTTATGGTGGTTTCCTCTATATTGAAATACATATCCGGTGTTTCCCCCTGCCTGTTTTTCAGTTGCAACAGGTCATTTCGGGTAATTCCATGAGGCTCTTTTGACAGCAGGATCTTTTTCCCCGGCATTACGACCTTAGGATAATAACCGGATGCAATGCCGGCGGCAAACGCATTCTTGTCTTCCTCTATTGCTATCCTGCCATCGTTGTGAATGACCAGCACAATTTTCTTCTCCTCGTATAAGCCGTAAAACCGGTGCTCTATTTCGTCGCTTTTTCCCGAAACGATGCCGATGATCTCAGGAAACCCGGATGGTTGCATCCCGCCGAATAATGATTTCAGCTCCGGCCATTTATTTTCAAACAGGTCAAAATAGGCAATACAGTTTTTATCATTGTTCTCTTTACAGGGCACGTATAATAATGTGCCCCGGTGGTGGTTGTTATAATACTCTAATGGAATATTGGAATAGGGACTGCTCTCTTTTTCCAGGTAAAGCAGCTTCCTCTCCCGGAACAGGTCATCACTGTAAGGAGGACCCCAATCACTTGTGTGGGCATTGATGTAAACCGGACTGTACCTGCCCAACTTAATACGCCATTCAAAATGATTGGTGGAAAATCCCTTATGCTCCTTTTGTTGCACGCTGTACGTCTCTCCTGCAAACTCGCCGGTATGAATGACTTTCCAGGAGTTGCAGGATGTAAAAAGACTCGCCATGCAAAACATTAAAAATCGAAATAACTTCATCTGATGTTTGGTATACGGCTTGTTGCTTATTTTATTGTACAGGCATCCAGAAATCTTTATATCCCCCTTTATGGCACCCTTCCGCCATGCTGTTTTTCCTTGCAGCATACGATGAAACGTTACAGCTCCCCTGGGTCAAAACAGCCTATGCCGGCTTGCATACATCTAAAGTAATTATTTACTGATAATTGCGAATACTACTATTTCAGTATCCGTTTTAGCCCCGTATAGAAATTAAGTTCCTGATCGCGTAAATGCGTTTCCTTATTGCGTAAGGTTCTCTTACGCCGGGTAATATAATTTTGCCTCTTTTACTATCAGCATGTATACCTTAATTATCGCCTCCTGTTTTGCCGGTTTTTTTGCATTATACAACACTTCAAAAAAGGCCAAACTATCCGGTTCCGGTAATATAGAAAAATGGCTGCAGTTGCATCCTGCCAGGGCGAAGCAGCTGGGGTTGCTTTTGATAATATTGAGCATTGCTGCATGGATTGCAAAAGACGGCTGGGGAATAGGAGGTTTTTCTGCTTTCCTGCTGATAATGACTGTGGCAAGTATAGTGGTAGCAATTGCCCCGATGCAGTATGTCCACATACATCATTTGGCTTTTCTTACCGCAGTATGTTTTCTTTTTGAACTCATAATCTTTTGAATATGCCGGCCAATAAAAAATATCTGAGCTCACCGGGGCAGAAGGTTTTAAAAGTATCCGCTGCATTATTGGGTGGCTATATGGTGACATCTGCCTTACATCTTTTCTTATTGCTGTTTCTGGATAAGAAAACGGTGCTGGTTACGATGTTTTTTTCAACTTATATCCTATGGGCGGTACTGATGATATTCGCTTTTCTGGCGAAAAGCGGCTGGAAGATATGGGGGTGGTACCTGCTCATCAGTCTGATCTTTTTTTCTCCATTTCTCTACCGGATGCTGTTCCGATAAATTAGACCTACAACGATGAACCTCAGAAATTATAATATTTATTTTCATACCCATACTATCAGCGGCATTATTATAACAGCAGTACTATATGTTATATTTTTTGCGGGGTCGTTTTCGTTTTTTAAGCAGGAGATCTCCAACTGGCAAAAAGATACGCCAGGGGCCGTTAATGGGAATCTTAACTATGACCAGATCATAGATTCTGTGGGCAGGAAATATAACCTGTATGGCCGGGAAGTCTCATTGTATTCCCAGCCGCATTCTGCAAAAGTGAACGTATATGTGTCTGATTCGAAGGATACGGTGAACAATAAGGACGCAGGCTCATTTTTTTACCTGAACCCGCAAACTTTTACCATGCAGGATTACCAGACTTCGTATGATCTCGGGGAATTCCTGTACCGGCTGCATTTTCTTGCGCAGATCAAATACCCGGTGGGATACTACCTGGCAGGCGGCGTAGCGTTCATATTTCTCTTTGCCTTATTAACCGGGTTATTGGTGCACTGGCAGAAGATCGTTTCCAATTTTTATATTTTCCGTCCCTGGGAAAAGCTGAAAACCGTATGGACGGATTTACATACAGCGCTGGGTGTCATCAGTTTTCCGTATATGTTTGTATTTGCTGTGACAGGAGCCTATTTCCTGATCAGTTATCCGTTGTTCACAAAGCCGGTAACAGCTACTCATTTTAATGGCAGCCAGGATTCCCTGTATGCCGCGCTTGGATATGGCGGACATGATTTTGAGCTGGAGAATAAACGCGTTGGGAAAACCATTCACGTAAATGATTTTGTAAAGCAGGCAAAGGAAAAATGGGGTAGTGGTGTAAGCATCAATCATGTAGAGGTTATTAATTATGGTGATCAAAGCATGCAGGTGCATATAGCCGGACTGGCAGATATGAAAAAGAAATTCACCAGCAGCGGTGAGCTGGTATTTGATGCGGAAGGTAATATACTGAAGCATACCGACCCTTCAGCTTCTTCTTCCTATACCGATGTGGTGCAAAACCTGATCTATACTTTACACTTCGGAAGCTACGGTGGATACGCCACTAAAATATTGTATTTCCTGCTGGGAATTTCGGGGTGCGTTGTTATTATATCCGGTGTATTGATATGGTTGGTAGCCAGGGATAAAAAGAATATACCTGAAAAGAAACGGAAGTTCAATTTCTGGCTAGCCAATATATACCTGGGCATTTGTCTGAGCATGTTTCCTGTTACGGCTGCTGCTTTTATAGCCGTCAAGCTGAATCCGGAAGGTGGAATGAGTTACATATATAAGTTTTACTTCTTAACCTGGCTTGTCATGAGCATTTTACTGGTAGCAAGACGGGATCTATATAAAACCAACCGTGATTGCATGTTGGCCGGTAGCCTGATAGGCATCTGTGTCCCGGTAGTGAACGGTATGATGACCGGGAACTGGATATGGAACAGCTATAAAAACGGTTATCACGATATATTGCTAATAGATATGTTCTGGATAATGGTATCGGTTGGCGCCTTTATCTGCTGGCGGTTGATCGTGAAGAAACATGAAAAAAATGCTGCTTTAACACCGGCTACAGCGCCTGCCACCAATGTTGCGGCGTCACTCTGATTGTTAGAACAGGCTCAGTTGTTGTACGGTTGGCTGTTTAACAGCGTTACCTGCTGTGATTTCAGTTGCGATGCCGACAGGCGTTCCTTTGATATGGTACACCTGTGTTTCCTGGTACCTGGATGCGACGATGATGTGGGTTTCACCTGCATGTCCGGAAAAAAGACTTTCTACCAGTTCGGGGCGGTTGTTATTTTTAGAAAGGTGTGAAAGGAAAAGGTGGCTGAGAAAGCCGGATCGATGTCGTGTAAATAAATCCAGGGCTTCGTTATTGGAAAGATGTCCTAACCCGCCGCTGATACGTTTCTTGAGCATCCATGGATACGCGCCTTTCATCAGCATATCTGTGCAGTAGTTTGATTCCAGGAATACACAATGGCAGAAAGAGAAATACCGGATCACTTTTTCACATGCCTTACCGATATCTGTGAATATGCCTGCATTGACACCGTTACAGGAGACGACAAAGCTGAACGGATCGGCAGCATCATGAAATTTTTTGAATGATCTTACCTGGAGATCTGCTATACAGATGGGGTTTTCTTCGTCAAAAGTCCGGATAAGCTCAGGATTGAGGGGCAACCGCGATGCCTGCAGCGTTGCAGGAGTAATATACACCGGCAGGGAATACTTTCTGGAGATGGCCACAAGGCCTGTAATATGATCGGAGTGTTCGTGGGAAATAAAAACCGCTTTTACATTTTGCATGGATAATCCCAGCCTGTTCATCCTTTTATCAATCTCCCTTGCAGAGATGCCCGCATCTACCAATACGGCAGTGGTATCATTACCGATATAATAGCAGTTACCATTGCTGCCCGAATTCAGTGAAGCGACATATAGAGACATCCCACAAAATTAGGGAAATGAATTTTCCGGTACCGGGGTCTTTGAATAGAAGATGCACTAAGCCAGGTATTATTTTTTCGGGGCTTTGCAGCATTTAAGTTACAATGATGACAAGGCAAAGTACTTCATCAGGGAATGACATTCCACCTTCCGACAGCTATTGGCTGATCCCCGTCTGATACCTTTACATAATGCGTGGTTCCGTCCCCTATATCGTTAAAAGCAAAACCTGGACCCTCATTATCCTTCCGGTAATGTAGATTCTTTAATATCTATCACATATGTTTTAGACCATTTATCGTGCCAGGGAAAGCAGGGGGAACTCAGGGCGCTGAGCGCTTCAAAGGGAACTATTCTGCAAAACCCTCTTGTAAAGGCTGTGCGGGTGGATATAGGAGTGCCATCAAGATTGACGGCTTTAGTACCTGTCAGGTATTTGCCAACGGTTCTGCCCTTCATAAGCGTTTCGGAAAGGCCGAAGAAAATGGCCATGATCACTGCCCACAGGATCCTGTCCAGCAAGTTGTCAATAAGGTTATCGCTTTCCGCCAGGTCCACTGCATCCGGAAATATGGAATAATATACAAAACCAAGAATAAATGAAAACAGGAAGAAGACGATCACATCTATAATGTAATTTGCAAACCGTTTACCATGTGATGCCTGTACAAGGTGAGCTTCAAAAGCCAGTACATGTGATTCTTCAGTCATAGGTGGTTTTTTTGATATAAAACGAAAAAAGCAATCAAAAAGTATGATGTCTACTTCCCGTTTTTCAGTGTTTTATTAAACCACCAGTAAAAAGGAATGCCGATAAATATCAACGCCAGTCCTATACCTGCTTCCCGGGGGCGTTCGATGATCGTGTTCGCTATCAGCAAAACACAGAAGATGATAAATATTGCCGGTATGACCGGGTAGCCCCATACCTTATACGGACGATGGGCATCCGGCATTTTTTTACGCAGGATGAATACGCCTACAGTAGTAGCGCCATAGTACAGGAAAGCTGCAAAAATGAGCATGTCGGTCAGTTGGTCAAACGAACCGGACAGGATCAGCATGCAGGCCCAGATCCCCTGCATCACTAACGCATTGCCGGGTGCCTGCTCCTTATTTAAAACACCTGCACCTTTAAAGAACAGCTTTTCCCCGGCCATGGCATAATAGATCCGTGCGCTGCTGTATATGGTGGCATGGGTGCAGCCGAGCGTGGATATCAGGATCAATACCGACATGAACAAGCCGCCACCGTTACCCCAGAAGGCTTTCATGGCTTCCACCGCCGCTATTTTTCCCGTGTTGTGAATGTCCTGGAGGGCGCTCATGGGAAGCAATGACAGGTAGGCAATATTTGCCAGCAGGTACATGGTAATGACTATCAGCAAACCGAGCGTAATGCTTCTCGGCACATTCTTATGCGGGTCTTTTATTTCACCTCCCAGGTAACCAACGGAGTTCCATCCTTCATACGCCCAGAAAGCTGCCAGCATAGCTGTAAAAATGGTGCTGAAGCTTACCGTGGACAATCCTTCGGTATTCAATACGAAGACCTGGCTGACATTTGCTTCGGGACTTGTAAGGCCAAAAGCAACCAGTATAAGGATGCCTGCCAGAATGATCAATACAATAGCAGAACTCAGCGAGGCTCCTGCTTTAATTCCACGGGTATTCAAAAAAGTGAGCACAGCCACCAATAAGATGGCAACGAGCTTGATATTGAAATCCTCAAACGGCAGGAAAATACCTAAAATTCTTGTGTTGCTCCAGGATTCCAGCATAGGCGGGATCTCCACAATGCTGTTCAGTGACTGTGCAAACACATACGCAATCCCTGAAATGGATGCCGTTTTAATAGCAGAAAAATTGGACCACCCGTACAGGAAAGAAAAGAAGCGTCCGAATATTTTTTTATAATAAGCATATTCTCCCCCGGTATCCGCCATCATCCCGGCTATTTCTGCATTGCTCAATGCGCCGAACAGCGTAATGACACCTCCCAGCAGCCAGCATATTAAGATCCAGCCTGCCGAATGGAGGTCGTTGGCCATGGGGGCTACTTTTTTGTACACGCCGGAGCCGATAATATTGGCTACCACAATTACAATAGCCAGCCTGAGACCAAGGGCACGGTTTAGATGCGTGGATGAATCGCTCATAAGGTTTTGTTAGTTGTAATAAGCAGGTAAAGTACAAAAAAAGCTTGAATCTGACCATTTGGAAATATGCGCCAAACAAATACATTTGTTTATACATAATCATACTTATGCTTAAAAAACGCCTTTGCCTGTTTACAGCAGCAGTGTTTTGTTTGCTGTTCCGGGTTTCCTTTGCCCAAACTGCCGACTCTGTTTATATTAATCCTGTAACTGGCAAAGTGGAAAAAGACGCTTATTTCAAAGGCGGAGAAAAGGCGTGGATACGTTTCATAAGCAATAACCTGAAAATAAAGAAGATTTATAAAACAGCACCGCCCGGCACTTATACCGCGGTCGTTCAGTTTGTTATTGATTACGATGGTTCCATAGGAGAATTGGAACCCTTAACGGATATCGGGTACGGAATTGAAGAGGAAGTGATGCGGGTGATAAAACTATCGCCACCGTGGATACCGGCTTTTCAGGACGATAAAAAAGTAAAAGCCTACCGCAGGCAGCCGGTTACACTGACCGTCTATGAAAAAAAGAGTAAAGTAAAAAGCAGGCAATAGCGCCCGAGTCCCGGATAAATATTGTTACTTATTGATAACCAAATTGTTATCTCTGTTCCCGGTTTATCTTAAAGTGATTCTTTCAGTGTCTTAAAACATTGTTTCTGAACTTATTTTAGTAACTTTGCGCCCCTTATGCAGGGGATTTTTAATATCCTCTGTATATATTTTTATATTTAGTATAATAGTCGTATCTTTGCGCACCCAAAAACAATATGGCAAAACAATCACTCATTAAACAGGACGGAATTATCGTAGAGGCCTTATCCAACGCGATGTTTAAGGTGAAGCTGGAAAACGGGCATGAAATTCTGGCTACTATTTCCGGGAAAATGAGGATGCACTACATCAGGATTTTACCAGGTGATAAAGTAGGGGTGGAGATGAGTCCATATGATTTGAGCAGGGGAAGAATAATATTCAGATACAAATAAAACTCAAAACAATGAGAGTAAGAGCATCCATTAAAAAGCGTAGTGCCGATTGTAAAATCGTGAGAAGGAAAGGGGTATTGTATGTTATCAATAAAAAGAACCCCCGCTTTAAGCAAAGACAAGGTTAATAATTAATTTGAAATTTAAAATTTAGAATCTTTATGGCTCGTATTGCCGGTGTTGATTTACCTAAAAATAAAAGGGGAGAAATAGGACTTACCTATATCTATGGTATTGGTCGCTCCACTGCTCAGTACATTTTGAACAAATCAAATATTGATTTGAGCAAAAAAGTGCATGAATGGAATGATGATGAACTGAATGCTATTCGCAGCACTATTACCAATGAGCTGAAGGTAGAAGGTCAGTTGCGGTCTGAAGTGCAGATGAACATAAAGCGCCTGCTGGATATAGCCTGCTATCGTGGGCTTCGTCACCGTAAGGGCCTTCCGTTGCGCGGGCAACGTACCCGTACCAACTCACGTACCCGTAAAGGTAAACGTAAGACAGTAGCCGGTAAGAAGAAAGCAACCAAGAAG
>Ga0222419_101167_pt1 | contig 10971 bp, 11 predicted proteins | sample 1B20Ametagenome_FD_182474 | JGI IMG/M metagenome (GOLD analysis project Ga0222419, IMG submission 182474) | Enriched microbial communities from leaf-cutter ant dump, University of Wisconsin, Madison, United States - 1B20A (version 2) | ecosystem: Environmental > Terrestrial > Nest > Insects nest... | reverse complement strand
GCACCCATGCAACCTAAACTTCCCGGCACACTCCAACATTGAGTGGTCAAGACGTCGATACCGTCCGAAAGGAGTTTCCGCCATGAACAAGATCTTCACGCTCGCGCTTGCCGCCAGTGCCGCTGCGCTCTGCCTGCAGGCGAACGCCCAGCCGCAAGGGCGCGAAATGGGGCGCGTGCTTTCGGTCACGCCGGTCTCGCAGCAGGTGGCCGTGCCGCAGCAGGTGTGCAACAACGAAACCGTCTACAGCGGCGGGCGCCAGCCTTCGGGCGCCGGGGCCGTCCTGGGCGCCGTGGCCGGCGGGCTCGTGGGCAATGCCATCGGCGGCGGCTCGGGGCGCGCCCTGGCCACCGGCGTGGGCGTCATCGGGGGCGCCATGCTGGGCAACCAGGTGGAAGCCGGCAGCCCGGGCTACCAGAACGTGCAGCGCTGCACCACGCAGACGCGCTACGACAACCAGTTCCTCGGCTACGACGTGGTCTACGAATACGGCGGGCGCCAGTACACCACGCGCACGCAGTCCGATCCGGGCCAGTGGATTCCGGTGACCGTGCAGCCGGCCACGCCGCCCGCCCCGAGCTACCCGCCCGGCTACAGCTACTACGAGGCGCCGCAGCCCGCCGTGGTCGTGACCGAAACGCCGGTCTACGCCGCCCCGGTGTACACGGCGCCGGTGATCGGCGCAACGATCGAATACCGCGACGGCGGCGGCTGGGACCGCGGCCACCACCGCGGCTGGCGCTGAAGCCTGCATAGAATCGGCAGCTTTCGTCCCACCACAACGCAAGCGGCGCGTCCATCACGGCGCGCCGCGCAAGCTGCCATGGCAACCATCCTGCAATCGCTTCCCGTCGGCCAGAAGGTCGGCATCGCCTTCTCCGGCGGCCTCGATACCAGCGCCGCGCTGCGCTGGATGAAGAACAAGGGGGCGCTCCCCTACGCCTACACCGCCAACCTCGGCCAGCCGGATGAATCCGACTACGACGCCATCCCACGCAAGGCGATGGAGTACGGCGCCGAGAACGCGCGCCTCGTGGATTGCCGCACGCAGCTCGCCCACGAAGGCATCGCCGCGATCCAGTGCGGGGCCTTCCACGTGCGCACCGCCGGCGCCACCTACTTCAACACCACGCCGCTGGGCCGCGCCGTCACGGGCACCATGCTCGTGGCCGCGATGAAGGAGGACGACGTCAACATCTGGGGCGACGGCTCCACCTTCAAGGGCAACGACATCGAGCGCTTCTACCGCTACGGGCTGCTGACCAACCCCTCGCTCAAGATCTACAAGCCCTGGCTCGACCAGCTCTTCATCGACGAACTGGGCGGGCGCGCCGAGATGTCGGCCTTCATGACCAAGGAAGGCTTCGGCTACAAGATGAGCGCCGAGAAGGCGTACAGCACCGACTCCAACATGCTGGGCGCGACGCACGAGGCGAAAGACCTGGAGTTCCTGAACAGCGGCATCCGCATCGTCAACCCCATCATGGGCGTGGCCTTCTGGAAGGACGACGTGGCCGTGAAGGCCGAGGAAGTCTCGGTCACCTTCGAGGAAGGCCAGCCGGTGGCGCTCAACGGCCGTGAATTCAACGACCCGGTCGAGCTGTTCCTGGAGGCCAACCGCATCGGCGGGCGCCACGGCCTGGGCATGTGCGACCAGATCGAGAACCGCATCATCGAGGCCAAGAGCCGCGGCATCTACGAGGCCCCCGGCATGGCGCTGCTGCACACCGCCTACGAGCGCCTCGTGACCGGCATCCACAACGAGGACACGATCGAGCAGTACCGGCTCAATGGCCTGAAGCTCGGGCGCCTGCTCTACCAGGGCCGCTGGTTCGACCCGCAGTCCATCATGCTGCGCGAGACCGCCCAGCGCTGGGTGGCGCGCGCCGTGACCGGCACCGTCACGCTGGAGCTGCGCCGCGGCAACGACTACTCCATCCTGAACACCGAAAGCCCCAACCTCACCTACGCGCCCAAGCGGCTGTCGATGGAGAAGGTGGAGGACGCGCCGTTCTCGCCGCTGGACCGCATCGGCCAGCTCACGATGCGCAACCTCGACATCTCCGACACGCGCGACAAGCTCGGCGTGTACGCGCGCGCCGGGCTGCTGTCGCTGGGCGGCAATGCGGCGCTGGCGCAGCTCGAAGGCGAGAGCCCCAAGAAATCATAGGCAAATTGGCCTCTGACGCTTGTGCAGCAAGCGTCAGCAGCTATCAAAAAAGCCGCCCCACGGCAACGTCGGGCGGCCTTTTCGTGCCAGGGTTTCCGAGCCGTGATCAGGCGAGCGCCTTCAACGCGGCGTCGTAGTCTGGCTCCTGGCCGATTTCGCTGACCAACTGGGCGTGCAGCACCTTGTTGTCGGTGCCCAGCACCACCACGGCCCGCGCGGCAAGGCCCTGCAGCGGGCCGCCGGCGATGGCGACGCCGTAGTTCTCCAGGAACTCGCGCCCGCGCATCGTCGAGAGCATCGTCACCTTGTCGATGCCCTCGGCGCCGCAGAAGCGCGCCTGCGCGAACGGCAGGTCGGCCGAGATGCACAGCACCTGCGTGTTGCTCATCTGCGCCGCGAGCTGATTGAACCGGCGCACCGAAGCCGCGCACACCCCCGTATCGACGCTCGGGAAGATATTGAGCACCTTGCGCGCATGGGCGCCGTCGCCGCTGCCCAGGCTGACATCGGCCAGATCCTTGCCCACCAGCGTGAACCCGGGGGCCGTCGTGCCCACGGCGGGCAGCGCGCCCTTGACCTGGACCGGATTGCCGTGGAAGGTGACTTGAGACATGTTTGAACTCCTGTACTGGAACACATTGAAAATTTCCGCTTCGCGACGCCGCGTCCGCCTGGACGCGCGCGAGCCAGCGAAATGCCGGAGCCAGCTTACTGCGTCTTCGATTCACGCGCACCCTCGCGGGCATATTGGCCATCAAATCGGCCTCCAGCGCTTGTCCGCCGGTCGCGCGCAGCTATCGCGATGAAAGCAGCCGCCCGGTTCGTCGCCGGGCGGCTTTCGACGATCAGAACATCGCCTGCACCCCCACGCGCACGCTGCGCCCGGGCAGCGGCGCCTTGGGGAAGGCCGTCTGCGTCAGGATCGAGGTGGCGCTGTAGGCCAGCCGATTGGTCAGGTTGTCCACGCGGGCGTACCACTGCAGTTCGGCGCGGCCGGTCTTCTGGCGGTAGGTGAGCGCGACGTTCCAGAGCGTGTAGGCGCCGGTCTCACGGCTGCCCTCGGGCACGCGGCGCTGCGCCATCGAATGGTCGAAGCCGATGCGCGCGCCCCAGGCACCCATGGCCCAGCGCAGCGTGGCGCCCAGGCGCGCCGGGGCGATGAGCGGCAGCGGCTCGCCGGTGCTGGCGTTGGTGGCGTACACCAGGTCGGCGCGCAGGTCCAGGTCGAGCACCGAGGCGCCCGCGCGTCCCGCCAGGCCCTGCGCCCCGAGCAGGCGCGTGGTGCCGCTGGCCTCCAGCCCGGCAAAGCGCGCCTTCACGCCGGTGTAGGCGTACTCGGGCAGCTCTTCGCCGTCCTCGCCCTGCGTCGCCCCGGTCGGCATCAGGCCGATGTAGCTCGCGTAGCGGCTGGCGAACGCGGTGATGGCCAGGCGGCGGGGGCCGTCCTGCCACTGCGCGCCCAGGTCGATGCTGGTGGATTTCTCCAGTCCCAGCGTGGGGTCGCCCGTCTCCCAGACGCCGGTGGCCACGTGCGGGCCGTTGGCGAACAGCTCGTAGTCCTTGGGCGCGCGCTGGGTGTAGCCGAGGTTGCCGGTGAGCTGCCAGCCGGGCGCCACATCGACCAGCGCCCCCACGGCTGCGCTGGCGGGCGTGAAGCGCCGCGCGCCGCTGGCGAAGCGCTCGTCATCCGCGTCGGCCAGCGAGCTCACGCGCACCCGTTCGGCACGCGCGCCGAAGGTGAGCTTGCCCCAGGACGTGCCCAGCTCCTCGTGCGCGAACAAGGCCAGCGCGTTGGTGCGGCTGGGCGGCACGAAGGCCTCCTCGCCCAGCGCGGAAAACGTGCCGTTCTCCGCCTGCAGGCCCCAGACGCCGCGCAGGCTGCCGAACGCCTGGTGGCGCGCCTGCAGCCGCAGGTCGCTGCCGCGGTGCTTGAAGACGGTGCCGGGCTCGTCGCCCTCGAACTCGGTGTGCTGGTAGTCGCCGTGGCTGAACTGGCCCTGCACACTTTCGATCAGGCCGCCCGGATTGCGCCACAGCCCTTCCAAGGCATAGCGGGTGGAGCGCATACCGATGGTGACGTCGTCCTCGGCCACGGTGCCGTAGTCGCTGTGGTAGCCGGCCACCGAGGCGCCCAGGTAGCCGCGGTCGAAGAAGGCCGTGCCGCCCACCGCGCCGCCGCTCACGCGGTTGGCCGAATTGCAGATGCGCCGCGCCTGCGCGGGCGAGCCGGGCCGCTCGCAATCGAGCATCGACGGCACGGCGGTGTCGCCCGCGCGGCGGCCGAAGGCGTCCACGTGCAGCGCGTAGCGGTCGTTGCCGCCCTCCAGCAGCACGGCGGCGTTCTTCTCGTGCGCGCCGCTGGCGTACGACATATCGGCGCGGCCGGTCACGCCGCCCTCGGGGCCGGCCACCGGCTCGCGCGGGATGCGGTTGTCGATCACGTTGACCACCCCGCCCTGCGCGCTGCCGCCGTACAGCAGCGCCGCCGGGCCGCGCAGCACCTCGACGCGGTCGATGGCCAGCGGGTCGATCGGCGTGTTGTGGTCCTGGCTGAGCGAGGAGGCGTCGATGCTGGCGCCGCCGTTGTTCAGGATGCGGATGCGGTCGCCGTCGAGCCCCCGGATCGCCGGCCGCCCGACGTTGGGGCCGAAGTAGGAGCTGGCCACGCCCGGCTGCTCGGCCAGGGTCTCGCCCAACGTGGCGCCGCGCTGCAGCAACAGCTCCTGGCCCGTGAGCACGCTGGCGGGCGCGACGGTGCGCGCCTCGCCCAGCGGGTTGCCGGTGATGGTGAGTTCAGGCAGGGCCGCGTCGGCCCCGCCCGCGGGTGGGGGCGAGGCATCGGCCTGCTGAGCCTGAGCGCTCGCGGCGGCGCATGCCGCGCCCAGCGCGAACACCGCGCCCGCCACGGCGTGGCGGCGAAAAAGAGACAAAAGATGGGACATGGAAAAAAAAGGAATACGAGGTTGAACGGCGCCCCACGCCAACGGCCCGCCATGCCCGCGAGGGACACGGCGCACGGCCGCGATCACACCGATCGCGTGCGGGAGGAGGCGCGGGAAAAGTGAGAGGAGTTCAACCCAGCGCGGGCGGCCCGCGCGCCTGGAACGGCAGTGCCGCCCGCTGCGCCCAGACGCGCTGCACCCAGCGCGGCGGCACTTGCGGCGCGCACGAGGGCATCACGCTGGGCTGCGCCATGAGCGGCGCATGGCCGCCGCTGGCCAACTGGTCGTACAGGCGGCAGTCGCCCGTGTGGTCGTGCGCGCCGAACAGGTCGCCCAGCCAGGCATGGTGCTGCCCCGCCGGCGCGGCGAAGAGCACCCGCTGCACCACCCCCGCGACCGGCGCACCCGGCAGCGCGGCACGCGCATGCAGCACGCCATGCACCAGCCCCAGCCACTGCGCCGCCAGCATGGCGGCGAGCAGCAGCCAGGTCAGGTGGGATGAGCGGAGGCGGGCGGCGCGCATGGCGTCAATTTACCAAAGCCGTCAAGCCGGCGAGGTGCCGTACCCGCCCACTCGGCCCAGCCGCGCGCCCTCAGCACGCAGGCCGGGCAGGTGCCGCAGCCATGGCCCCATGCGTGCAGCGCGCCGCGCTCGCCCAGGTAGCAGGTGTGCGACTCGCGCCGGATCAGCTCCACGAGCGCGTCGCCGCCCAGCGCATGCGCCAGCGCCCAGGTCCGGGCCTTGTCGCGCCACATCAGCGGCGTTTCGATCACCAGCGGGCGCTCCACGCCCAGGCTCAGCGCCACCTGCAAGGCCTTGAGCGTGTTGTCGCGGCAGTCGGGGTAGCCCGAGTAATCCGTCTCGCTCATGCCGCCGACGAGCACTGCGAGGCCGCGCCGGTACGCCAGCGCCGCCGCCAGCGTGAAGAACAGCAGGTTGCGCCCCGGCACGAAGGTGTTGGGCAGGCCGTCTGCCTGCAGCGCGATCGCCACGTCGTCCGTCATGGCGCTGGTGCCCAGTTCCTTGAGCACGCCGACATGCAGCAGATGGTCTTCGCCGAGCACGCCGGGCCAAGCCATGCGCTCCAGGCCGCCCCGCAGGCGCGCGCGGCAGTCGAGCTCCACGCGGTGGCGCTGGCCGTAGTCGAAGCCGAGGGTCTCGACGTGGGCGTGGTGCGCGAGCGCCCAGGCCAGGCAGGTCGCCGAATCCTGCCCGCCGGAGAACAGCACCAGCGCGCGGCGCGGGTCGGGCGTCATGGCGCGTGCAGCGCCACCGGCGCAGGCTTGAACCAGCGCATCAGGGCCGCCAGCAGCACGCCATAGGCGGGCACGAACACCGCCAGGCTCACGCCGAGCTTGATCGCGTAGTCCACCCAGGCGATCTCTACCCAGTTCGCGGCCATGAAGGCATCCGTGCTGTGCCAGAACGCGATCGAGAAGAACGCCGCCGTATCGAACCACTGCCCCACCACGGCCGACGCCGCGGGCGCGAGCCACCAGACGCGGCTCTTCTGGCGGATGCGGTCGAACACCTGGATGTCGAGCAACTGCCCGAGCGCGTAGGCGGCAAAGCTCGCGAAGGCGATGCGGAACACGAAGGTGTTGAACTCCGAAAGCGCGGCGAGGCCGTTGAAGCCGCCGTCATGGAACAGCACCCCCACCGCGTAGGAGGCCAGCAGCGCGGGCACCATGGCCCGGCCGATCACGCGCCGCGCGCTGTGCTTGCCGATGAGGCGCACCGTCAGGTCGGTGGCCAGGAAGATGAAGGGAAAGCTGAACGCGCCCCAGGTGCTGTGAAAGCCGAACAACTGGATCGGCAGTTGCACCAGGTAGTTGCTCGCGATGACGATGGCGATGTGCAGCGCCACGAGCAGGGAGAGGTAGAGCGGCACGCGGGACGCGGGTGCCTGAAGCCGGTTCATGGCGGATCCTTTTTGGTGAATGGGGGCGAGGGAACCCATGCGGACGGGAAAACGGGGCGCGATTATAGGCAGGCCGCGCCCTGCCCGCGCGGGTTCAGATCACCACCGGCTCGGGCTGCAGGCGGATGCCGAAGCGCTCGTACACGCTGGTCTGGATGGCCTTGGCCAGCGTCATCACCTCGCCGCCGGTCACGCTCGTCCGCGGATCGCCCCGGTCGCCCCGGTTCACCAGCACCAGCGCCTGCTTCTCGTACACCCCGGCGCGCCCCACGGTCTTGCCGCGCCAGCCGCAGGCGTCGATGAGCCAACCGGCCGCGAGCTTGATCGAGCCGTCCGGCATGGGGTAGTGCACGATCGCCGGCTCGCGCGCGATGATGTCGCGGCACTGCTCGGGCGTGACGGTGGGGTTCTTGAAAAAGCTGCCCGCGTTGCCGAGCACCGCCGGGTCTGGCAGCTTGGCGCTGCGGATGGCGCAGACCCAGTCGAAAACCTGCCGTGCATCGGGGTGCGCGATGCCCGTCTCGTGGCTCATCTTCTGCAGGTCCAGGTATTCGATCTCCGCCCGCCAGGCCTTGGGGAGCCGCAGGCGCACCTGCGTGATCACCGCGCGCCCCGCCAGGCCCATGCCGCGCTGCCAGCCGGCGCCCTCCTGCGCCACCGGGGCAGTGTGCTTGAAAACCGAATCGCGGTAGCTGAACGCGCATTGCGCGGCGTCCAGTTCAAAGACGTCGCCCGTGAGGCAGTCGACGGCCGTGAGCGAATGGAAGCGGTCCTGCAGCTCCACGCCGTAGGCGCCGATGTTCTGCACCGGCGCGGCGCCCACCGTGCCCGGGATCAACGCCAGGTTCTCCAGCCCGGGCCAGCCCTGGGCGAGCGTCCACGCCACGAGATCGTGCCAGGCCACCCCCGCGCCGGCCTGCACGATCCATGCGGCGGGCGTTTCATCCACCAGCGCCATGCCCGGAATTTCCACCTTGAGGACCACCTGCTCGACGTCAGCCGTGAGCACGGTGTTGCTGCCGCCGCCGAGGACGAAGAACGGCTCGCGCGCCAGGCCGAAACGGGCGGCGGCTTCGCGCACGTCCTCCAGGCTGCGCACGCGCACCAGGCGCCGGGCGCGCGCGGCGATGCCGAAGCTGTTGGCGTTCTGCAACGAAACGTTCTTCTCGACTAACATCCCGGGAATTGTCGCACCGGCCCTCCCGCGAGCCCGGCCGGTGCCGGGTCCAGCCAAAGGAAAGCCATGCCATCGTTCGATACCGTTTGCGAAGCCGATTTCGTCGAAGTGAAAAATGCCGTGGACAACGCGGCGAAAGAGGTGGGCACGCGCTTCGATTTCAAGGGCACGTCGGCCGCCATCGAGCTCAAGGACAAGGAAATCACGCTCACGGGCGACGCGGACTTCCAGTTGCAGCAACTGCAGGACATCCTGCGCACCAAGCTCGCCAAGCGCGGCGTGGACGTGCGCTTCCTGGACATCCAGAAGCCGCAGAAGGCCGGGGGCGACAAGCTCAGGCAGCAGATCCTGGTGAAGAACGGCATCGACGCCGAGCAGGGCAAGAAGATCCAGCGGCTCATCAAGGACAGCAAGATGAAGCTGCAGGCGGCCATTCAGGACGGCAAGGTGCGCGTCTCGGGCGCCAAGCGCGACGACCTGCAGGCGGCCATGGCGCTGCTGCGCAAGGAAGTGGCGGACCTGCCCCTGTCCTTCGACAACTTCCGCGATTGACGCCGCGATGAAACCCGCCCTGGCCCTCGCTCTCGCGCTGCTGGCGTGCGCGCCGCTGTGGGCGCAGGAGGTGCAGCTCGCGGGCGTCCTGGGCGGCAAGGCCCTGCTGGTGACCGGCGGCGGCGCACCTCGGGCCGTGGCCGTGGGGCAGACGCTGGACGGCGTGCGCGTGCTGGCCGTGGGCCGCGACGAGGCCACGGTGGAAGTCGATGGCCAACGGCAGGTACTGCACCTGGGCGGCGCGCCGGTGAGCGTGGGCGCGCGCACCGGCCCCGACAAGGCCCGGCTGGTGCTGTATGCCGACGCGGGCGGGCACTTCGTCGATAGCGGCAGCATCAACGGCCGCCCGATGCGCTTCATCGTGGACACAGGCGCCACGGCAGTGGCCATCGGCCGCGCCGAGGCCGAGCGCCTGGGCGTGAAAGTCAGCGAGGGCAAGCCCGTGCGCATGCAAACCGCCAACGGCACGACGCAGGGCTGGCTCGTCAAGCTGGCCAGCGTGCGCATCGGCCCGCTGGAGCAGCACGGCGTGCAGGCCATCGTCACGCAGGAGCCCATGCCCTACGTGCTGCTGGGCAACAGCTTCCTGCAGCCCTATGAAATGACCCGCAAGGGCGGCGAACTCACCCTGCAAAGCCGCTGACCATGGCCACCCAGCCCGTCGACGACGACTACGAAGACCTGCTCGCCCAATGGCTGGACCTGGAGGCCGCGCTCTCGGCGCTGCTCACCCACCCGCGGCTGGTGCTCGAATTCACGGCCAAGACGCGCTTGTGCGACCAGTGGCTGCAGGACATCGCGGGCCACGACATCGACGCCGCGCTGTACCTGATGTTCCAGCTCGCGAGCACGTCCACCGTGGGCTACAGCGCCTCGCACGCGCTGGTGTGCGCGACGCTGTGCCACATCCTCGCGCAGGAGCTGCAACTGCCGCGCCACGAGCGCGACAGCCTGGTGCGCGCCGCCATCACGATGAACATCGGCATGACGGTGCTGCAGAACGAGCTGGCGCTGCAGAGCGAACCCCTGGGCGCCCCGCAGAAAACCGCCATCGCCGAACACCCGCGCCGCAGCGTCGCCCTGCTGGAAGAGCTGGACGTGCGCGACGACCTGTGGCTGGACGTGGTGGCCGCGCACCACGACACGCCCCCCGTGCACGCCGCGCTGGCCGATCTGCCGACGGAGCTGCGCCTGGCGCACATCCTCTCCACGATCGACCGCTACGCCGCGATGATCTCGCCGCGCAAGTCCCGCTCGGGGCGCACCGCGAGCGACTCGGTGCGCGAGATCGTCGCCCATGCCGCGCAGCAGGAGGACGACGTGGTGGTGGCGCTGATGCGCACCGTGGGGCTGTGCCCGCCCGGCACCTTCGTGCGGCTGAGCAACGGCGACACGGCCGTGGTGCTGCGCCGCAGCGAGCGCGTGAACTACCCGCTGGTGGCCAGCGTCGCCGGGGCGGACGGCGAGCCGCTGGGCACGCCCACGCTGTACCACACCGTGCGCGGCCAGCCGCAGGTGCAGGCGGCGCTCGCGCGCTCGGCCATCACCACGCAGATCAACCACCACATGATGGTGCGCCTGGGGCTCTACGCCGCGCGCATGACCAACCAGCTGCCCGTGCGCGACTCGGCGGCGCCGCCCATCGTCTGACTCAGGCCTTCCTGCCCGCGCCGAGCCGGGGCTCCCTGCCCTGCAGCAGGCGCTTGATGTTGGCCGCGTGGCGCCAGGCGAGCAGCCCCGCCATCGCCGCGACGGCCAGCGCGATGCCGGGGTGCATCTCCCATGCCACGCCCGCGGCCAGCACGTAGAAGAACGGCGCGAACGCCGCCGCGACGAGCGAGGCGAACGACACCCAGCGAAAGAACGCGACGATGATGAGCCAGGTCGCGAGCGTCGCCAGCGCGAGCCAGCCGCTCACCCCCAGCAGCACGCCCAGCGCCGTGGCCACGCCCTTGCCGCCCCTGAAGCCGAAGAACACCGGCCACAGGTGCCCCGCGAAGGCCGCGAGCGCCACCAGCGCCACCGTGCCCTCGCCCAGGCCGTATCGCGCGCCGAACGTCCGTACCAGGAACACCGGCAGCCAGCCCTTGGCCGCATCGAGCAGCAAGGTCACGACGGCCGCCGCCTTGGAACCCGAACGCAGCACGTTGGTCGCGCCCGGGTTCTTGCTGCCGTAGCTGCGCGGGTCCGACAGGCCCATGACGCGGC